>ENA-UOTW01000012-UOTW01000012.1-synthetic-metagenome-genome-assembly--contig:-NODE-12-length-101963-cov-35.548004_pt1 | contig 101963 bp, 90 predicted proteins | sample MGYA00238141_ERZ746978 | MGnify/ENA primary metagenome ERZ746978 (study PRJEB28755, sample SAMN02352454) | synthetic metagenome | study: EMG produced TPA metagenomics assembly of the Artificial... | reverse complement strand
CTTGCTGTGGGAGCTAGTAGGAATCCCCTGCCTTTAGGCAGGGGAGGATGTCAAAGTCCACACCCGCGATATACGCACGTAATCTCACTGTGCGATCATAAGCTGTCACGGCTTTACCCCAGATAAAGTCCGTATAGATTTTTGACTCTGGAATAAATTGATATTTCAAACCTAATTCGACTTCGCGAACTTTGTGGAAACTATCATCTTGATTAGGTTGACCCGGATGTTTTTGTCCACGCCATAGAATCGTACTAACGTCACCGCTTTTAACTTGGGAGTAATCTACTGCCACTGCAAAATCTTGGTAACTTAACTCACCCCCCACTATCCAAGCTTTCTGATTAACAGATAAATAGTACGCCTAACACATAAGCGTTGTTATTAATATTCTTTTCATTTACTGCTTCTGTTTTAGACGGATCTTCATCAAATACATAGTCTGCACCAAAACGGAAACCTGCAAAATCTGCTGATTTGAAATGGATGACTTTTTCACCACTGGTGACTAATTTATTGACACCACCTAAGTTGTACGTGTAATCAGATAAACCGATATCATCACCAATCGTTAACTGTTTACCGAACGTTAATTTACCCACTGCTTCGTGATTAAACCCAGCAAATAAACGAGAAATTTTAGTCTGATCACCAATCCCTTTATCGCTAAAACGCACTTCAACTTGTCCTAATGCACTTAATCCCTCACCTAACTGATGAGTGACATCAAAGGTCACACGTGATCCTTTATCTTTTAAGTCGGTACGATGATTGGTTTCACGTTGTAAAAGTAAACGAACAGAACCGCTGACATCCACTTTGGTTCCTTCTTTATAGAAAACGGTTGCTGCACTGACAGAAGTCACTGCAAATGAACTGATCGCTAATGCAATAAGTGTTTTTTCATAAGATCCATTCCTTGTAACATATTGATATGTATTATTTTGAGAAAGATGACGGCATAACGACTTTCAAAATCCTCAATTTATCGTGAATAACACAAATAAAACTCAATAAAAAGCCAGTGTTAAACACTGGCTTTTTTAGACTCTAACAAAAATTAGAAGTGTACGCGTAAACCAACACCAACTTTGTTATCTTTTGTTGTTACGCCAACAGCAGCTTTCTTTCTGCTCCAGCCACCTTCAACAAAGGTTTCAACTTTTTTGTGAAGCTTGTAGCCCGCACCTAATAAGATGCTAGAATCTCTTGTAGTAACACCTTTTGAACTTTCTTTTGCCCAAATCAAGTCAGTGTAAACTTTTGCTTTGTCATTAATGTCATAGTTTAAACCTACTTCAAGTGCGCGTTTTTTACCTTCTACTTTTTCTTTGTTAGTCACTGTATGTGCATAGTCAACACCAAGTGCTAAACCAGCATATGATAATTCAGTACCGACCATAAAGGCTTTTTCTTGTTTAGCTGCTGTTACATATTTTTGGCTATAACCTGCTTCAAGTGCGAAACCAACATCGCCCATTTTTCTGTTGTATAAACCCGCTACAACGAAACCGCGACCATTACGTGATGCTTGTTTGTCAGCATCCGCTGAGAAGACATACGCACCACCAAATGTGAAACCGTTGAATTCTGCAGATTTAAAGTTAATTGCTTTTTCACCGCTAGAAAGAAGGTTGTTGATACCACCTAAGAAGTAAGTGTAATCAGACACACCAACATTATCACCGATAGTTAATTGGTTACCGAAAGTTAATGTTCCTAAACCTTCATACGCGAAACCGGCATAAAGACGTTTTACGTGGACATTGTTACCAAGTCGTTCAACATCATAATTCTTGCCTTTTTCTGCTCCGTCCTTTTTTTGCTTTGTTACATTTTTACTGAAACGAAGTTCTGTATAAGCTAATGCGCTTAAGCCTTCGCCTAAATCATGAGACGCTTTGAATGAAACGCGTGAACCGTTATCCACTAAATCACCGCGCTCATTTTTTTCTTTTTTAAGGATTAAACGTACAGAACCATTTACATCAACTTTTGTACCGTCTTGATTGTAAACTGTTGCTGCGTTTGCTGAAGTTGCTGCTACTGCTGCGACTGCTAATGCTACGATTGTCTTTTTCATAGAATCACTACCTTGTTTTTGGAGTTTTATAATTCGATTAAATGATTGTTGCCAATCACTCAATCAACCTAAAATCGACTAACAGACGATAAGTCTGTCTGCACACTTTTGCAAATGCAAGATAGCAAAACTCCATTTTCTTGTCAAAACAAAATAGGATTGTCTTTTTTTTACCTTCTCCTTTAAAAACAATATGTTATAAAAAATCAGCGGTTTTTTCAGGGTTAAAAAAGTGTTAAAAGGATCACATTTATTAAAAATTTTATTTTTTCTAGAACTTTTCTTTTAAAACATAACACACTGATTTAAAAATAAAAATATTGAAAATTAAAGATAAAAACATCCAGTGAATGCCTCTATTTCTCACTTCACCCAAATTTTATTTATATTTTGTGATATAGATCACATTATTTCAATTTCACCTCACTAGACAGACGTTTTTTTGAACAAAATCACGGTCTAATCGCACATAAAATCGTTCAATTTTCCTTATAAAAAAGCATGGAAAAGCACCACTATCCCATGCGGTGCTTTTCGTATTTTATCAGTGTACTGTGGTAATTTTTGTTGTATACGCTTTCTGTTCCTGCGCCTACCCCAAATTTTCTATTGTTCTTGAAACAATAAATAGCGATAATATGCCACTTAACTTCAGGGCATCTTTTAATCGTCGCCCGAGAACATCATACTTATGACTGAATACATTCTCCTTATTATTAGTACAGCCTTAATTAATAACTTTGTCCTGGTGAAATTTCTAGGGCTTTGTCCTTTTATGGGTGTTTCTAAAAAAATTGAAACCGCAATTGGCATGAGTTTAGCCACCATGTTTGTCCTTACTGTTGCCTCAATTTCGGCTTATTTAATTGATACCTATATTCTTACTCCCTTAAGCGCGACTTTTTTACGTACCCTCGTTTTTATTTTAGTGATTGCTGTGGTGGTACAATTTACTGAAATGGTCATCAATAAAACCAGTCCTACACTGTATCGTTTATTAGGGATTTTTCTCCCACTCATTACGACAAACTGTGCGGTACTTGGCGTCGCACTGTTAAATATTAATCAAGCACACACCCTGACCCAATCAGTGATTTATGGTTTTGGTGCGTCATTAGGTTTTGGCTTAGTGCTTGTTCTCTTTGCTGCCTTACGTGAACGCTTAGCGGCGGCAGACGTGCCTCATGTGTTTAAAGGTGCCTCGATTGCCTTAATCACAGCAGGGTTAATGTCACTTGCCTTTATGGGCTTTACAGGATTGGTGAGATGATAATGACAACGGTCTATTTTATCCTCATCGCTGTACTAGCGTTGATATTTGGCGCAATATTAGGCTTTGCTTCCGTTAAACTGAAAGTAGAAGCTGATCCGATTGTGGAAAAAATCGATGCCTTATTACCACAAAGCCAATGTGGTCAATGTGGTTATCCCGGTTGTAAACCCTATGCTGAAGCCATTGCTAATGGTGACGATATCACCAAATGTATTCCCGGGGGGCAGACAGTCATCGTCAATATTGCCGAATTAATGGGAGTTGAGCCACCCACAACGGATATTGAGGGTGATCCTGCACCAATGGTTGCCTTTATTGATGAGGAAATGTGTATAGGTTGCACAAAATGTATTCAAGCCTGTCCTGTCGATGCTATTATTGGTACCAATAAAGCCATGCATACCATTATTCCTGATCTTTGTACGGGCTGTGAACTTTGTGTGCCACCTTGTCCAACAGATTGTATTTCCATGATTAAGGTAGAAAGTACAATTCATAACTGGAATTGGAAATTCGATCCTAAACTGGTTATTCCCATTGTTGATACCACAACAACACAGAAAAAATTAATCAAAGGGGAATAAAAGAATGGATGTTTTAACACGTTTTAATTCAGGTAAATTGTGGGATTTTAAAGGTGGTGTCCATCCGCCTGAACGGAAATCGCAGTCAAACCAAAAACCGATTCGTCACGCAAAATTAGTTGAACATTTTTATATTCCCGTTGTACAACATGCTGGTGAGGCTGGCAATATTTTAGTTAAAGTCGGCGATTATGTATTCAAAGGTCAGCCGTTAACACAAGGCGACGGCTTACGTGTGTTACCTGTCCATGCCTCTACCTCAGGTTTTATTCGAGCCATTGCACCTTATGCCAGTGCGCACCCTTCCGGCTTGACGACACTTTGTTTACATCTTGAAGCGGATGGTAAAGATCAATGGTGTGAACAACAGCCCCTTGACGATTTCCTCACCCAAGCGCCTGAAAAATTGATTGAAAAGCTCTATCAAGCGGGTGTCGCAGGGTTAGGAGGGGCTGTTTTCCCAACTGCAGCTAAACTGCATTCTGCTGAAAAACAAGTCAAATTATTAATTATTAATGGGGCTGAATGTGAACCTTATATTACCTGTGATGATCGTTTAATGCGCGACTACGCGGATGAAATCATCGAAGGGACTCGCATTTTACGCTATATTTTACGCCCTGAAAAAGTCGTGATCGCGGTCGAGGACAATAAGCCTGAAGCCGTTGCGGCTTTACGTCAGGTTTTGCAAGGCGCAAATGACATCGAGATCCGTGTCATTCCGACTAAATATCCTTCTGGTGCCGCTAAGCAATTAATTCAAATTCTCACTGGCATGGAAGTCCCCAGCGGTCAACGCTCTTCCAGTATTGGGGTATTGATGCAAAATGTCGCTACCGCCTTTGCGGTTAAACGTGCCATTATGGATGATGAGCCGCTGATTGAACGTGTTGTCACATTAACGGGAGACAAAGTACGCCATAAAGGCAATTATTGGGTACGCTTAGGTACTCCAATCTATCAGCTCTTACAGCAAGTGGACTATCATTATGACGATCGTTTTCCTGTGTTTATGGGCGGACCGATGATGGGCTTTATCTTGCCAGATTTGCAGGCTCCCGTCACCAAAATGACCAACTGTTTATTAGCCCCAGATCATTTTGAATATGCCCCACCTGCACCAGAACAATCTTGTATCCGTTGTTCTGCTTGCTCTGATGCCTGCCCAGTAAGCTTGATGCCACAACAACTGTACTGGTTCGCACGTAGTGAAGATCATGAGAAATCCGAAGAATATGCCCTGAAAGACTGCATTGAATGTGGCTTATGCGCTTATGTCTGCCCAAGTCATATTCCGTTAATCCAGTACTTCCGCCAAGAAAAAGCCAAAATTTGGGAAATTCAACAAAAAGCCAAACAAGCGGAAGAGGCCAAACAGCGTTTTGAAGCACGCCAAGCACGTTTAGCACGTGAAGAACAAGAACGTAAAGCTCGTGCACAAAAAGCCATGGAAGCACGCCGTCAAGAAATGAAAACGGAGCAAGGAATAGACCCTGTTCAAGCGGCACTCGAACGTTTAAAAGCGAAAAAAGCTGATAATGAGAGCAGTGCGAAGGTGGAAATCAAAACAATTGTGACAGAAAAAGGCGACGTCTTACCTGATAACAGCGATATCATGGCGCAACGTAAAGCACGTCGCTTAGCACGCCAACAGCAAACACAAAACACCAATGCTTCGCAGGTTGAAACAAACGAAGAAAATAAATCGACTGACAGCAAATCGGTTGTTGCCGCTGCTATTGCCTGTGCTAAAGCCAAGAAAGCGGCACAGCAAGGAAGTGCGGTGGAAAAAGACGACATTTCATCAAGCGATACGCTGAGTGTAGGACATGACACAGAACCGGTAGCAGAAGATCCACGCAAAGCGGCGATTGCCGCCGCCATTGCGCGCGCCAAAGCCAAGAAAGCGGCACAACAAGGAAGTGCGGTAGAACAAGACACAATTTCATCAAGTGATACGCTTAGTATAGGAAATGAAGCAGAACCGGTAGCGGATGATCCGCGTAAAGCGGCGATTGCCGCCGCCATTGCCCGTGCTAAAGCCAAGAAAGCAGCACAGCAAGGCAGTGCGGTAGAACAAGACGACATTTCATCAAGTGATACGCTTAGTGTAGGAAATGAAGCAGAACCGGTAGTGGATGATCCGCGTAAAGCGGCGATTGCCGCCGCCATTGCGCGCGCTAAAGCTAAAAAAGCAGCACAGCAAGGAAGTGCGGTAGAAAAAGACGAAATTTCATCAAGTGATACGCTTAGTGTAGGAAATGAAGCCGAATTGGTAGCTGAAGACCCACGCAAAGCGGCGATTGCCGCCGCCATTGCGCGCGCCAAAGCCAAGAAAGCGGCACAACAAGGAAGTGCGGTAGAACAAGACACAATTTCATCAAGTGATACGCTTAGTATAGGAAATGAAGCAGAACCGGTAGCGGATGATCCGCGTAAAGCGGCGATTGCTGCCGCCATTGCGCGCGCTAAAGCTAAGAAAGCCGCTAAAGCCAATAATCATGACGCATAAGGACGAGAAATTACATGTTTAAAATGGTCAGTTCCCCTCATACTCATTCCGGTAAACTCACAATGCGTATTATGTTGTGGGTCATTTTAGCAATGCTACCGGCAATGGGTGTGCAACTCTACTATTTTGGCTTTGGTGTCTTAATTCAAGCGGCATTAGCCATCAGCTTAGCCTTATGTTTGGAGGGAATTGTCACCGTATTACGCCAAAAACCGACGCTGTTCTATCTGTCAGATTTCAGTGTGATTTTAACTGCGCTGATTCTTGCTATGGCAATTCCCCCTTACGCCCCTTATTGGCTGATTCTGATTGGGACATTTTGCGCGGTGATCTTAGGTAAACATGTTTATGGTGGCTTAGGGCAAAACTTATTCAATCCAGCGATGGTTGGTTATGTGGTGTTACTAATATCGTTCCCATTACAAATGACCACTTGGTTACCTCCAATCCAATTGCTTAATGAACCCCCTACTTTACTGGATGCTTATTCGTTAATTTTTACAGGATTTAGCACAGATGGCTTTAGCCTACATCAATTTACGCAGTCCGTAGATGCGATAACACAAGCAACACCACTTGATAGTGCCAAAGTGATCTTAAAAGAGGGTGTTAACTATAACACATTGCTTCAATCACCAATTTTTGAGGCGGGATTTGCGATTGGCTGGTGGCAAGTTAATTTGGCATTTTTATTAGGCGGGCTATTTTTAATTTGGAAACGGATCATTCACTGGCAAATCCCCGTCGCCATGTTAGTCAGTTTTACACTTTTGGCGGCAATCACGGAACTCGTGGCAAGTATCCCTTATCTGAAAACTTTACCGCATTTATTCAGTGGTGCCATGATGTTTGGTGCGTTCTTTATAGCTACCGATCCGGTCACTTCCTCGATTACCCCACGAGGTAAACTCGTATTCGGGGCACTGGTTGGCTTTTTGGTGTATATCATTCGTTTCTACGGCAATTATCCGGACGGGGTTGCCTTTGCGGTGCTATTAGGCAATATCTGTGTACCACTTATTGATCACTATACCCGACCACGTGTCAGCGGTCATCGTCAATAAGGAGCAAGCATGAAAACCGTTAAAATTTCTGCTTATTATGCGATTTTACTTGCCCTGATTGCGTTGATTTGTACCGCACTTTCAACGGGCATTTATCTATTAACCAAAAGCAAAATTGAGGATGAAATCAATAAACAGCGGCAAGCACTGCTACTGGAGGTGGTACCACAAGCCTATTTTGATAATCCACTGAGTGAAAACTGCCAGCGTCCAAACAGTGAAAAATTACGTGCTCAGCGTATTGATCGCCTTTGTATTGCCACTAAGAATAATCAAAAAACGGCTTATGCCTTTGAAACGGTGGCACCTGACGGCTACGCTGGTCGCATTCGCTTGCTAGTAGGCATAACACCGACAGGCACGATCTTAGGAGTACGGGTGCTTGAACATCAAGAAACACCAGGATTGGGGGATAAAATTGAAACGCGAATTTCCGATTGGATTTTATCTTTTAGCCAACAACAACTACGTTCAGATAACTTAGCGGATTGGGCAGTGAAAAAAGATGGTGGCAAATTTGACCAGTTTACGGGCGCCACTATCACGCCACGCGCTGTAGTGAATCAAGTAAAACAATCGGCATTAAGCCTGTTAGATGAACTCAATCGAGAGAATTAATCATGAACGACACTTTCGCAAAACAGACCGCACTTTCTGACGCTAAAGACGATGTCATGGACCAGCAATCTACATTAGCGAATACATCCACTCCGTCTGTCTGGAAAACACTTTTCTGGCAAGGGGTATGGAAAAATAATTCAACCCTTGTGCAACTCTTGGGCTTATGTCCATTATTAGCTGTATCCAACAGTGTCACAAATGCGTTGGGGTTAGGCATTGCAACGCTATTTGTGCTGATTTGCAGTAACACAGTAGTCTCTTTATTCCGCAAACAAATTCCGCACGAAATCCGTATTCCAATTTATGTGATGATTATTGCCACGACCGTCACGGTGGTGCAATTACTGATGAATGCCTATACTTATTCACTCTATCAATCCTTAGGTATTTTTATTCCACTGATCGTCACTAACTGTATTGTAATTGGGCGTGCTGAAGCCTTTGCTTCAAAAAATCCGCTTTCCCATGCGATGTTTGATGGCTTTGCCATGGGGTTAGGCATGTGTTTAAGCTTAGTCTTTTTAGGGGCAATCCGCGAAATTCTCGGTAATGGCACCTTGTTTGACGGCATTGAGCATTTACTTGGTGATTGGGCAAAAGGATTGCGTATTGAATTATTTTATCTCGATAGCCATTTCTTGTTGGCGATTTTACCACCGGGCGCCTTTATTGGTTTAGGACTCATTTTAGCCATTAAAAATGTCATTGATCAGCGTAACAAAGCATGAATAAACAAAAACGAATTGAAATTTTAACACGCCTACGTGATCACAATCCGCATCCAACCACCGAACTCAATTACAGTTCGCCTTTCGAGTTGTTAATTGCGGTGATCTTGTCTGCACAAGCCACCGATAAAGGCGTGAATAAAGCCACAGAAAAATTGTTTCCTGTCGCCAATACCCCACAAGCCATTTTAGATTTGGGGTTAGATGGACTAAAGGAATACATCAAAACCATTGGGCTTTATAACAGTAAAGCCGAAAATATCATCAAAACTTGTCGCGATTTGATCGAAAAGCACAATGGTGAGATTCCTGAAAACCGTTCTGCACTTGAAGCATTAGCTGGTGTGGGGCGGAAAACCGCCAATGTGGTGTTAAATACCGCATTTGGTCACCCGACTATCGCGGTGGATACCCATATTTTCCGCGTTTCTAATCGTACTGGCTTTGCGCCGGGAAAAGATGTGGTCAAAGTGGAAGAAAAATTACTCAAAGTTGTACCTGATGAATTTAAAGTCGATGTGCACCATTGGTTGATTTTACATGGACGTTATACTTGTATTGCTCGCAAGCCCCGTTGTGGCTCTTGTCTCATTGAAGACCTTTGCGAGTTTAAAGAAAAAACAGAATAATTAAAAAATATTGGATGTAATTTTATGACAACAACAAAACAAGAAAGACAAACTTGGTCGAGTCGACTGACTTATATTATGACTGTTGCTGGGGCAACCGTTGGTTTTGGCGCAACTTGGCGCTTTCCTTATTTAGTCGGGGAAAATGGCGGTGGCGCCTATGTGTTTTTATTTTGCATCGCTATGATCTTAATTGGAATTCCAATGATTCTGGTGGAAAATGTGATCGGTCGCCGTTTACGCGTCAATGCAATCGATGCTTTCGGAGATAAATTAGAAAAACGCAATATTTCAAAATATTGGAAAATTGTCGGCTACATGGGCTTACTCGGTGCATTTGGTATCATGGCTTACTACATGGTGCTAGGTGGTTGGGTGATTACTTATATTATCCATTTAGTGACTGGCTCATTGGATATCTCAAGCCCGATTACTAAAGAAGTCACGAAAAACTTCTATGATCTGCATATCAGCAACAGTCCATTAGAAATTAGCTTATATACCCTACTTTTCGTAGCGTTAAACTATTTTATTTTAGCAAAAGGCATCATTGGTGGGATTGAGCGCGCAGTCAAATACTTAATGCCGTTACTGTTTCTATTCTTAATTGGCATGGTGATCCGTAATGTTACTTTGCCTGGTGCAATGGAAGGCATTAGTTTCTATCTTAAACCGGATTTTACCAAAATCACGCCACAGCTCTTTGTGTTTGTATTAGGACAAGTGTTCTTTGCGCTGAGTTTAGGGTTTGGTGTATTAATCACCTTATCCAGTTATTTAAATAAAGAAGAAAACTTAATTCAAACTGCCGTGATCACTGGCTTTACTAATACCATTATCGCGGTTTTAGCGGGTTTTATGATTTTCCCATCGTTATTTACCTTTGGGATTGCGCCGAATTCAGGTCCCACCTTAGTCTTCCAAAGTTTACCGATCGTATTTTCTCACTTATGGTTAGGCAAAATTTTTGCGATCATATTCTTTAGTTTGTTATTGATTGCCGCCTTAACCACCTCTTTAACCATTTATGAAGTGATCATTACCGCATTACAAGAGAAACTCAAAATGCGTCGTAGTAAAGCAATTGTTTTCACCTTAGGTGGAATTTTCTTGCTGGGTAATATTCCGTCGATTTTAGGTGATAACCTATTAAAAGACGTAACCATTTTTGGTAAAAGCCTTTTCGATACTTTTGATTTTGTCAGTGGCAATATTCTGTTTATGCTAACTGCTTTAGGTTGCGCGGTATTCGTAGGCTTTGTGTTAAAAGATGATGCGAAGAAAGAACTCTCGCCACACCCAGACTCCACCTTCACGACAATTTGGTTTAATTATGTGAAATATGTGGTGCCGTTAATTATTTTAGTTATCTTTGTCAGTAATCTGATTTAAACAAAAAGTCCACCAAACAAGGTGGATTTTTTTGTTACATCACGAAAAAAGCAAAAAGCGCTACCGCACTTATTCCGCACGGTAACGATTCTCTTCTGTTTCTGGCTCTAAATCTAATTTCGCCATTAAGAGCTGATCGCCGTCTTCTTCTGGGTTACCAGTCACGAGTAATTTATCGCCATAGAAAATTGAATTCGCGCCAGCCATAAAGCACATGGCTTGCATTTCTTCCGACATGCCTTGACGCCCTGCTGATAAACGTACATAGCTTTTCGGCATGGTAATACGCGCCACCGCAATAGTGCGCACAAATTCTGTCCAGTCTAATTCTGCCGCATCGGCTAAAGGGGTACCTTCCACTTTCACTAATTGATTAATCGGCACCGATTCGGGTTGCGGGTCTAAATTAGCTAAGCTAGCAATTAATCCTGCTCTTTCTTTACGGGTTTCATTCATGCCAATAATCCCGCCACAGCACACTTTTAAGCCGGCTTTACGCACTTTACCTAACGTATTAATACGATCATCAAATTGACGGGTACCAATCACATTACCGTAGTGTTCTGGGGCTGTATCGAGATTATGGTTATAATAATCCAAACCCGCTTCTTTCAAATCTTCTGCCATCCCATCTTGCAATAAACCAAAGGTACCACAGGTTTCTAAGCCCAGTTCTTTCACCGCTTTAATGATTGCGGTAACTTTTTCAATGTCTTTCGGTTTCGGTCCACGCCATGCAGCCCCCATACAAAAGCGCCCTGCACCACGTGCTTTGGCAATTTTGGCTTTTTCAACAATTTCTTCCACATCGAGTAATTGCTGCTTTTCTACCCCAGTATGATAACGTGCTGACTGCGGACAGTAGCCACAATCCTCTGGACATCCCCCCGTTTTAATCGACATTAAAGTGGATAATTGAATGGCTTTAGGATTAAAGTTTTCTCGGTGCACTTGTGCAGCCCGATAAACCAAATCTAAAAAAGGAGTCTCAAACAGGGCTTCAATTTTACACACAGACCAGTATTCTAAGGTCGGGTGAGGAGTAAGTGTACGAATCTCAAATGCCGTTGCCGTTGTCATATTTTTCTCTTTCCTTATCTAATTAATAAGCCGCCTAAAGTGAGGTCTGTTTTTCGTTAAAATTATCCTTCAAAATGGTGGACTCACTCATCCTACCATGTTCAAAACGAATCATACGATCCATTTTCTGCTGTAATTCGTTCACTTGATGTGTCACGATCAAGAGTGTTAATTTTTTTTCATCACACAACTGTAACAATAAATGCAACATTTCTGCCCGTAAATCGGGATCTAAGGCAGAAAAAGGTTCATCCAATAACAAAATTGGCTTATCGCGTAATAAACAACGCGCCAACGCCACACGCTGTTTTTGCCCACCCGATAACTGGGTGGGTAATTGATTAAGAAAACCCTGCAAGCCCACTGCACTTGCCACTTGTTGTACGCGTTGTTGTTCAAGTGCGGTCAGTTTTAGGCTTGGTTTCAGCCCTAGTGCCATATTCTCTGCCACAGTCAAATGCGTAAACAAGTTGTTTTCTTGAAACAAAATAGATACCGGACGTTCATAAGGTTGAGTTTGGCTATGATTTTCACCATTCAACCAAATTTCCCCTTGTTGTGGCAATGCAAAACCCGCAATCAAATTTAATAAGGTACTCTTCCCTGCGCCACTGGCACCAATAATAGCAACTTTTTGTTGAGCAGGAATCTGCAAATCCAGCTCAAAAGTAAAGGTATTATAGGAAAACTGAACACCGTTTAAATTAATCATCACGCGGTTCCTGATGTCGTTCAATAATCATAAAAACACTCAAACAAAAAACCAATAAAATAAACGCTGTTACTGCCGCTTCCTGACTACGATAATGCCCCAATTGTTGATACAACAAATGCGGTAACGATGTGAAGTCAACCTGACCAAATAACGCAATTGCGGTGAAATCGCCTAATGATAACGCACAAGCCAGTGCAAAGGCATATTTCATTGGCGCACGAAGCTTGTGCCATTCAATCAATCGAAAACGTTGCCAACCACGCAGGTTAAGTGATTGGCATAATTTTTCATAATAAATCATGTTGTTATGCATCGGTAAAGCCAAAATACGCAACACAAAAGGCATTGCAGCTAACGCGTTACAGCATACCACAACCCCAAAAAGATGGTATGGAGAAAAATCGATCTCACGTAATAAAATGAATAAACCAATAGCTAACACTAACGTTGGAATGGCTAAAATGGTCGCACCTATATTTAAAATCACATGGGATAAGCTGCGATAATGTCGCCAATGTAATTCTCTGGCAAGCAATAATAAGGCAAAAGACAGTACTAAAGCGAGCAATGCAGAAGTGGGGGCGATGGTGAGCGAGTAACCTAATGCTTTCCATAATTGAGGTTGTAACCACAAGGTAAAAAACTGAGGCGAAAGCAAAGCAGAAACTAGCGTATTGAGTAGCGGTAATAAGATAAATACTGTCGCACATACAATGATCATACATTGCCATAATTTAACCCAATACAATTGGGGCGCAAACCAAGTAGGTTGACTGTGTAATGTCGTAGCGGGGGCTGGAGAAAAAAAGCTACTCAGCGTGAATAACAGAAAACAAAAAACAAATTGTAATAACGCAAATAAGCCGGCTTTCGGTACATCAAACTCAAATAAAATCGCTTGATAGATAGCCACTTCCAACGTGGTATATTTCGGTCCGCCACCTAAAGTGAGCACAATCGCAAAACTGGTAAAACACAGCATGAAAATCAAAGTAAATGCAGGTAACAATTGCTGGCGTAAATAGGGCCACTCAATCAGACGTATAAAATGCCAACCACGTAAATTGAGTTGTGCCGCGAGCTGACGTTGTTGCACCGGAATTGCTTGCAAACCTTGTAAAAACAGGCGACAAGCTAATGGGACATTAAAAAAAAGATGCGCCAGTAAAATACCTGTTAAGCCGTAAATATTAGGGATCCAATCCCAAGCGAAAAACTGGCTTAACATCGCTAACCAGCCAGAAGCGCCATACACGCCTAATAAACCCAAAATCACCACTAAGGCAGGTAACACAAAAGTCAGTGAAAATAATTTGAGGATCAGTTTCTTGCCCACAAACGGTTGATAAAAAAAGGCTCGTGCTACAATGACACCAAAGAGGACCGCAAGTACCGCCGACAGAAAGGCTTGCCAAAAGCTAAAGATGATCACGTGTTGTAAATACTGATCACTCAACAACGCTGTCCAACTGCGCGCAAAAGGGAGCGAAAAAACCGCCCTTAAGGCGAACGCATAAAAAGCGATCAGAAAAACAATCACCAACATCCCGCCAAGATAACTGGCGGGACGGTATGTGAATGCACGAAATCGCTTAAACATCAAGGCAAACAATTATTGGGTTAGGGTCGTTTGCCAAACAGCAATCCATTTTTTGACTTGTTCGACATTTACTTTTGAGGTATCGAGCACTTTCGTGTTCATTTGAGTGGCTTTAAGGGCATCAAAGTGCGGTTCAATATTGGCATTAATCACCGATAACATCACATTATTCTTGACTAAATGCCCTTGTGCTTCTGGATGAATTAAAAATGCCAAGAAATGATCCGCACAGTGATTATCATGTTGTGCTACACGTGCAGCCGTTTCAATTTGTAATACGCCCCCTTCCTCGAATTCGGTGGCGAGATACTGATCTTTTTGTTCAAACACCATGTGATATAACGGAGAGGTGTTATAGCTTAAGACGACATCGGCTTCGCCTTTCAAAAACGCGCCATAAGTATCAGACCAACCTTTTCCCACAGTCACCGTATGTTTGGCTAATTTTTGCCAAGCTTGTGCCACTTCATTCTCGGTATAAACATGGTTCATCCAAATGAGTAAGCCACGTCCTACACTGCTGGTACGTGGATCTTGATAAATGACTTTTAAATCATCACGTTCTACCAATTCTTTTAAGCTTTTTGGTGGCTGTTGCACTTTGGTTTTGTCATAAATAAAGGCAAACTGCCCAAAATCATAAGGTAAAAAAGTTTGATTTTTCCACTCAACCGGTAGTGACAGCGGTGTTAAATCGACTTTATGTTGAACAAATAAGCCGCTTTTTTCTGCCTCCTCAAGGTTGTAGTTATCTAACCCTACAACCACATCCGCTTTTGTTTTTTTCCCTTCTAAACGTAAGCGATTAAACATGGTGCCAGAATCACCAAACGCAGTAAAATTCACTTGGCATTGTGGGAAATGGGTTTCAAATGCTTTTTTTACTTTCGGACCTGCCCCCCATTCAGAAGTGAAGGAATCATAAGTATACACATTGACCGCTTGCGTTTGAGCAAAGACGGATAGTGACAGTGTGGAAAGTGCGGTGAAAAAAAAGGAAGTTTTTAATCTAGACATTGTGTCCTCTCTTGTAATTACGCAAAAAAGTACACAGCAATATTGACTGCTAGTTTCCTACGTCAGTATTAACTGCATCAGGTTCACGGGTATCATCTCAGCTAACGCAATAGCACCCCGACTAAGAGTCCTAAGTCTATAATATTTTGTAAAAAAAGCACAATCTTATTTCTGTGCAAGCTCGAATTTCCAAAAGAAAAGCCAAAACGGATAACAAACACTAAAAATCCTACACCGAAAAAACAGGTTTTATGCTAAAGTTTGTTCAGTTTCGATTTGTTATAAGGATCTCTTATGTCTTTCCCTTTAGCGCACGTTGATGCCACCCTCAATCAACTGGCAAAACAATTACACTTTCCTGAACAATATCAAGATCAAATTTTTCAGCACATTGCAACAGATAAAGAAAAGCCAACGAGTAACATTGGGCAACTCCGCTATGCCATTGCCATGTCCGACTTTTTTGCAGAAACATTGCAAAAACAACCGCACTTTTTACACCAATGTTGGCAGCAATGTCCTCGCTTGCAAGATTGTGAGCAGTATGCAGAACGCTTAACCCCACTATTAGCGCAAGTAGAAAACGAAGAACAACTGTATAAAGTGTTAAGACAATTCCGTCATCGCGAAATGGCAAAACTGAGTTTCTGCCAAAGTTTAAATTTAGGCAGTGTAGAAGACATTTTTATTCGCTTATCACAATTAGCCGAAAGTGTGATCATTGGTGCAAGAGATTGGCTTTATCAGCGCGCCTGTGCAGAAATGGGGACGCCTGTAGATGAACAAGGCACACCACTACAACTTTATATTTTAGGCATGGGGAAATTGGGCGGTTTTGAGCTCAATTTTTCCTCAGATATTGATTTAATTTTTACTTATGCAAGCAACGGCGAAACTGTAGGTGCACGTCGCAGTATTGATAATGCAAAATTCTTTACTCGCCTAGGACAACGTTTGATCAACGCGCTGGATCAATATACAAGCGATGGATTTGTCTATCGTACCGACATGCGCTTACGTCCTTTTGGCGAGAACGGCGCCCTTGCCTTAAGCTTTGCCGCCATGGAATTATATTATCAAGAGCAAGGACGTGATTGGGAACGCTATGCGATGATCAAAGGTCGGATTTTAGGCGCTAATGCCCAAGATCCTCATGTCAACACCTTACAGCAACTCTTGCGCCCGTTTGTTTATCGGCGCTATATTGATTTCAGTGTGATTCAAGCCTTACGTGACATGAAGCACAAAATTGAACGAGAAGTCCGTCGTAGAGGGTTAGTGGATAACATTAAACTTGGCGCGGGTGGTATCCGTGAGATTGAATTTATTGTACAAGTTTTCCAACTGATTCGGGGCGGACGAGAAAGTGCTCTGCAACAACCTGCATTATTAAAAGTTCTACCAGAAATTAGTGCCCTTGAACTGATTTCTGCACAACAACAAGAAGACTTGCACCAAGCGTATTTATTTTTACGCCGTACTGAAAATATCTTACAAGCCATACACGATCAACAAACGCAACAATTACCCGAAAATACATTAGACCAGCAGCGCTTGGTTCTCGCAACGCAACGTTTTACTCAATGGGACACACAAAATAAGTTGGAAACCGTCACTTATCCAATTCATGATTGGGCGAGCTTTTGTGAGGTCTTACACCAACATCAACAAAACGTGCGGACAGTGTTTGATCATTTAATTGGCGAAAAAAAAGAAGAACTGAGTGAAACCGAAACGCTGTGGCATGATTTCCTTGAAAACGAAATTGAGGAAAGTGAAATTGAACAAATGCTAATCGAACATCATATTGAAGAGCGTGATTTTCATGAGATCATCGAAAAGTTAATGCAATTTCGCAACGAAGTCACTCGTCGCCCGATTGGTACACGTGGTCGTATCGCTCTCACGCAAGTGATGCCAACCTTATTACCGCAGATTTTTGCGCATACGGCTTATCTCCATTTATTACCACGTATGCTCAATATCGTGGATAAAATTCTCACCCGCACGACCTATCTGGAATTGTTAGTCGAAAATCCACAAGCGTTAACGCAATTAATTGAACTCTGTGCCCAATCGAAAATGATTGCCGAACAAGTCGCCAGACACCCGATTTTATTAGATGAATTATTAGATCGTAATGCCTTATTAAATCCTCCCCCTTATGATCACTATGCCAGTGAATTACGCCAATATTTGTTACGCTTAACGCCCGATGATGAAGAGCAGATGATTGATGGATTACGTCAATTCAAACAAGCAACCCTATTACGTATTGCTGCTGCTGATATTTTAGGTGCGCTCCCTGTGATGAAAGTCAGTGATCACCTCACCTTCTTAGCTGAAGCTATTATCCATGTGGTTGTGGAGCTTGCTTGGCAACAAGTCACAACTCGATTTGGTACACCAGCTCACTTAGCCGAAGGAGAAAAAGGATTTCTCGTGATCGGTTATGGAAAATTAGGGGGAATTGAATTAGGTTATAAATCGGATTTAGATTTGGTTTTCTTATATCAATCAGATGAACAAAGTCAAACCTGTGGGGGAAAACGCAGTATTGAGAGTAACCAGTTTTATCTTCGCCTCGCACAAAAAATTATCAGCATTTTCAGCATCAATACTTTTGCAGGCGTGTTATATGAAGTTGATATGCGGTTACGCCCTTCTGGTGAATCCGGGCTTCTTTGTAGTTCTATTTCTGCATTTAAAGCGTATCAACTTCATGACGCTTGGACTTGGGAAAAACAAGCCTTAGTGCGCAGCCGTGCTATTTATGGAGAAGCAAGATTACAAACGGAATTTAATGCGATCCGTGCCGAAGTGCTTTCAGCGCCACGCGATCTAGCGACGTTACAACAAGATGTTGTCGCCATGCGACAAAAAATGTATGCCCATTTAGCCCATCCCGATAGCGATACCTTTAATATTAAAACGGATCGTGGCGGCATTACCGATATTGAATTTATTGCACAATATTTAGTCTTAGTCCATGCCCCTCAAAACCCTGCGTTAACAAGATGGTCGGATAACGTGCGTATTTTTGAGATCATGGCAGAAAGTGCGGTCATTTCACAAGAAATTTGTGACCAGTTGAAACAATGTTATGTTGATTTGCGCAATCGTATTCATCATTTGAATTTATTAGGTGAACCGTCTATTGTTCCGCAAACGGAATTTCAGACAGAACGGCAATTCATTCAAACCATTTGGCACAGGCTTTTTGAGCACAACGATAAATACGAAGAATAAAAAAAGAGAGCAAATATTGCTCTCTGTTAAGATTATATGAGCGCGTAGATAACAATAAACGCCCTATTCATTCATTAAATTTGCTTCAATAAAGGCGCGTGTATCTTTAATAAAACTGAGTAAAACCGCTTTTTGATCTTGCTCAGAATGGGCATGATTAATCTTTAAAATACCGGCTTGTACTTTTTCAAACAGTAAATCCGCTAATTCTTCATCAGAATGTTGACCATCAAAGGATAAAATAGCATGGATATCACCAGAATTAAGGACCAACGTATTTCCCACAAAGTTAGACAAACTGATCACCGGTTTTTCCGTATTGAAATAATAGTCTAAATACTTACGGTACACGGTTTTTAGCTTAATCTTATCTTGTTTAGTGACGGCTATGTTTCTTGCGTAAAAATCAATATTCTCATTATAAATTTCCAGCAAAACTGAGGTATAACCGTCATTTCGATTATCCGTAAAATAACGCTCAACAAAATCCGAGACTTTCATGGTATTTGGATAATGCGCTTTCAACGATTGGACAACTTTAGAAGCGGATTCCGCATTAAGATTGGTGCGAATATAGATGTTCTTTAAATCATTAATTTGAATATGACGCGAAATATTGCATTTCTCACGATTTTCAAGATGCGTCACAATACTGGTTCTAAATTGACGATTCAGAATGTAATCATAGTATTGTTCTTTCAGCAGATGATTATCACCACATTCGTTATCTAATAACGTTTCAATACGATCATCTTTAAAAATCGGGAAAGTCGCACTCACGCTAGAATCACAAATATGTGCGAGTCCATATTCTTCTAGTAATTCATTGAATTCATATAAAGTGGCTGATTATATTCTTCAAAATATTCATGATAAATATAATGTTCATCTTTATCTTTAATCCCATCAGCCACGTCTTTCATCCGCTTATCGCCTAAGGCAAACTGACTTAAAAAATCCGCTGTTCCCTTACCATACGCCACTTTTTCTCGCATCGATAAATGAATATTTTGTTTAGCTAACAAATCCACACGGAATGTCATCATATCTTTTAGCGCTTCTAAAGACTTCCAACCGGGATAAGTATTATACGAAATCGTTGCCGCCCCGTTTTCATTTAAATGGGATTTGATCACCGTTAGAATCTTGCGACGAACGGATTCAGGTACCCAACTAAATACACCGTGACACACAATATAATCGAACTTGATGCTGGAATTTTCGAAAAATGAAATATCTTGGCAAAGTAACTCTACATTTTTTAAACCAAGCTGATTAACGATTGCTTTGCCTCCCTCGATTTGTGTTTCCGATAAATCCACACCAACAAAATGCGCGTTCGGATGAATTAACGCACTGGAAATAATGTTCCCACCAAAACCACAACCGATTTCCAGCACCTTGGCGTGTTCAATATGAGGCGTATGAAAACCTAGCAAAGACAACACTGCACGTTGTCTTTCTGGTAAGGTATGTGAAAAGCCTTTTGAAACATAGGGCAATTCATTATAGCTTTGTTTAAGTAAATCGAGTTTTTCCATTTTTATTACACATTTTAAAAGTTAAAAAGAAGTTAGCGATGGGTGGATAATGCCATTCTCACATAAGTATGGTGGCGCCCTCGAATGGCGATAGAATACGTCATAATGTTTTCAGGCACTGCAATGCCGTAAAATCCGGCATCACCAATATGATACAAATCGGCACCTGCCATTTTGCTGTTGAGTGCAATTTGTCGGATCGTTGCCTCATCTGCCCCTTCTTGGCTCGTACCAATAGCGAGTAACGCTAATGCCCCTTTCGCGTGGATCAACTGGACATACTTTTCCACTCTTTCGACGGTCATACCCGGGATCGTACCCGGTGCGGCTAATAAGATAATATCCGCGCCCGCCTCAATAAAGCTGACTAAATCCTGTTCGGAAATCAAACCACTTCCCGTTTCGTTTGCCACACCCGCACCATGCATTTTACCTGCAATAATTAATCCGTTCTCACCCAATACCGCTCTTGCTCGTTTTATTGCTTGCACGATTTCCGTATTGGTCACACCGGTTTTAGGGTTACCGGTTAAACAAATAAAATCAAAACCTAATTTTTTCGCTTGCTGTAATGCCTCTGTCGTCGCCAAACGCCCTTTTGCGAGAGTATCTAAGGTTTCGATTTGCACGGCATGCTCATCCACTGGCTCTAAATTAATCCCAATTGGGCGCCCAACTAAACGTTTTAATTGCACAACAGTATGTGCAGGATCCGATTCCAATCCCTGTATTTTTGGTGAAAAAACATCAAATAAATTCAGCAGAATAAGGTCAGCACCAAATGCAGCGGCTAACTCTGAATTGGTTACATTAGGGTAAAGCGGCTGTACCGCCACCATATTTTCAGACAAAATCACGCGTCCTTCGCTCGCACGAATCGCTTGCTTTAATTGCTGTCCATTCATGTGCTGAAAATCAGACGCCGTACAATCTAATAATCTCTTCATCAATTTGATTCCTAAGCTTTTTTACCAAAACGATTTTTTCATTGTAACAAGGCAATTTGATTAAAGAAAGCACCGTTTATCTTTTCTCTATGAAAACAAAAAAGCACGCGTCTGATTACTCAGTTCGTGCTTTCTCTGTTTACTGACGAGAGGAATTAAAAGGCTAATTCACGATCGCCATGTTCATCTTTAATGCGGTTTGGTAAGCCGATTTTATTTAATAAATTCAAGAATGGTTTTGGATCGAGCTGTTCCACATTACGCATTTCACCCACATCCCATTCCCCTGTCGCGATCAACAATGCCGCCGCAACTGCTGGTACACCGGCGGTATAAGAAATGCCTTGGCTCCCCACTTCTTCATAGGCTTCTTTATGATCTGCCACATTATAAATAAAGATTTCTTTGTCTTTCCCGTCTTTTTTACCTTTTACCAAGTTACCAATACAGGTTTTGCCGGTGTAATTTGGCGCGAGTGATGCTGGATCAGGTAACACTGCTTTGACCACTTTAATAGGAATGACTTCAACACCCTCGGCAGTTTTGACCGGATGCACAGATAAAAGACCTAAGTTTTTCAAGACATTAAACACATTAATGTAATGATCACCAAATCCCATCCAGAAACGAATATTCGGTACATTTAGGTGGGTGGATAAAGAATGTAATTCTTCATGTCCCGTTAAATAAGAGTTTTGCATGCCCACAATAGGTAAATCATCTGTACGTTTGATTTCAAACATCTTATTTGACACCCATTGGCTATTTTGCCAACTCCATACGGTACCGGTAAACTCACGGAAATTCACTTCTGGATCAAAGTTGGTGGCAAAATAGCGACCATGACTGCCTGCATTAATATCAATAATATCGATACTTTCTACGCTATCAAATTCATCATTGACGGCATAAGCGGCATACGCATTGACAACACCCGGATCAAAGCCCGCACTTAAAATGGCAGTGATGTTATTTTGTTTACATAACTCACGACGTTTCCATTCATAGTTAGCATACCAAGGTGGCGTTTCACACACTTTACTTGGATCTTCGTGCATTGCCGTATCAATATAGGCTGCTCCAGTTTCGATACAAGCTTGTAACACTGACATATTCACAAATGATGGACCGACGTTAATCACGATTTGTGATTCTGTTTTTTGAATTAACGCTTTTGTGGCCTCAATATCAAAGACATCGATTTCAAAACAATCTATCGTTGCGGGTACTTTAAAATTCCCCTTTTCTGCTACCGAGTCCGCAATCGCTCGACACTTCTCAATTTTACGTGACGCAATTGAGATTTTACCGAGCACATCATTGTGTTGTGCGCATTTATGTACCACAACTTGTGATACACCACCAGCACCAATAACCAAAACATTTTTTTTCATTTAGCATTTTCCTCCCAGGTGCCGAGCTTGCTAAAGGATCGGCATAGGCGTTAATAAAAACCTGATACATTTTGAAAACCTAAAAAGTCAATATCAGGCAAGGTGTTTGCCCTATCATATGGCATAATAAGACAAAAAAAACGGCATGACAGCCTAGTGTCATTTCAATATTTTGATAAAACGTCCCGCACTTTTCTTGCTTAAGACAAACTCTCAACATAATCTTGATAACCAAATGTTTTCACAACGCGAATACGCCCATCGAGCTCTTTAATCGCAATGGCAGGCATATTCACGCCATTAAACCAATTTTTCTTCACCATAGTATAACCAGCCGCATCACAAAATGAGATACGATCACCAATTTGTAATGGTTTCTCAAAGCGGTATTCGCCAAAAATATCACCCGCTAAGCAAGATTTACCACAAACCATATATTGATAGTCGCCTTTACCTTGAAACGCATCTGGTAATAATTTAGCTTCAGAACGATAAATTAAAAGATCTAACATGTGTGCTTCTGTTGCGGCATCCACAATCGCCAATTCTTTACCATTATTGAGAATATCTAAGACAGTGACTTCTAAACTTGTACTTAAAGTAATCGAGGCTTCACCGGGTTCTAAATACACTTGCACGCCAAATTTTGCAGAAAATTGTTTTAACCGTTCTGCAAATGCCTCTAAAGGATAGTTTTCACCCGTAAAGTGAATACCACCGCCGAGACTGACCCAATAGACCTGATGCAATAATTCACCAAATTCCTGTTCAATGCGATCTAACATCTCACAAAACTTACCAAAATCTTCATTTTCACAGTTATTATGAAACATAAACCCATTGATTAATGGCATCACATCACGGATTTTGGCGACATCCCATTCCCCTAAACGACTGTGTGGACGCGCAGGATCAGCTAATAAAAAACTCGATGTGCTGACTCGCGGATTTACACGTAAACCACGTGGTAAATGCGTGGTGTGATCACAAAAACGCTGTAATTGACTAATGGAGTTAAAAATAATTTTATCTGCGTTTGCCACCACTTCGCCAATTTCTTCAGGCGAATATGCCACGCTATACGCATGGGTTTCACCACCAAACTTCTCGCGACCTAATTTAACTTCATAAAGTGAGGAAGAGGTCGTGCCATCCATGTATTGACGCATAAAATCAAACACCCCCCAAGTTGCAAAACATTTTAGCGCCAACAATGCTTTTGCCCCCGATTTTTCACGTAAATAGGCAATTTTTTCCATGTTGCGTAATAACTTGCTTTTATCAATCAGATAATAAGGTGTTTGTAATGTGGTCATTTTCAGTTACCTCTTTCGTTCGTTACGTCATCTCAATCTTTGTCAAAGCGCCGTATTATAGCGTAGGAATTAGAATGCGCAATCGTTTTCAATCGATTCTAAAATGAATGATTGCCCCCTTGAGTATAGTGCAAAAATACACATTTTTTGCTACACTCGTTGGAACTTTTGACACAAAAAATAAAATAATGAACAACGCATGATGACAAGCAATTATTCCGCACAAGAAATTACTGTTCTAAAAGATTTGGAGCCAGTGCAACTTCTCCCCGGTATGTATACCGATACCACCCGCCCCAACCATCTAGGTCAAGAAGTCATTGATAACAGTGTTGATGAGGCATTAGCTGGCTATGCAAATAAAATTGAAGTGGTCCTACACAAAGATCAATCCTTGGAAGTCATTGATAACGGGCGAGGCATGCCTGTGGATATTCATCCCGTAGAAAAGCTATCGGGTGTTGAAGTGATTTTGACCAAATTACATGCCGGTGGAAAATTCTCAAATAAAAACTATGAATTCTCCGGTGGTTTGCATGGTGTAGGGATTTCCGTGGTCAATGCGCTTTCTGAACGGGTTGAGGTGACAGTAAAACGCAATGGTGAGGTCTATAAAATCGCCTTTGAAAACGGTCGAAAAGTCGAAGAATTAGAGGTTATTGGTACTTGTGGCAGACGTAACACAGGGACAACGGTACATTTCAAACCCAATCCGAAGTATTTTGATAGCGATAAATTTTCGGTTTCGCGTTTACGCCATTTATTGCGTGCTAAAGCCGTCCTCTGCTCCGGCTTAGAAATTAAGTTCATTGACAAAATCAATCAAACTGAAGACTGTTGGTGCTACGAAGATGGGCTAGCGGACTATTTAAGTGAAGCAGTGAATGGTCTTGAAACCCTACCGGAAACGCCATTTATTGGTGATTTTAAAGGCGATACAGAAGCGGTCAGTTGGGCATTATTATGGCTTCCGGAAGGCGGTGACCTATTGAGCGAAAGCTATGTCAACTTAATCCCAACGATCCAAGACGGTACCCACGTCAATGGACTACGTCAAGGCTTACTGGACGCCATGCGTGAGTTCTGTGAATTTCGTAATCTACTACCAAGAGGTGTTAAACTCAGCGCCGACGATATCTGGGAGCGTTGCGCCTATGTCCTTTCGCTGAAAATGCAAGATCCGCAATTTGCTGGACAAACCAAAGAGCGCCTATCTTCGCGCCAAAGTGCGGTATTTGTTGCTGGCGTTGTTAAAGATGCTTTCAGCTTATGGTTGAATCAACATGTACAACAAGCCGAACTTTTGGCTGAAATGGCAATTAGCTCTGCACAACGTCGTTTACGCGCCGCTAAAAAAGTCGTACGTAAAAAATTAGTGAGTGGTCCTGCCTTACCCGGGAAATTAGCGGATTGTAGCCAACAAGATTTAGACAAAACCGAATTATTTTTAGTGGAAGGGGATTCTGCTGGCGGTTCTGCTAAACAAGCACGTGATCGCGAATACCAAGCGATTTTGCCGTTACGAGGGAAAATTCTCAATACTTGGGAAGTCTCTTCTGAGCAAGTTCTCTCTTCAAGTGAAATCCATGATATTGCAGTGGCACTTGGGATTGATCCTGACAACGAAGACTTATCTCAACTGCGCTATGGTAAAGTATGCATTCTTGCCGATGCCGACTCCGATGGGCTACATATTGCGACCCTACTCTGTGCCTTATTTTTACGCCACTTCCCAAAATTGGTACAAAAGGGACATGTTTATGTTGCGATGCCACCGCTTTACCGTATTGACTTAGGTAAAGACGTCTTTTACGCCCTTGATGAAAGCGAAAAAGACGCCATTTTAGATCGCTTAAAAAGCAAAAAAGGTAAACCGAACGTACAACGTTTTAAAGGGTTAGGTGAAATGAACCCACTACAATTACGCGAAACTACGATGGATCCCAATACGCGCCGGTTAGTGCAAGTGACCTATGATCTTGAACAAGAAGAACAAGCCGCAACCCTTGAACTGATGGATATGCTCCTAGCCAAAAAGCGCGCAGAAGATCGTAAAAATTGGTTGCAAACAAAAGGGGATCAGGTGGATTTAGCTGTATAAAGATGATGGCGACTTGCTTTTCTTATGCAAATAAAGTCGCCACACACCGATTAAGTGGCTTCCTGATATCAAGAACATTTTTTAACGGAAAATACCTTGTCTCCGCGCTATTTCGCAAGGTTATTTTCCTAAAAATTATCGTTCCGTTTAGGCAACTTACAAGGCGATTTGATAAAGATATAGAACAATAAAAGTGCGGTGCTTTTTTAAAAAGTTTCTCCGCTATTAGTAAAATCTGATTTAAAAGTAAAAATAAAACATCATTATGAATATAATCAACTACGAAGGCATTGAACAAACCCCATTACGCGAGTTTACTGAAAAAGCCTATCTCAACTACTCCATGTACGTCATTATGGATCGCGCATTGCCTTTTATTGGCGACGGCTTAAAACCGGTACAACGTCGTATTATTTATGCCATGTCTGAACTTGGCTTAAATGCTGCGGCAAAATATAAAAAATCGGCGCGGACTGTCGGTGATGTGCTCGGTAAATTTCACCCACATGGTGATTCAGCTTGTTATGAAGCCATGGTCTTGATGGCACAACCCTTTTCTTATCGTTACCCATTAGTGGATGGACAAGGCAACTGGGGCGCACCTGATGATCCGAAATCCTTTGCTGCGATGCGTTATACTGAATCGCGGCTCGCCAAAATTGCTGATATTTTATTATCTGAATTAGGGCAAGGAACAGTGGACTATCAACCAAATTTTGATGGCACATTAGAAGAACCCCAATATTTACCGGCTCGACTGCCGCATATTTTATTGAATGGTACAACCGGTATTGCTGTGGGTATGTCGACCGATATTCCACCCCATAATATCAATGAGCTTGCTGAAGCCGCTGTGATGCTAATTGATAACCCAAAAGCGAGCTTGGATGATCTGTTAACTGTAGTACAAGGTCCAGACTACCCAACAGAAGCGGAAATCATTTCATCGAAAGAGGATATTCGTAAACTCTATGAACAAGGTCGTGGATCGGTAAGAATGCGCGCAGTGTGGAAAAAAGAAGACGGCGAAATCATTATTACTGCTCTACCACATCAAGCCTCACCATCAAAAGTCATTGCACAAATTGCCGAGCAAATGAGTGCTAAAAAATTGCCGATGGTTGAAGATATTCGCGATGAGGCGGATCACGAAAACCCAATTCGGATTGTGTTGATACCCCGTTCTAACCGTGTGGATGTGGATGCTTTAATGGCACACTTATTTGCTACCACCGATCTTGAAAAAAGTTATCGTGTCAACATGAACATGATTGGTTTAGATAATAAACCTGCGGTGAAAAATCTGGTGCAAATTCTGACGGAATGGCTACAGTTCCGTCGTACCACTGTAACGCGTCGTTTGCAATATCGTCTCAATAAAGTATTAGATCGTCTGCATATTTTACAAGGTTTACTGATTGCTTATCTGAATATTGACGAAGTAATCCACGTTATTCGTCATGAAGATGAGCCTAAAGCCGCGTTAATCGATCGTTTCGGATTAAGTGAAATACAAGCAGAAGCGATTTTGAATTTACGCTTACGCCACTTAGCCAAATTAGAAGAAAATGAATTACAAGCGGAAAAAGATCGTCTAGAAGAAGAACGTGACAGTTTACAGCTAATCTTAGGGTCTGAACGCCGTTTAAATACGCTAATCAAAAAAGAAATTCAGCAAGACGCTCAAACTTATGCGAGTCCGCGTTTGTCGCCATTAGTCCAACGCGCAGAAGCCAAAGCAATCTCCGAAAGCGACATGACGCCTGCTGATCCTGTCACCGTTATTCTGTCTGAAATGGGTTGGGTACGTTGTGCCAAAGGGCATGATATCGATGTGCAAAATCTCAGCTATAAAGCCGGTGATAAATACTTATCCCATGCTTATGGTAAGAGTAATCAAGCCGCCGTGTTTATCGACAGCACAGGACGAAGTTACGCTTTAGATCCGTTAAGTTTACCTTCTGCTCGCTCACAAGGCGAACCGCTCACAGGCAAACTCAGCTTGCCTGCAGGTGCTAGTGTTGAGCATGTGTTAATGGAACAAGACAAGCAAGCACTCCTGATGGCATCTGATGCTGGCTATGGATTTATTTGTCAATTTGATGATCTGATTGCGCGGAATAAAGCCGGTAAAGCCCTGATTTCATTACCTGAAAATGCCAAAGTCTTAGCGCCTCTGCGAATAGATAATGAAAATGCCCGTTTGGTTGCCTTAACCTCGGCAGGCAGAATGTTGATTTTCCCAGTGAAAGATTTGCCTTCTTTAGCGAAGGGGAAAGGCAATAAAATTGTGACGATTCCTGCCGCACATGCGAAGGCACGAACGGAGCTATTAGTTCGGTTATTTTTAATTAACGAACAAACCAGCCTCGTTTTCCATGCTGGCAAACGGAAGATCACGTTAAAGCCTGAAGATTGGCAGAAATTCAGTGCAGAGCGTGGACGCAAAGGCACGCAATTACCACGTGGTTTGCACAGTCATGCAGATATTGAATTGCTCACACCAGACAGTGAGTAGAAAAAAAGAGGGATGGTCACATCCCTCTTAATTATTGTAGGCGAGATAAACGCTCTTGGGCTAATGCCGCTAATTCATTTTGCTGAACAGACACCTTCTGATACCAATAAACAGCTTGTTTTTTATTTTTCTTAGTTCCCTCACCATTCTCATACATCACGGCTAAACGAAATTGCGCATCGTGATTACCCGCTTCTGCCGCTTTTTTATACCATTTGAAAGCTTGGGTCATTTGATTTAATTCGTTTTCATAGATTTGCCCTAGCACCAGCATCGCATCCAATGATCCTGAATTGGCAGTTTTTTCAAATAACGTAATGCTGTGGCGAATATCTTGCTTGACACCATGACCTTGTAAGTAAAAAACAGCCAAATTATTGATGGCTTTAATGCTGCCCTTCTCGGCTGCTTCGCTAAACCACCAATAGGCTTTTTCGAAATCTTGTGGAACACCTTGACCACGTGCATACAAAATACCAAGATTGGCTTGTGCCTGGTAATCCCCTTTTAAAGCAAGTGGTAAAATCAGCTCAAACGCCCGTGTCCACTCTTTTTTATCGGCTGCCTCGCGAATTAATTCGCGACGAGCTTCATCACTCAGTGATGATGCATTCAATGCCGAAACGTGCTGCTCTGCTCCCGTTGCAGTTGGTGCTGTCTGTGGCAAGACAGCTGACAGCTCAGGAGAAACCGGTGCAGACTGTGCGTGCACCACACCGGATAAAAACACACTGAATATGAACAGAATCGTTTTCTTCATACCAATACCTTATAACGTCGCAAGCAAGAGTAAAACAAAAAAGAGCAATGACACAACCATTTCCGCTAACCCCACTTGTTTCACTCTCAGTTTCATTCGAGGTAGCCAAATCGCACGGAGCAGTGCGGGGAAATAAGCTAATGCGAGCCCATATTGTTGGAAAGGTAAAAATAGCACAACACAAAGAAAATGAAAAATAATAGACACTTTTAAATAAAATGGATTTTTCCGTTCACGTAATACTGACTTCACATAAAGTGTGGTGGCGATAAAAAATAAGCTTGGATAAAGTGCAACAAGCCAAATTTGCCGATCAAATGCACGTTCCGCAAAATAATACGAGGCCATTCCAGCAAGCGCAAAAATAGCGATGCCCGCAAAGTCATTTAACAACGCACGTTCATTTTTCTGCTTCACATAATAAATATTGACAGCAACCAAAGGCAGCATAGCCAATAAAAAATATAAAATGTGCCAGTTATAATACAGTGCAGGTAAAGCAAACAGCAAACTTGTTCCGCCGTAAATCAAGCTCCATTTTATATTCATTGCCATATTGCGCCCTTTAAACAAATTTAAGAACGGGTATGTCATGAGATAAAGTGCCGCCCAGGCGAAAAATAAAAAGAGATGTTGCCAAACAGGCTGAGAGGAAAACAGACCATATAAGAATGGCAATAATGCCATCACGATGGCACCATGTTGATTAGAAATAAGTAACTTCATTATTAAGAACCATGCCAAAATTAAGTTGCTTAATTTTAACGAGTTTGATACAAAATAGATATAATCTTTATTTGTTATGTCATGAATAAGAGGACAAAAAGATGGGAAAAGTGCATCGCTTTCACTCAAACGGTCGTTTATCTGAAATTGCCATTTATAATGGGATTATCCATTTAGCGGGACAAGTACCTGAAAAAACTACCACTGAAACCGCTTACGAGCAAACCAAAGAGGTGTTAGGTTTAATTGATCAACTTTTATCAGAAGCCGGCTCAAAAAAAGCACAAATTATTCATGCTCAGATTTATCTTGCCGATATGGATTATTATGATGAAATGAATAAAGCGTGGGATGAATGGGTCGATAAAGAAAATCCACCAACACGTGCCACTGTCGAAGCAAGACTAGCACACCCAGACTGGAAAGTAGAGATCGTACTCACGGCTGCCGCGTAATTTTTAAACGCAGTCATGTCACAAAACAATTTTCCATTCGAAATGCACCTATTTTGTCTTATACTTAGCGGGCTGATTTTCACGAAAAATCAGCCTTTTTTCTTTTACTCTCTGGAAAGCAACCTATGAATATTTATACCTATATTTGTTTTTTATCCGCGATCTCCATTTTTATTGGGTTTGTCACCCGGAAACTCAGCGATAAAATCCAATACACCATCGCCATCACCGCCACCTCCATTATCGTTTCTGTTCTCTTCCTCATTTTCGGTCACCTTTCTTGGTTTAAATTAGATATCATTGCCACACAAGTCATGGAACAACTCGATTTCAAAAGTTTTCTGCTCAATGGTATCCTCGGTTTCTTATTATTTGCCGGTGCATTAGGTATAAAATTACCCGTTTTAAAAAACCAAAAATGGGAAATCACGGTGTTTGCGCTCTTTTCCACACTTGCCTCTACCTTTATTATCGGCGTCTTGCTTTACAGTGTTGCTTATCTCATTGGTCTACCAATTGACCTGATCTATTGCATTTTATTTGGCGCTTTAATTTCGCCAACAGACCCTATCGCGGTACTGGCAATTATTAAAAATTTAAAAGCACCAAAACGCCTTTCCATGCAAGTCGAAGGCGAGTCCTTGTTTAATGACGGGGTTGGTTTAGTAATTTTTACCACGATTTTTGCTGTCGCGTTTGGCGGGCACGCCCCAACATTAGCGGGCATTACGGAATTATTCTTACAAGAAGCCGTGGGCGGAATTTTGTTTGGTCTCGTGATTGGCTTCGTAGCACATTTATTGATTTCATCCACAGACGATGGAAGTTTGGAAATTCTATTGACTCTGACGATCCCTACTGCTGGTTTTATGCTCGCGAATATGTTGCATGTTTCTGGCGCTCTCGCTATGGTCGTAGCAGGTATTTTAATCGGCAACTGGACACGACACACGGGGTTTTCTAAACAAAGCCAACTCTACCTTGATCATTTTTGGGAAATGATTGATCACTTCTTAAATTCCCTCCTGTTCTTATTGATCGGCTTAGCACTGCTTTTAGTCGATTTCGGTGCTCAAGGCTTTATTTTATTGATACTCGCGATTCCAATTTGTTTAATCGGACGCTATATCAGCGTGTGGATGCCTTTCAAAGTGATGCAACGTTTTCGCTCGTATAATCCTTATACACTACGTATTCTGACATGGGGTGGGCTACGTGGTGGTTTGTCACTTGCTATGGCACTATCGATTCCGAAAGGCATGTTATATCTTGAGCATATTGGGATGGATGTCCGAGATTTATTACTGGTAATGACTTATGCGGTAGTCACCTTCTCAATTCTAGTACAGGGTTCTACGATTGAAACGATGATCAAAAAATCCAAAGAAAGTATTCTACATCAACGAGGTTATGTCGGATTACACCCGAACAAGACAAGTTCTGAAGACTAAAAAATACGCCCTCAAGATTGAGGGCATAGAAATTCTCGTAAAATCGACCGCACTTAAATAGGTTTTACTGTCGAAAGCTCGATTTCTGCACTAAATTCATGTAAAAAAAGCTGCAATTTCTCATCTTGCTGTAACGCTTGTTGCGCTTTTTCACGCAACGCTTTATAGGTTTGCCGATACCATTCTGTTGGTGTCAAGTTGTCAGAGTCCGTCGGCGAGATCAGCACATTCATAGCTTGCTGTTGTAACTGGCTCAATGCTTGTTGTAACTGCTGTTGTGCATTCGTGGTGTGTAAGTGCGCTTTGTTGTCACGCACGCCAAGGTGAAACGCCGCCCCATCATGTGAAAGTAAAATACAGTTTAAGGCTAATTCTTTGGTTAAATTCTGGATATCAAGTGACTCTACACAATCTGTCCAAAAATCTTGTTTACGCGCGATATCAATCACTTTCGCGCGCAATTCAGGCGTAATTTCTTGTTCTAAACGCTGTTTTAAAGCAGAAGGCTTAATCCCTTCTTGTGTTTTAGCCAATTCTGGATTACGCCATTCCCAACGATAAGTTTCCGCCAAAAGCGTATCATCGATGATGTCATCTTCGTCTTCTCCTTCAGGTTCAGTATGCTGTGTTGCTTGTAATACAGGCGTATTTAAAGGAGAGGCTGAGGATAGCGCCGTTTCTGGCGCAGATAGTGTTGATAAAGCGGAAGCCTTATTTTTTATGAAACTTGTATCACGCGGTTTACTTTCAATCACCGGTAATGATGTTAACGTAGAAGAGGAGGTATCACTTGATAAGGAAACCCGTGGTGCTAACGCTTCTGTTGATGAACTATACTTTTTTTTTTCTTTCTGTGGTGTGATGGTTAAATGATCTAATTTATCAATCTGAGCTAAAGCATCAAATGCAGGCGAATACGTTTCCGTTTCTTCTGTGTGTGTGTGCACCTTTTCCTCAACAGGAGGGCTAACCTGTGCCGGCGCTGCGACTGTTGATTTCACTTGGCTTTTATATTGCGATTTTATATTTTGTGAAACGATCGGGACTTCAATATGACGCGTTGATGAACCGCCTATATCTTGCTCAGAGATGGGCGTTGCATGCGTTGGTGCCACAGCAACGAATTTAGGATGAAAGGCTAATGCCCGCAATAACGTCATTTCAACCCCAATACGACGATTTGGTGCATACGGCAGTTCTTTACGTCCCGTGAGCATAACTTGATAGAAAAACTGCACATCTTCTGGTGAAATATGACTGGCTAGAAAACCGATTCGACTCGTGTCATCCAGCTGTGAACTAGGCAATAACTGTTGCATGGCAATTTTATGCAAATTCTCGCCGATATCACGCAATAATTCGTCCCAATCCCCCCCTTTTTCCGCAACGGCTTGTACCCCTTTCATCACTGACTCACCCTGCCCTTGTTGCAAAGCATGGATAATGTCTAAAGCTTGATCATCATCGAGCAAGCCTAACATCTCATGCACCACATTTAAGGTAATGTTGCCATTACTCATTGCAATCGCTTGATCCGTTAAACTTAAGCTATCACGAATACTACCCTGTGCAGCTTTGGCTAATTTTTCTAACGCAAGAAACTCAAAGGGGATTTTCTCTTGGGTAAGAATAAATTCAAGATGCTGTGCGATTTGTTGCTGTTCCAACGCCTTTAAATGAAACTGCATACAACGGGATAAAATCGTAATAGGCAGTTTTTGCGGATCGGTGGTCGCCAGTAAGAATTTGACATACTCTGGTGGTTCTTCTAAGGTTTTCAGTAAAGCGTTAAACGAATGACGGGAAAGCATATGGACTTCGTCGATTAGATAAACCTTATAGCGTCCTTGTACTGGTTTGTATTGTACATTATCCAATAACTCACGCGTATCTTCGACTTTCGTACGTGATGCTGCGTCAATTTCAATCAGATCAATAAAGTTTCCCTGTTCAATTGCTTTACAATGTTCACATTCACCACAAGGTTCTGCTGTCACACCATGAACGCAATTTAAGCCTTTCGCAAATAAACGAGCTATCGACGTTTTCCCTACACCACGCGTTCCAGAAAAGAGATAGGCATGATGCAGGCGATTTTCTTTCAACCCATTAGAAAGCGCGGTTAAAATATGGGTTTGACCAACCACGTCACTAAAGGTTTTTGGTCGCCATTTTCGTGCCAAGACTTGATAACTCATTTATTTTCCTTTCTTCAATACTCAGAAATGCGGATTAATGCCCAGCAAAGTCCACTAAGGTATAAGCATCAATACCTAATGCATTTAAACGTGCTTCACCACCTAAATCAGGCAAGTTAATCACAAAAGCAGCGTCTTGCACATCACCGCCTAAACGTTGGACTAATTTCACCGTGGCTTCTACGGTACCACCTGTGGCGAGCAAATCATCAATAATCAAAACTTTATCTTGTGCATGAATTGCGTCAGTATGGATTTCAAGCGTATCTTGTCCATACTCTAACTGATAGGTTTGCGAAATAGTTTCACGTGGTAATTTACCCGGTTTTCTCACCAGTACAAAAGGGACATTTAATGCTAAAGCCACAGGTGCACCAAAAATAAAACCTCGTGATTCTGTTCCTAATACTTTGGTGATCCCTTTTTCTTTATAACGTGTCACAAAAAGATCAACCACGGTCTGAAAAGCAGCAGGAACTTCTAACAAACTGGTAATGTCGCGAAAAATAATCCCTTCTTTGGGATGATTTGGAATAGACTTAATGGAAGATTTAATCAAAGCAAGTTTATCGTTCATTTTTTTGCCTAATAAGTGCGGTTAAAATAAAAATTATTTTGTGATTTCAAATGGATAACACCAGCCATTTACACAAAAATACAATCAAAATGTTGCTCGTCATTCTCGCAAAAAATGCCTAGCAACTCAACTCTTTCTACGAGGCTTACTCCTTTTCTATCAGCCCGTTCAGCGCTGTCATATCATGATAAAAAAGAGACGATCATCACGTTGACAAGCAGACATGCCCACTGACTTAAGCATAAATGTCAGTGCCGTCTTTACGGGTTTTTAGCAAACGTAAAATCCAAACATATTGTGCCGGTGTAGCCGTCACAAAACTTTCAATTTCTTGATTCATCGCGCGAGCTGCTTGTTCAGGATCATCACTCAATGTCATAGCAGGATGAATCTCTATTTCATATTTTCCCGATAAGGCATTATAGCGAGGAAACATCGGGATCACCGCTGCCTTCGCTAAGCGTGCAATTTTATTAATGCCCGGTAAAGTGGCTTTGTATGTGGCAAAAAAATCCACAAAGACACTTAACTCTGCCCCATAATCTTCATCTGGTAAATAATAGCCCATATCACCTTGCTTCACATGATTTAAAAACGGTTTAATCCCATTTTGACGGGCATGCATTTTGCCACCAAAACGTTGACGGGCAAAAGTCCATAACCAATCAACCAAAGGATTACGGTGTGGATTATACATAGAAGTCATTGGCATACCATGGGTATGTAAAATAATCCCTGAGGCATCGATTGCCCAAGCATGAGGCACTAATAAAATAATATTTTTGCCCTGCTCACGAGCGCGATGAATATGTTCTAGCCCGGTGAAACAACTACGGCGTTGTAAATGTCGTTTCGAGCGTATCGCAATTTCCCCAATTCCTAACATGACTTGCGTCACAATCACAAACATTTCTTCGATTGTCTGTTCACGTTGCGCTTCTGTCCAGTGAGGAAAACAATATTGTAAATTAATCTTGGCACGGTGACGTTGCTTTTTGGCTTTCCTTGCCACAATTTTCCCAATGTAACTGGCCAACTTATCACGTAAACGAAACGGCACAAAGGCAAGTAAAATCAAGCCGAAAATGCTTAACCAAATTAACCAATATTTTGGCTGTAAATAGGACCATGAAAACTGTGGTTGATAACCACTGCGAGCCGTTAAACGTGTATCTTCTTCTGACATTGCCATTCCTATTAGCTAAACCAACCTTGATCATAGGCCATTTTCGTTGTCATGATAAATGACATCACCACGACCATTGGGCGAATTAATGTTTTCCCTTTACTGAGTACCATTTTGGCGCCTAAGTTTGCCCCAATAAATTGCCCTGCCATCATCGCAAATCCCACACTCCACATAATCTGTCCTCCAATTAAAAAGAAGATCAACGAGGCGACATTTGAGGTGAAATTTAACACTTTTGCATGCGCGGTGGCTTTTGTCAGATTAAATCCTAATAACATCACAAAGGCTAAACTCAGTAAGGATCCGGTTCCCGGACCCAAAAAACCATCATAAAAACCAATACCTAGACCGGCAGTGAAAGCAAAGGCTAGGTAGGAAATGCGTTTTTGGCGATCCTCATTGCCCAAAGTAGGACTAAATAAAAAATACAAACCAATGGCTAAAATTAAAAAAGGCAAGACTTTCTTAATGATGGCGCTATCGACAAGTTGAATTAAAACAGTCCCTAATGAGGCACCAATAAACGTCATCAATAAAATAAGCCAAACTTCCACTAAATTGACCGCTCTTTGCCGCAAAAAATATAAGCTCGCGGAAAAAGAACCCCCGCAAGCTTGTAATTTATTGGTTCCCAATGCAAGTGCTGGTGGCATCCCAGTCATTAATAAAGCCGGGATTGTAATTAATCCGCCGCCACCCGCAATCGCATCAATAAACCCCGCGACCAATGCTACGGCAAAGAGAAGTACAAGCACATTGATTCCAATTTCCATTTATTTTCCTTATTCCAACCATTCACTCCGATTGGGTGCATTTAAGATCTGTTGACACAAAGGGGGAGCTTGTGGAACCGCTTTAGGTTCACTTGGTGTTTTTGTCGGTTTCGGTGGCTCGAACCAAGAATATAATTCACTTCCACAGCCATCCCCCGCCGGCACCGGTGCTTGATTTTCACAGTAACTTGCCCCCTTTGGACAAGTCAAACGAACATGAAAGTGAGAATCATGTCCGAACCAAGGACGCACTTTATGCAACCACGCTCGCTGATTTCCCGCGCTCTGACATAATTTGAGTTTAATCGCTGGATTGACAAAAATACGCGTCACTTTTGGATCTTCTGCTGCCAGCTTAATTAATAAGGCATGATTGTTGTTCCAAACTCGCTCATCTACACGCTGTGCTTTACGATCGACCACCAACAAGCCTTTGCCATCAGAATTCAATGCATCTTGATCAGACATAGTGCCCATACGCAACCAAATATCCGCATCTAAGCCCATTTGGTGACTGGCATGCCCCGTCAAAAAACGTCCACCACCGGGCATCGCAATATCGCCAATCAGCATTGTAGGTAACCCTGCGGCTTTGACTTTTTTGCCCAAACGTTGCAAATAGTCAATCATATCGGGGTGACCATAATAACGATTGCGATTTTTACGAATCACTTGATAGCCATCACCTTTATAGGGTAAGGCTTGCGCTCCAATAATACAGCCATTGGAATAACTACCAATCGGCTCAGGACTGCCCGGAATCGGGCGTTTGATTTTCTGCCATTCTTGTGGCGACGCATAAGCAAGGCTACACAACAGGCTGAAAAGTGCGGTCAACATAACCGCGATATTAACGCTTTTTTTCATCATATTCGTGGATGTCATCCTCAATTAAACCTCGTGTTGGTGCCATCCTTTGCACATGACTTCATCATTATCTATTTTGCGCTTTATGTCTTAATAAGTGATCGAGTAAGACAATCGCAACCATCGCTTCAGCAATCGGTACGGCACGAATCCCCACACAAGGATCATGACGTCCTTTCGTAATCACCTCGACAGGCTCATTGGCAAGATTGACTGAACGCCCCGGAATTGTGATGCTTGAAGTTGGTTTTAAAGCAATTGTCGCGACAATCGGTTGACCTGAGCTAATACCGCCCAGAATACCACCCGCATGATTAGACAAAAAGCCTTCCGGCGTCATTTCATCGCGATGTGCTGAACCACGCTGATTAACCACCGCAAAGCCATCACCAATTTCCACTGCTTTCACCGCATTAATGCCCATCAAAGCGTGAGCCAGATCCGCATCTAAACGATCAAACACGGGTTCACCCAAGCCAACTGGCACATTTTCTGCCACTACCGTTAATTTTGCCCCAATCGAATCACCCTCTTTTTTAAGTTGGCGAATTAATTCATCAAATTTTTCCACCGCACTCGGATCTGGACAAAAGAACGGATTACTGTTGACTTGTTGCCAATCAATTTGCTCAATCACTTGCGGGGCAATCGCCACATCACCAATTTGAGCCAAAAAGCCTCTCACCTCTACGCCAAAATGCTCACGCAAATATTTTTTCGCGATGGCACCTGCGGCAACTCGCATGGCTGTTTCTCGTGCGGAAGAACGCCCACCGCCACGATAATCGCGTATCCCGTATTTTTGTTGGTAGGTAAAATCAGCGTGTCCGGGACGAAAACGATCTTTAATGTCACCATAATCTTGCGAACGTTGATCCGCATTTTTGATGATCATCCCGATACTCGTCCCCGTGGTTTTACCTTCAAACACACCCGATAAAATCTGCACTTCGTCATCTTCACGACGCGGTGTGGTATAACGCGATGTACCGGGTTTACGGCGATCTAAATCAGGTTGAATGTCTGCCTCAGATAAACTCAGCCCGGGTGGCACACCATCCACAATACAGCCGAGCGCAATCCCATGTGATTCACCAAATGTTGTTACCTGAAAAAGTTGCCCAATTGTATTTCCTGCCATCTTTTATCCTTCCTGTTTTTGCGTTGGAAAATATTGTTGATTCAGTTTAATTTCTTCGTTGGTTACCTGATTTTTAATGAAGACATCCAACTGGTTAAATGAAATTTCAATATTATTTTCTCCAAATAAGCTGTTAATACGACGGTTTAAGCAATCGACTGTCGGATTCCGATCCGCCAATTTGCCTACGTATAAACGTAGTTCATGATCCAATGAGCTTGCCCCAAAGTTTAAGAAGTACACTACCGGTTCTGGATCTTTCAATACACGATCACATTCTGTCGCTGCTTGCAGTAATAAACGTTTGGTTAACTCCAGATCTGAACCATAGCCTACTCCAACACGAATCACCACACGCGTAACCGAATCATTAAGTGCCCAGTTGACCAAACGTTCTGTTACAAACGCTTTATTTGGCACAATCACTTCTTTACGGTCAAAATCAATTAAGGTGGTCGAACGAATACGAATACGTGATACGGTACCGGAATATTCACCAATCGTAATCACATCACCAATGCGCACAGGACGCTCAAATAAAATGATCAAACCTGACACAAAGTTAGCAAAGATTTCTTGCAAACCAAAACCTAGACCCACAGACAAGGCAGCAAATAACCATTGTAATTTCGACCATGACATCCCTAAAGTCGAAAAGGCGACGCCCGCGCCAATCGCAATAATGAAATAAGTGGCTAAGGTCGTAATGGTATAAGGCGTGCCTTGGGAAAAGCTCACCCGTGAAAACACTAATACTTCAAGCAAACCGCCAATATTACGCACTAAAGCATACATGGCAATTAAAATCACTACTGCCAACAACAAATTCAATAAAGTAATGGACTCCATCACTGTTCCCGCTGCGGTAGTGACGCTTTGTTGCCATAATGTGACACCCTGTAAGTAATAGGCGACAGTAACCAAATCAGACCAAACCCAATATAACATGCCTAATAAAATGACCGTTAACAGCAAATCAGTGACACGTAATACTTGATCTTTGACTTGGGCGATACCTAAACTTTCGTTTTGCTGTAACTCCAGCCCAATACTCAATTCTTCTTCCGTATTGACTTTTGGCTGCGCCTGTTGCTCGATTTTTTCTTTCAAACGATTGTAAGATAAACGACGCGAGGATACCGTTAAACCACGGTGAATCACATTTTTTAACACTAACCAAGTGACAACCACAAAATAAGAGGACATTAAATGTTCCATCAAATTCAGTGCCGTATAGTAGTAGCCCATCACAACAAGCACAATCAGGATAATCGGTGCCGCAACAAGGAAAAAACGCCCTATTTTTAACACCATATGAATTGATTTAGTGTTATCCTCCGATGAATTTTCATACGATTTCACGGCATCTTGAATACGTGGACCAATAATCAGTAAAGAAATAAACAACACTGAAATTGTCATCACTTGCCCAATCACATCGTTGGTAATCCCCGTTTCTAAATGTGTAAAGAGCGAGGCATTAATCCATAACGCGGAAATCCAAACAGAGCGACCAAAAACACGATAAAAACGATCGACACTTTCTTTTGGCATACTAAAATGGCGATAGGCAATCCCATTTGGACGTAACAGTGATAACATAAAGGCGAAGAAACACCAATAGCCGCCCATGCTGACAACCCAACTTGCTAAATTCAATGGTTCTGCAAAACACAAATACACCATAAACACTAGCAATGCAGTAAAAATGAAAGTGCTAGGTAAACATAACACCAACGTCCATAAAATGGCTTCGGGAGTGTGCCATTGGCTATCCGAAGTGAGTGTATTAATTTTTTGATTAGTATTGGTTAAACGTTGTTTAATTTTTGCTTTCTGTAATTGAATCAAGAAAGTGAATACCAGTAATAGCGCAATGATTAATGCCGCAGGTACCAAATTCTCACGCCAATTGGAAAAATCAATTTGTTTAATAATCTCCGTTACTTGCACTTGAACCGCAGGTAAAAATTGTTTGACCCAATCTACATCCATCGGAGCATTACTTTTTACCCAGAAGCTTTGTTGCTGCAATTTACTTTGTAGTTGATCACTAATTAACGCAACTTGCTTTTGATTAAGCTCAATATTAATCACCAAATTGAGCTGGTTATTAAGCAAACTAATGATGTCAGATAATAACTTACGGCGCTCTTGTAAAATCGAATCTAAGCTGGCTTTTTCTTGCGCACTAAACGCGACTTGTTGTTTCTTTTCAAGCGCTGAAATATAGCTCTGCGGATCATAAAGATTATCCCGAATCTCAGTCAGATCAAAGATACGAACACGCAGATCCGTGATGCGTTTCGATAACCCAGCAATCATTTCATCTTGTGGTAACAACTCTTTTTGTTTATTAATAATGCGTGACAACACCAGTGAACCTTGCAAGGCACTAATTTGATCTTCAATATTGCGTTGTGTCTGTTGTAAGTTATTCAGCACATTTTTAATACGTAAATTATCTTGCGATAACGTATTCATTTCGGTGGTTTGTTGCACTAGCGCCTGGCTTAATCGCACATTCTGCTCTAATTGACTTGCTACTTCAGGATGTGTAGTGCCTTTATTTTCCAATTGCGATTTGGTCAGTTGCTCCACTTGCTGTTGCGATTCTTTTAAATATTTCTGGTTAATCGCATCCTGTAAATTCTTAATCTGTTCTTGCAACTGCGCAACTTCTAAGTTCTTATCTTCTAGCTCGAGCGTATATAACGTGGTTAAGACATTATTGCCTTGCAATAACAATTTATTAAAACTGTTTTGCAATTCTAATAAGGCTAATTCCGTTTCTAGCTTCACTTTTCCACTTGGTATGGTGTCCGCATTCGCTAATAACTTATTAATTTCTTGTACACGGGTTAAATTCGCATTGAGTGTCACTTGGGCACGTTCTGGCGCGGTGCGAAGCGTGACCAATTCAGTATTCAGTCCTGTTGCATCTGATTGAATTTGTTGTAATGCTTGTTGCGTACTTAATAACTTGGCCTGTAAATCAGCCAAAGACAATTTCTCAAATTGTGTTGCGGAAGGTGCTGGCGTACTTTTCAGCGTTTCTAAACGTTTTTGCGCTTTTGTCGTTTGCTCTGCTGCCCCATCAATACGCGCCTCTAAGTCTTTAATATCCGCTTTCTGTTTGTCAATTTTTGCCAACAATGCCAAGGTTTCTTCTAAATTCTGTACCACAGTTTTACTATTGGTATCATTTTGCTCTGCACTTTTGGCAACTTTTAATTGGGCTTGAATATCATTTGGTGTAGGAAGTTGAGCGAATGTGTATGCATTGAACATAAAACATAAGCTCAGGGCAAAAAAGGCCTTTTTAACTAAATGTGTTTTTTTCATTCGTGAGTTCCTAGTAAATCCTGTAAGGCTAATTTTAATCTTGTTCGAGAAATTTTAATTGCACCTTGTTGTAATTGTTGTGTATTCAAAGGGAAATAAGCCACGGGGTGTTTAAATTTTTCCAATTTATCCGCAAACCAAAGCGTCAATGCCTCAACAAGTGCGTCAGAAAAAGGCACAGAAAATTCGATGAACGCCACGGGGCGTTGTCCAAACTCAATATCTGCTTTCGGCAACACAAACACTTGTTTGACATATTGCCATTGCTGAATTATCCGTTCGATTTCTTCGGGCTGTATGTTTTCGCCACCGGAAATGAACATATTATCAATTCGTCCTAAAATTACCAACTCATTATCACGCCATATCCCTTTATCTTTTGTGGCAAACCAACCTTGTTTATTGGTGAGCGGTAAAATCGTTCCCTGTTGCCAATAACCAAGCGCTAATCCCGCACCTTTCAGCCAGATTTCGCCCTCAACGAGTCGATATTCACGTCCACATAACGGTTGACCAACGCCCATTTTATCATCACTTCGTTTCGCAAATACGGTCGACGCCATTTCCGTCATGCCATATCCCGAATAACTTTGCACGCCCCATTTTGCTAATTGTGCAGTTAATGCCGTCGGAATCTGCGCCCCACCGAGCAAAATATGCTGGGTTTTTAACAAGCTGTCTAAAATCGTATTTTCCTGCCAATAAGATAATAAACGTTGTAATTGAGTCGGGACTAAAGAAACATGTGTCGCTTGCCCGACAGACGCATAAAAGTCCGCTTGTGGAAAATGTAAGACTGCGCCTGCACGTAACCAACGCCAAAGGATCCCCTGCCCTGAAACATGATATAAAGGCAAAGAAAGTAACCATGACGCATTTGCGTCAAATTGCATGAGTTCACAAACGCCTTTGGCATTATCTAAATGCGCTTGTAGATGATGAACAACCGCTTTAGGAACACCACTAGACCCAGAGGTTAAAGTCATGGTAGCGGGAATAAAAAAGTTTTCACAATCTGACCGCACTTCTGGTTCAACTTGTTCCACTTGAACATTCACTGTTAACGAAATCGCTTGGCAGTCACGTAAGAGTAAGGCATGTGGCGCATAATAAAACTCAATATCTGCCGCACGGCAATATTGCTGAATTTTTTCGACAGGAAAAGCAGGATTAATCGGAAAGACTCGTGCACCAATCTGAATAGTGGCTAAATAGAGTAATAACAATTCCAGTTCATTCTTACCACATAAAGCGACACCGGAATTAGGTTGAACACCATGGTATTGCAAAAGCTTAGCATACTGGCTGATTTGCTCAAAAAGCTGTCGCCATGTAAAAACCTCGCCTTGCGGATCTCGCAAGGCGATTTGGTTTTGTTTAATGGGATCAGATGCGAATCGCTGCCAAGGGAACATAACTAATTGGCAACAAAATAGCTACGCACTTCTTCAATTAAGTCCGCCGGTAAATGCATCGATTGCATTGCGCCTTCTAGCATCAACATTTTGCGACCACTATTGGTATTGGTGATCACCCAATATGGCGTATCGGGAATTTGCTTTGGCTTCGTTTGATTTCCCGCCATTAATAATGTGCCTTCATCACGCGCAAAATAAACACGGGTACGCCCTTGCAATGATTCAGTTGCTTGCGCAAAACTTTCTGGGTTCGTACGATAAAGCACTTTCAAAATATTTAAAAAACGTACAACCGCTTTACTTTCTTGTTGAAATGCATCAGAACGGAGTAAGTCACGAACTTTGGTGACCACTTGCTGAATAGACTCATCAGATTGTTTTTTAGGTAAGATTTTTGGATTTTCAAAAACCGCTTCTGTTTCTGCTTGGACGGCTGGTTGTGGTGCTGTTGGTGCAGGCTCTGTCGTTTTAACCTCCACGGGAGGCACTTCTGTTTTTTCAACAGCTTTATTAGAAAAATTAAGCAAACGGCGCAAAATATCCGATGCGCTTTCGCCAATAGACTGCGTTTGACTAGCAATATATTGATAAAGCTCTTCATCAACTTCAATAATTTTCATTTTTTCCTCCACTTGCTTGATCTCTTTCAGATTTTGCAACATTATAACGACTTCTTTACAAATACTCTATATACAAATTATGTCTGAGAACAATTTACTTCAATTTCAATTTCATCAGTTAAAACAAGAAATTAATGCGCCGACTTTCGTTTTTATTCATGGTTTATTTGGTGATATGAATAATTTAGGCATTATCGCCAGAGCCTTTAGTGAAAAATATCCCATTTTACGTGTCGATTTACGCAACCACGGACAAAGCTTTCACCACGAAGAGATGAATTATACGCTCATGGCAGAAGATCTCGCTAATGTCATTCATACCCTTCAGCTCAAAAAAGTCATTTTAATTGGGCATTCCATGGGAGGAAAAACTGCCATGAAAATGACCGCACTTTATCCCCATCTTGTCGAAAAATTGATTGTCATTGATATTGCGCCAGTCAAGTATGGTCACCATGGGCATGACGCTGTTTTTGCGGGGCTATTTGCCACCAAACAAGCAAAACCGAAAACACGACAAGAAGCAAAACACTATTTAGCACAATATATTCCTGAGGAAGCGATCCAACAATTCATGCTGAAATCCTTTGATGCCAATGCCAAAGAATATTTCCGTTTTAACCTCAGCGCATTACATGCCAATTATCCTCACATCATGGATTGGCAACCTTGTCACTGTACCGTACCTACCCTCTTTATCCGTGGCGGACAATCAAGCTATATCAAAACAGAAGACGCACAACCTATTCTCGCGCAATTTCCACAAGCCACCGCCTTTACTATAAATGGTTGTGGACACTGGGTTCACGCGGAAAAACCTGAGTTTGTCATACGCGCAATTGAAAGATTTTTAATATCAAACAAATAGCCAAAGCGCGCAGAAATTCGTGTTTTAATCCCACATAAATTGTGTTATAGTTCAGCATTAATTTAGTTGTGGCTTATCATTCTCACTTAGCCACAGATTTTCAGTGATTTGATAGATGGCAAAACAAGACGCAGATTGTATTACATTGGATCTGTTTGCTAATACTCGCAAAGTTGGACGCCCAAAAACAAATCCACTGAGTCGTGAACAACAAATTCGTATCAATAAACGTAATCAGTTAAAACGGGATAAATCCATCGGGTTAAAACGGGTCGAACTTAAATTACACACGGATTTAGTTGAGCAACTAGAAGATTTAGCGGCAAATTTGCATGTTAGTCGATCAGAATTGATTGTAACGATTTTACAATATTATTTTAATATTCAAGAAGATAGGTAGCAAAAATGGCTGTTGTTGGTTTATTTTATGGCAGTGATACAGGCAATACCGAAAATATTGCCAAAATGATTCAAAAACAACTCGGTAGTGACTTAGTTGATGTACGCGATATTGCAAAAAGTACAAAAGAAGATATTGAAGCTTATGATTTTCTCATGATTGGGATTCCAACCTGGTATTACGGTGAAGCCCAATGTGACTGGGATGATTTTTTCCCAACCTTAGAAGAAATTGATTTTACCGATAAATTGGTTGCTATTTTTGGCTGTGGAGATCAAGAAGATTACGCAGAATATTTCTGTGATGCTATGGGAACCGTGCGTAACATTATTGAACCTAAAGGCGCCATCATTGTTGGTCACTGGCCAACGGAAGGCTATCACTTTGAAGTTTCGCAAGCATTAGTCGATGAAAATACTTTTGTAGGATTATGTATTGATGAAGATCGTCAACCTGAATTAACTGCTGAACGTGTTGAAAAATGGGTGAAGCAAGTGTTTGACGAAATGTGTTTAGCAGAACTTGCTTAATAGCAAAATAATTAAGGGGCTATTATGTCTGAAGAAAATATCAAACTTTTGAAAAAAGCGGGGTTGAAAATCACCGAACCTCGTTTAACGATTTTGGCATTAATGCAAGAACATCAAGAAGAACACTTCTCTGCAGAAGATGTGTATAAAATGCTCCTTGAAAGAGGCGAAGAAATTGGTTTAGCCACAGTTTACCGTGTATTAAACCAATTTGATGAAGCAAAAATTTTGATTCGTCATAATTTTGAAGGCAATAAATCCGTCTTTGAACTTGCCCCAACTGAACACCACGATCACATTATTTGCGTGGACTGCGGTAAAGTGTTTGAATTTAATGATGACATTATTGAAAAACGTCAACGTGAAATTACCAAACAACATGGTATTGAATTAGCCACACACAGTCTGTATCTTTATGGCAAATGTAGTAATGTCAAGAAATGCGATGAGAATGGCAAAAAATAAAAACAAGGCGAATTAAATAAAAAGTACGGTATAAATTTTCAACGTTTATACCGCACTTTTTTAGTAGCCTGTCAATTGTCAACTTTACGGCTTGTAAATGGTTTCTACCCCTTCTTCGTCTTCTTCTGACCAATCATCCCAATCCTCGTCTTCATCCTCGAACTGATGATCCGCTAATTGTGCTTGGTGGTAATCATCCCATTTAAATTTCACTTCTGCCTCGTCTGCCGTTTGCTCAACTTCGTGACGTGGATTTGCTTCAATAAAGTCCATAATATCACGACAAAGTGGCTGTACATTTTTGCCTGTTACTGCAGAAATGAGGTAATAGTCGTCATCCCAGCCTAAGCGTTCAGTAATCGCTTGCGCACGCTCGTGTGCCTCTTCATCACTCATGGTGTCAATTTTATTAAACACTAACCAACGTGGCTTATCCGCCAGAGCTTCACTGTATTGAAATAATTCTGATTCAATGATCGAGATATTCTCTGCAGGATCACTCTCATCAATAGGTGCAATATCAACTAAATGAATTAAGACGCGACAGCGCTCTAAATGTTTTAAGAAACGCACACCTAAACCAGCGCCTTCAGCCGCTCCCTCAATTAATCCCGGGATATCTGCCACCACAAAACTGTGGTTTTCATCAACACGCACGACGCCTAAACTTGGTACTAAAGTGGTAAACGGATAATCCGCTACTTTGGGTTTCGCCGCTGAAACGGCTCGAATAAATGTAGATTTTCCAGCATTCGGTAAACCTAGCATACCGACATCGGCTAACAACATTAACTCTAATTGCAAATCACGCTTTTCTCCGGGCGTGCCATTGGTTTTTTGTCTAGGTGCACGGTTAACGGAGGATTTAAAACGTGTGTTGCCTAAGCCATGGTAACCGCCTTTCGCCACAAGCATTTTGGCACCATGTTTGGTTAAGTCACCTAAGACTTCTTTCGTATCGTTATCAATCGCACGAGTACCCACAGGCACTCTTAAAGTAATATCATTGCCACGGTGTCCAGTACAACCAGCACTGCGTCCGTTTTCGCCACGTCCCGCAGCAAAGCGTTTTTCAAAGCGATAGTCAATTAAGGTATTGAGGTTTTCATCGGCAACTAAATACACGTCACCCCCATCCCCTCCATCGCCACCATCTGGTCCGCCTTTAGGGATATATTTTTCACGTCGGAAGCTCACACAGCCGTTACCACCATCACCCGCTTCAACACGAATTAGTGCTTCATCAATAAATTTCATTCTTTCTCCTAACGCTTAATAAATTTGTGCCCAATAGCGGATGTAATTGCCCCTAAAACCACTATCAGCGCACCAATATAACTGATTGAATTTAAATCTGGTTCTGCAAAGTATTGTGGGTAAAACAAATATAATAAATACGAAAATAAAATCGTAAAAAGTGGCATTAACGTAATCACGACACTCACTTTAGAAATATCCCAACGATTGAGTGCTTCTGCATACGCCCCATACCCCACAAGTGTATTTAAACAGCAATAAATAAAACAAAATAGTGTCCAACCACTGAGTGCGCTCACTTGCTGGACCTCTGCAAAGGGGGTAAAAACTAAAGCACAGCCAATATAAATAACAAATAAAATCTGTTGCGAATTAAATTCACGTAACATTAATTTTTGCGCAATACCATAAATACTCCAAATCAACGCGGCAGAGGCAGCCAAAAAGATCCCCGTTGAATAGGCATTCACGCTCAAGAATAAACCAAAACGATCATTAAAAAATAAAATTAACCCAACTACTAATAACGCTAACCCGATTTTCTGATTTAAACGTAATTTCTCTTTAAAGAAAACCACACCAAAAATCATCATGGTAAACGAAGAAAGCTGGCTAAATATTTGTGCAAATGACGGTTCAATATATTTTAATGAGGTATTAAACAAGACAAAGTTTGCTGCTAATCCCACTACCCCGATTAACGCTAAAAGGCGATAACGTGGTAAAAACTGTGAAATCTTAGGTAATTTTTTACTGCAGCCTAAAATGATCCATAACCCAATTGCCGCCACTAAAAAACGGTACCAGACGATTGTTTCTGGGCTCATTACCGCGACGACGCGCTGTAGTGCAATCGGCAAGGAACCCCATGCCATTGCCGTAATCAGGGCAAATAAAAATCCCATTAAAGGTTGCTGTTGCTTCATCTTATGGTTTCCTATTTGTGATTTTAACTAAAATTCGATGTCCTGTGGCGGAAAATAATGCACCTGAAACGACAAAGCACACACCGATATAACTGATCCAATTTAATTCCTCAGTCATCACATAATCAGGTGCAATGAACAGTAATACTTCCGAGAAAATCAAGGTCAATATGGGAATTTGTGTCACAATCGCGCTCACTTTCGTCACATCCCAATGATTCAGCGCTTCCGCATAAGCACCGTAAGCAATTAATGTATTCAAACAACAATAAATCAAGCAGCCTATTTGCATCGCATTCAAATGCGTCACTTGTGAAATGGTTGCCGTAGGCAGAAAAAGTATCGTACATCCTATATAAATGGGCAATAATACTTGCTGTGCTGTCAAACGATGCAACATCAGTTTTTGTGCACTCCCATAGGCGACCCAAACTAAACTTGCACTAATACAAATAATAATCCCTTTTACATAAGTGCCAAACTGTAAAAAGTCTTCCACGCGCTGATTAAAAAAGAGGACCAAGCCAAGAATGAGTAAACCTAAACCGACTTTTTGATAAACTGCAAAGGTTTCTTTAAATAACAATACCCCCACTAATAACATACCAAATGAGCTAAGTGGGCTAAAAACTTGGCTAGTGGTTGGGGGAATATATTGTAATGCAACATTGTATAAGAAAAAGTTTGCGGATAATCCAACAATGCCTAATAAGATGAGAAGCCAATGTCGCAACCGAAGTACTGTCCAATGGGGTAATCTTTTTGTCAGTTTGAGGATAAAAAATAATCCAATGGCAGCCACAGCAAAACGGAACCACACAACCGTTTGTGCATCCATAATGTTTAATAATTGCTGTAACGCAATCGGTAAAGATCCCCACATACATGCGGCAGTAAACGCAAAAAGGAATCCTAGCAGAGGCTGCTGTTTCATAAGAGACTTCTACGAAAACGCCCCACAACTTGTGCGAGGCGTTTTTCTATTTCTAAATTTGAAATTATTCAGCGATGATGCTGACATATTTGCGATTTTTTTCGCCTTTAACTTCAAATTTGACTTTACCGTCAGCTGTCGCAAATAAAGTATGGTCACGCCCCATACCTACGTTTGAACCTGCGTGGAACTTCGTACCACGTTGACGAACGATAATGCTACCCGCTAATACAGATTCTCCGCCGAAACGTTTAACACCAAGGCGTTTAGCTTCAGAATCACGACCGTTACGAGTTGAACCACCAGCTTTTTTAGTTGCCATCTACTTGATCTCCTCTGAAATTATGCTTGAATCCCAGTGATTTTCACTTCTGTGAACCACTGACGATGACCTTGTTGTTTACGGCTATGTTTACGACGACGGAACTTAACGATTTTTACTTTATCGCCACGACCGTGTGCAACAACTTCTGCCACCACTTTACCACCAGCAACAACTGGGGCACCAATTTTAACATCTTCACCGTTAACGATCATTAACACTGAGTCAAACTCAACTGTTTCACCAGTTGCAACTTCAAGTTTTTCTAAACGAACTACTTGTCCTTCGCTTACTCGGTGTTGTTTACCGCCACTTTGAAAAACTGCGTACATATATACTCCGCTATACTAGTGCTTTCATGTTTTTGTTCATTTAGCACTTCAAAAATTCATATAAATAGGTCGCAAATTCTACGCAAAAAATAACTTAAGAGCAAGCGCTTATTTACAATAAAATAAAAAAATTATGATTTTGTGTGATTTAATTTCAGAAATCGCAGAAAATTGGGTACAATCCCTTTCACATTCAGTCTAAAAATCCATTATTACAAATGACAAAGCAACATAATTTAATGAGTATTGATGACATCCAAAAACTCATTCATCGTGATATGCAAAAAACCAATGAAACAATTCTCGCTCAGCTTAACTCTGATGTCACGTTAATTAATCAATTGGGTTATTATATCATCCAAAGTGGTGGAAAACGTATCCGTCCGATGATTGCGATTTTGGCTGCACGTGCACTGGGATTTCATGGTGAACAACCGATTACTTGTGCCACTTTTATTGAATTTATTCATACCGCGACTTTATTACATGACGATGTCGTAGATGAATCTGCATTACGACGAGGTAATCCCACTGCTAACGCGGAATTTGGTAATGCGGCAAGTGTGTTAGTTGGGGATTTTATTTATACTCGCGCTTTCCAATTAATGACGCAATTGGATTCTTTACGTATTCTCAAAGTGATGTCAGATGCAACCAATGTCATTGCAGAAGGTGAAGTGCAACAATTAATGAATGTCAACGATCCGAATACGACGGAAGAAAACTATATGCAAGTCATTTATGGCAAGACTGCGCGTCTATTCAAAGCTGCGACGCATTGCGCCGCGATACTTGCTCATGCGACGGAAGCCCAAGAAAATGCTTTACGCGAATATGGTTGTTATTTAGGCACGGCTTTTCAATTAGTCGATGATATTTTAGATTATAGTGCAGATGCAAAAGCACTCGGCAAAAATATTGGTGATGATTTAGCGGAAGGTAAACCAACATTGCCATTATTACACGCCATGCATCATGGCAATCCAGCACAAGCAAAATTGATTCGTGAAGCGATTGAGCAAGGGGGTAAGCGTGATATTTTAGAGGATGTACTGACAATTATGACAGAACATAAATCCCTCGACTATGCGATGATGCGCGCTAAACAAGAAGCACAAAAAGCCGTTGATGCGATTGCATTATTGCCTGAAAATGAATATAAACAAGCGTTAATTTCATTAGCTTACTTATCCGTCGATCGCGCTTATTAACCACTTAATAAGGCAAGACATGTTAGCGTAACGACAGCCTAAAGTGCGGTCATTTATTTAGTAATTTTAAAAACGACAATGACAGAACAAAACATCCCTACGAAAAAAACACGCAAAGGCAAAGATCCTCATGCGCCTTTTGTACGCGAAAAATTATCCCTACCAAATGGGCATAACAAATTGTTATTGCATTCTTGTTGTGCGCCTTGCTCGGGAGAAGTCATGGAGGCAATTCATGCTTCAGGTATTGAATTTACTATTTACTTCTACAACCCAAACATTCACCCATTAAAAGAATATCTCATTCGTAAAGAAGAAAATATTCGTTTTGCGGAAAAATGGGGCATTCCGTTTATTGATGCCGATTATGATCGTCAAGAATGGTTTGACCGTGCCAAAGGCATGGAAGATGAGCCAGAGCGTGGTATTCGTTGCACTATGTGCTTTGATATGCGTTTTGAAAAAGCTGCAGAATATGCACACAACCATGGTTTCCCCGTATTTACTAGCTGCTTAGGTATTTCGCGTTGGAAAGACATGAACCAAATCAACGGTTGTGGACACCGTGCCGCCGAAAAATATGATGATGTAGTGTATTGGGATTATAACTGGCGTAAAGGTGGTGGCTCACAACGTATGATTGAAATCAGTAAGCGTGAACGTTTTTACCAGCAAGAATATTGCGGTTGTGTGTATTCTTTGCGTGACACGAATAAATGGCGTGAAGCAAACGGACGCCAAAAAATTGAAATTGGCAAATTGTATTATTCCGCCGATTAAAACAACCAAGTAAACCATCGTGCCGTCATATAACATGACGGCACTTTTTTAGGCTTTATATATGCAACGTTTTCGCCAATCTTTCGAAACCCAATGCTAACACCTCTTCACTAATATTTAATGCCGGGGCAAAACGCAACACATTAGGACCCGCCACTAAAATCATTAAACCATTATCTGCTGCTTTTTTGACAAATTCGCTCGCTCTTCCGTGATATTGCTCGATAAGCTCTGCACCAATTAACAAACCTTCGCCACGGATTTCTTTAAATAAGCCACATTGCTGATTAATTTCTTGCAACTTTTGCATAAATTTTTCAGAAGTGCGCTGAATTTTTTGCAAGAATGGTGGTGCTGAAATGATATCAATCACTTTTTCTGCCACGGCACAAGCGAGAGGATTGCCACCAAAGGTGGTGCCATGCACGCCAGGTGCAAAACTTTTGGCGATCTCATGCGTTGTCAACATGGCACCAATCGGAAACCCATTACCCAGTGCTTTGGCAGAAGTCAAAATATCGGGCACCACTTCATATTTCATATAAGCATATAAATAGCCAGTTCGTCCCACGCCAGTTTGGACTTCATCGAAAATCAGCAACGCATTATGTTGGTCACACAATTCGCGCAAACCTTGCAGAAAATCTTGATTCCCTGGCAGAATCCCACTTTCGCCCTGAATTGGCTCAACAATCACCGCACAAGTATTTTCATCCATCACCGCTTGCACCGCAGCTAAATCATTAAACGGCACATGCACAATATCCGCAGGCTTTGGACCAAAGCCGTCAGAATACTTGGCTTGTCCCCCCACGCTCACGGTAAACAGCGTACGTCCATGAAAACTTTGTTTAAAGGCAATGATTTTACTTTTTTGATAACCAAAATGATCTACCGCATAACGACGCGCCAATTTGAGAGCAGCTTCATTTACTTCTGCGCCAGAGTTAACAAACATCACCCGTTCGGCAAACGTTTTTTCGACTAATTTTGTGGCTAATGCCAAAGTAGGTTCACTCGTAAACCAGTTACTCGAATGCCATAACTTTTCACTTTGTTGTTTTAATACGTCAACGATTTCATCGGCGCAATGTCCCAAACTGTTAACAGCAATGCCACTGGTAAAATCGATATAGTCTTTGCCTTGTTGATCCCAGACATGACTCCCCTTGCCTCACACAGGAATAAATTGTGCGGGAACATAGTTTTGGATCATTACTTGGTCAAAAATTTCTCTGTTATATTGTGTCATTGCCTTATCCTTTTTTGCATTATTATCGTCATCAGCATAATTAGATAAAAATATTTAGTCAATATAAATGAATAAATATTCATCTATGCACCTAAGAAATCCAGACCGTTTGATCTGGATTTTTTTGATTAATTTGTGCCACCCACCGTAATTTTATCGATCTTCAACGCCGGTTGTCCCACACCGACAGGCACACTTTGTCCCTCTTTCCCGCAAACGCCCACACCATGATCAATTTCGACTTTATCCGCCACCATGGAAATGTTTTGCATGACTTCAATCCCGCTTCCAATCAACGTTGCCCCTTTTACAGGCTTGGTAATTTTACCATTTTCAATTAAATAGGCTTCAGAGGTGGAGAACACAAATTTGCCGGAAGTAATATCTACTTGCCCACCGCCAAAGTGCGGTGCAAAAATCCCTCTATCCACGGAAGCGATCAGATCATCAAATTGGCTTTGCCCAGCTAGCATATAGGTGTTGGTCATTCGCGGCATCGGCAAATGAGCATAGGATTCACGACGCCCGTTACCTGTTGGTGCAACGCCCATTAAGCGCGCATTCATTTTATCTTGCATATAGCCTTGTAAAATGCCGTCTTTAATTAGCACGTTATATTGACCCGGTACCCCTTCATCGTCCACCGTAATTGAACCTCGGCGATCTTGTAGCGTGCCATCGTCCACAATAGTACACAGTGGCGAAGTCACAAGCTCACCAATTTTACCAGTAAATAACGAACTTTCTTTACGGTTAAAATCCCCTTCTAAACCATGTCCAACAGCTTCATGCAATAACACGCCAGGCCAACCTGCGCCTAACACTACTGGCATCATGCCCGCCGGTGCAGCAATCGCACTTAAATTCACCAACGCTTGGCGCACCGCTTCTTTCGCGAAATATACTGCACGCACTTCACCACTTTCAGTCGCTAAGAACCAATCTAAGCCAAAACGACCACCTGCGCCAGCACTACCTCTTTCACGTTTACCGTCTTGTTCCACCAGCACTGAAATCGATAAACGTACTAAAGGACGAATATCTGCCGCTAAGGTACCGTCAGTAGCCACTATCAGCACTTCTTCATACACCGCGCTTAAACTGGCAGAAACACGCGTCACTCGGGGATCTTCCGCGCGTGCGATTTTATCCACCAAATACAACAACGCAATTTTCTTTTCTTTACTTAAACTGTTTAATGGATTAATTGCCTGATAACGCAAAATAGGATCAACTTGATGGAAGCCTTGTGGCACAATGCGATTACCTTGTTTGCTCTGCGCAATCCCTTTCACTGCATCGGCACATTGTTGGATACTTACTAAATCAATTTGGTCAGAATAGGCAAATCCTGTTTTTTCGCCACTCACCGCCCGCACACCAACACCACGATCAATATGGAATCCACCTTCTTTGATAATCCCATCTTCTAACACACAGTTTTCATCTTGGCTTAATTGAAAATAGAGATCCGCATAATCAATCTGACGGTGCGAAAGCAAATCAAAGGTATTTTGCAAGTCATTGAGGGTTAAATTGCTTGGCGTGAGCAAGGTATTACTAACAGTATTAATCATAAATTATGCATTCAAATAAACAAAAAGTGGCGGGTATTTTATGTTATTTTTGACCAGGAGGAAAGCAAGGAAATGTACAAGCGGTGTGCAAAGCGAAAGGAAAGACAAAAGTGCTTGGCTTAGCGAAACTTTTTTAAAAATGACCGCACTTTTATACCCAAAAGCAAAAGGAGCAAGTCTACCCTTGCTCCTTTTTCATTACATCACCACTACGTCAAACTGCTCTTGGTTATAATACACTTCTGTTTTGATTTGAACTTGCTTGCCAATAAAGACTTCTAACTCAGCTAATAACCCATGCGATTCTTCATTGATGAGATAATCTGCCACAGCCATTGAGGCATAGACCACAAATTGCTCACTGGCAAATAAATGGTGTACACGAATAATCTCACGCATAATTTCGTAGCAGACGGTTTCCACTGTTTTGATACGTCCACGTCCCTCACAAGCAGGGCAATCGCCACATAACACATGTTCTAAACTTTCACGTGTTCGTTTACGCGTCATTTCTACCAAACCTAATTGTGTAAAGCCATTTACGCTCGTTTTGACACGGTCTTTAGAGAGTGCTTCTTGCAGGGATTCTAATACACGAACACGGTGATCATCGGTTTGCATATCAATAAAATCAATAATGATAATCCCACCGAGATTACGTAATTGAAGCTGCTGGGCAATGGCTTTTGTCGCTTCAATATTGGTATTAAAAATAGTTTCCTCGAGGTTACGATGCCCTACAAATGCCCCCGTATTAATATCAATAGTGGTCATGGCTTCGGTTTGCTCAATGATTAAATAGCCACCAGATTTCAAATTAACCCGTTTATTTAACGCGGTTTGAATCGCCGCCTCCACGCCATACACATCAAACAAAGGCTGATTCCCCGAATACAACACCAACTTATCCACCAACGTCGGCATAAATTCCTCAGTAAATTGCTTCACTTCCGTAAAACATAATTTCGAGTCAATACGAATTTTTTCTAATCCCGCCCCGATAAAATCACGTAAAATGCGTTGGGTTAATGCAAGCTCACCATATAACATGGATTTTGTTGGGTATTTTGCCCGACGTTCTAAGACCTTACGCCATAAACGTTTTAAAAAATCTGCATCTTGTTTAAGTTCTTCTTCTGTTGCACCATCGGCTGCGGTACGGATAATAAAACCACCAAGTTCATCACAAAGCGGCAGGACTAACTCTTTTAATCTGGCGCGTTCTTCTTCACTTTCAATCCGTTGTGATACCCCTACATGGCTATTTTCAGGCATAAACACTAAGTAACGTGAAGGCAAAGTGATATCTGTGGTTAACCGTGCCCCTTTGGTTCCTAAAGGATCTTTCACCACTTGCACCACAATATCTTGTCCTTCGCGTACCAGTTCCGCAATGTCTTTCACCACAAACTGCTTTTGCTCGCTTTCTTCCACACATTCAGTGTGCGAAACAATATCTGAAGCATGCAAAAAAGCGGCTTTTTCTAAACCAATATCCACAAATGCCGATTGCATACCCGGCAATACTCTTGTAACACGCCCTTTATAAATATTACCCACAATACCACGTTTCGCCTGACGCTCAATATGTACCTCTTTTAAGATCCCCATATCGACTAAGGCAATCCGTGTTTCACTCGGTGTGACATTCACTAACAGCTCAACAGAATCCATACTTCTACCTAACATCATCATTTTTCAAGACATTCAATTGCCAGTTAGTCTAACGAAAAGGGAAATAGAATAATAGTGCTAAATAAGGTAAAATGTGAGCTTTCTCAAATTTTGGCTGAGAAAAATCATACTTTTAGATGTTTGAGAGGTCATCATGTTTGGATTGGATCCAACACTTATTACATTTACGATTTATATTTTTGGCATGTTGCTGATTGGCTTATTCGCCTATCGTTATACTAATAATTTATCAGATTACATTTTAGGGGGACGTCGTTTAGGCAGTTTTGTAACCGCCATGTCAGCCGGTGCCTCCGATATGTCGGGCTGGCTGTTAATGGGTTTACCCGGTGCGATTTACCTGTCTGGCTTAATTGAAGGTTGGATAGCCATTGGCTTAACTATCGGAGCTTATCTGAATTGGCTATTTGTGGCAGGACGTTTACGTATTTACACTGAATTTAACCAAAATGCGCTGACTTTACCTGAATATTTTCACCACCGTTTCGGTACGTCACATAATCTCCTAAAAATTGTGTCCGCTAGTATCATTTTGGTCTTCTTTACTATTTACTGTGCCTCAGGCGTCGTCGCAGGGGCAAAACTGTTCCAAAATCTCTTTTCTGTAGATTATGCGACTGCACTTTGGTACGGTGCTCTAGCCACCATTGCTTACACCTTTATTGGTGGCTTTTTAGCCGTAAGTTGGACAGACACTATTCAAGCCACATTAATGATTTTCGCCTTGATTCTAACACCCGTGTTTGTGTTAATTAGCCTAGAAGGATTAAGTCAATTTAACGTGGTGCTCGCACAAGCGGAAAGCCAAGCCCATAAAGACTTTACCGATATTTTCAGTGGCACGACACCGCTAGGTTTACTCAGTTTAGCGGCTTGGGGATTAGGTTATTTTGGTCAACCGCACATTCTAGCGCGCTTTATGGCAGCGGATTCGGTGAAATCCTTAAACAAAGCACGTAGAATCAGCATGACTTGGATGATTCTCTGTTTAGTCGGAGCAATAGGCATTGGCTTTTTTGGTATTGCCTATTTCTATGCTAATCCCACCGTGGCAGGTTTAGTCAATAAAGAATCAGAACAAGTGTTTATTGAATTAGCCAAATTACTCTTTAATCCGTGGATCTCGGGGATTTTACTGTCCGCCATTCTCGCGGCGGTGATGAGCACCCTAAGTTGTCAATTATTGATTTCTTCCAGTGCGATTACCGAAGATTTTTATAAAGGTTTTATCCGTCCAACGGCGTCTGAAAAAGAATTAGTCTGGTTAGGGCGTGCCATGGTGCTAGCAATTGCTGCGATTGCGATTTGGATTGCGCAAGATGAACACAGCAAAGTACTCAAACTGGTGGAATTTGCGTGGGCGGGTTTTGGCAGTGCATTTGGTCCTGTTGTATTATTTTCTTTATTCTGGAAACGCATGACTTCTTCGGCAGCATTGCTCGGCATGCTAACTGGAGCTATCGTCGTCTTTGGTTGGAAAAGCTGGACACCAATCGGTTCTGAATTACATCAGTTGTATGAAATGATCCCCGGCTTTACTTTAGCAAGTTTAGTTATTATCACCACTTCATTGCTCTCTGCCAAACCAGAAGCACAAATTGTTGACACTTTTGAACAAGCACAAAAGGCTTATAAAAACGCTCTATGATTGACTTTCGTCCTTTTTATCAACACATTGCCACCACTCATTTATCCGCGTGGCTTGAAACCCTTCCCCTGCAATTAAAACAGTGGGAAAAACAAACCCACGGTGACTATGCGAAATGGGCAAAAATTGTGGATTTTTTACCGCACTTAGACGCAGATCATATTGATCTGAAAAGTGCGGTCAAATCTGAGCGTGTTTCGCCGTTGTCTGCTGGTGAGCAACAACGTTTGGTGTATCACCTCAAACAGCTGATGCCTTGGCGTAAGGGACCTTATCATTTGCACGGGATTCACATCGATTGTGAGTGGCGTTCTGATTTCAAATGGGATCGCGTACTGCCCCACCTCGCCCCCCTGAAAGATCGCACGATTTTAGATGTGGGCTGTGGTAGCGGTTATCATATGTGGCGCATGGTCGGTGAAGGGGCAAAAATGGTGGTCGGCATTGACCCAACCGAATTATTTTTATGTCAATTTGAAGCCGTACGTAAACTGTTAAACAATGATCGCCGTGCTAATTTGATTCCCTTAGGCATTGAACAAATGCAACCGTTAGCAGCCTTTGATACGGTTTTCTCTATGGGCGTGCTTTATCATCGTAAATCACCATTAGATCATTTAAGCCAATTAAAAAACCAGCTGGTAAGAGACGGGGAATTGGTACTAGAAACTTTAGTGGTGGACGGTGATATCAACACGGTTTTAGTACCCGCAGATCGCTATGCCAAAATGAAAAACGTGTATTTTATCCCGTCTGTACCCGCCTTGATTAACTGGTTGGAAAAAGTCGGCTTTAAAAACGTGCGTTGTGTAGATGTCGCCCCAACGAGTTTGGCAGAACAGCGTAAAACCGACTGGTTAGAGAACGAATCCTTGATTGATTTCCTAGATCCTTGCGATCATACAAAAACGATTGAGGGTTACCAAGCCCCGACCAGAGCCGTAATATTAGCAAACAAATAAAGCAAAAAACGCTTTGCACGGACATTGTTTGCTTTAATACAGAACAACGCTCATAATCTACTAACCTAAAAAAAAGCGGTGACGCTATAAAAGACTCACCGCTTTCCTTTAAATCTCAAGTCATTTTACGCCATTATGCTTGATACTTTTTGAAAATTAACGCTGCGTTTGTTCCACCAAAACCAAAGCTATTTGACATCACGGTTTTCAAACCAGCATTTTCAACAGTTTCGGTCACAATGTTACAGCCTTTCGCATTCTCATCGAGAGTTTCGATATTGATACTTGGCGCAATAAAATCATTGTCTAACATTAATAACGTGTAAATCGCTTCGTGCGCACCCGCTGCACCTAAAGAGTGACCGGTCATCGATTTCGTTGATGAAATAGCTGGCACGTTGTCACCAAAAACATTTTTAATCGCACCTAACTCTTTCACATCTCCTACTGGTGTAGAAGTACCATGGACGTTAATGTAATCAATTGGTGTATCAACCGTCGCCATGGCTTGTCTCATACAACGCTCCGCGCCTTCACCACTTGGCGCCACCATGTCATAACCGTCTGATGTAGCGCCATAGCCAACGATTTCAGCATAAATTTTCGCACCACGTGCAAGAGCATGCTCTAATTCTTCAACGACAACCACTGCACCACCACCTGCGATGACGAAACCATCACGATTCGCATCATAAGCGCGTGACGCTTTTTCTGGGGTATCGTTGTATTTTGTCGATACCGCACCCATCGCATCAAACTCAGTTGCACATTCCCAAGACAATTCTTCTGCACCACCCGCAAACACAATATCTTGTTTACCTAATTGAATTAACTCAAGCGCATGACCAATACAATGGGCTGATGTTGCGCAAGCTGAACTAATACTGTAGTTCACACCACGAATTTTGTAAGGTGTTGCTAAACAAGCTGAAACACTGGATGCCATCGTTTTGGTGACCGCATAAGGTCCTACCGCTTTCACACCACGAGGACCACGCACCGCATCACAGGCGATTAATTGGTTATGGGCTGAACCGGTTCCCGCACCAATCACCAAGCCAGTACGATCGTTTGATACTTGATCTTCTGTCAAACCTGCATCTTCAATCGCCTCTTTCATCGAAAGATAAGCATAAGCTGCCGCATCCCCCATAAAACGATATATTTTACGATCAATCAGCTCACTTGGATTTAATTTAACCGTGCCGGCCACATGACTACGCATGCCAATCTCAACAAACTCGGGCATCACTTCGATACCTGATTTGCCAGCTTTTAACGATGCTAATACTTCGTCTTTATTGTTGCCAATACTCGAAATAATACCAAACCCAGTAATAACCGCTCTTTTCATGGAGTATTCCTTATCAATTATTCAAAATTGTGAAAAATATGGTCGATAAAATAACGAGCAAACGTTAACATTTCAAGTGCTAATTTGATCGTTCGACCAGTATATAAATTTTCGCTATTATATTACGATTCAGGTTGTCTATAAAGGAATAAAAAAATCATGCATAAAGTTCAGTTTGCTGATGTCCATTTTAATGCTGAAAACACGCCGGTTTCTGCCCAATTTGACGATGTTTATTTTTCCAATCAAGACGGTCTTGCGGAAAGTCACTATGTTTTTCAGGAAGGCAATCAATTATGGCAACGCTGGCAACAAACAAGTGAAGCGCATTTTGTGATTGCGGAAACTGGTTTTGGTACAGGGCTGAATTTTTTTGCAGTCACTCAGCGTTTTCGTGAATTTCGCCTTACTTATCCTGACGCACCGCTAAAACGGCTCTTTTTTATTTCCTTTGAAAAATACCCTTTACCCTTAGCACAACTCAAGCGGGCACATCAAGCCTACCCTGAGTTTCAATCTCTTGCACAACAATTACAACAATCTTGGTTAGAACCGATTGTTGGTTGCTACCGTTTTCACTTTGCTGAAACCACACTTGATCTCTGGTTTGGTGATATGGCGGAAAACCTGCCTCAGTTAGGCGATTATATGTGCAATAAAATTGATGCGTGGTTTTTAGACGGTTTTGCCCCGAGTAAAAATCCACAAATGTGGCAAGATACCCTTTACCAACACATGTATCGTTACACCAAAACACAAGGCACTTTTTCTACTTTTACCGCAGCAAGTGCCGTAAGAAAAGGTCTAATACATGCGGGTTTTACAGTCACTAAACGCAAAGGCTATGGCAAAAAACGAGAATGTTTACAGGGTGTAAAAGCACAACAACAGCCCGCTGACATCCATGCCCCTTGGGCCCTTGTTCAACCGGCTGAACTGACAGAAAATGCAGATATTGCCCTGATTGGTGGAGGGATTGCCTCCGTATTTAGCGCGCTTTCCTTATTAGAGCGTGGGGCAAAAGTAACTGTATATTGCGAAGACAACTCACTTGCCGCCAATGCGTCAGGCAATAAACAAGGAGCATTTTATCCCCAATTAAGCGATGATGATTTACGCTATATTCGCTTCTACATCCATGCCTTTGCCTATGGTAAACAACGCTTCAACTGGGCAATTGAACAGGGTATTACATTTGAGCATGATTTTTGTGGCGTCGCACTCTGTGCCTATGATGCCAAAAGTGCGGTCAAATTAGCGAAAATTTCCGCGCTCCAATTGCCCCCTAGCCTGTATCAGCCCTTATCACAACAAGCACTCAGCGAACAAGTCGGGCTACCACTACCATGTGATGGTGGCTTTATCGCACAAGGCGCTTGGTTATCACCACAACAATTTGTTCAAAATACTTTCGATTTTTTAGCAACACGTGGTGTCATCATTAAAACACAGCAAAAAATCACCGCACTTGAACGACAAACCACGCATTGGCTCTTAACAACAGAACAAGGCGACAGTTTCAAACATCAAGTTGTTGTACTGGCAAATGGTCACAAACTCACACAATTTCGTCAAACAGAACACTTACCCGTTTATCCTGTACGTGGACAAGTGAGTGAAATTGCCACTTCTCCTGAATTAAGCAAACTCAAGGCTGTCATTTGCTATGATGGTTATCTAACCCCAAAAGCGGCGAGTCAAACCCATTGCTTGGGTGCCAGCCATTTGCGTGATAATGCTGAGCGGGCATTTAGCTTAAAAGAACAGCAAGAAAACCAACAAAAGATCCAAACGAATCTTGCCTCGGTGGATTGGGTCAATGAGGTTGATACCCGCAATAATCAAGCCAGAATTGGCATCCGTTGCGCCGTTCGTGATCGTATCCCAATGCTAGGGAATGTGCCTGATTTTGAACAACAGCTAAGTGATTATCACAATCTATACAACTTACGCCGTCGCAAACACACCATAAAACACGCCACACTGCATCCGAATCTCTTTCTAATTGGTGCCCTTGGTTCTAGAGGACTGACCTCCGCACCGCTGTTAGCAGAAACTCTGGCTTCGCTGATTTATCACGAGCCCTTGCCTCTCAGTGAAGATATCCTCCACCAACTGAATGCAAACCGCAGCTGGATACGAAAATTATTAAAAGGAAGTCAAGTAAAACAGGGCTAAAATGCCCTCTTACTTTTGCGCCTGTTCCTGTTCTTAGTAATACATATTGACTCTCGGTCTCATTCAACTTTCATCAGATTATCAAACAATGAGACTTCTATTCTTCTTGCCATTTTACACTAACTCTCTTTATGTTTAAAAAACAACTCATTTTTGTATAACTAAACTACCCCCCTAATAAAAGCGTAAATTTATTTCATTTATTTACCCCTATAATTGAGAACGATTTCTATAATCAATATCAATCTAGTTATTTAGTTTAAATTATGAGGTATCTATGAAACTAAAAAAGCCGTCTATATTAATGCTCACTACACTCACTTGTAGCCTATCATCTGCACAACCTACCGAAACATTAGAAACCATTGTTGTTTCTAGCCAAAATGATGAAATCGCTATTCAAGACCAAAAAGTCGGAGAAACCCGAATCGGTACTGAGCGCATTCGTCGCCAACAAATGTCTGATAGCCGAGATTTAGTCCGTTATGAAACGGGGGTGACCGTTGTGGAAACAGGACGCTTTGGTGCGAGCGGTTATGCCGTTCGTGGTGTTGATGAAAACCGTGTTGGAATTATGATTGATGGCTTACATCAATCTGAAACCCTAAGCTCACAAGGGTTTAAAGAACTCTTTGAGGGATATGGAAATTTCAATAACACCCGAAATGGCGTGGAAATTGAAAATGTGAAAGTCGCCACCATCACAAAAGGGGCTAACTCCATTAAATCAGGCAGTGGTGCACTGGGCGGCTCTGTGATGTTTGAAACCAAAGATGCGCGTGATTACTTAATTGATAAAAATTACCATATCAGCGTGAAACGTGGTTATCAAACGATGAATAATCAAGACCTCACCTCGGTCACACTCGCCGGACGCTATAAATGGTTTGATGCACTCTTTATCCATACTCGTCGTGAAGGACATGAAATAGAAAATTATTTCTACGATATCTACAAAACTCAACGTGAAGACCGTGAAGCGATTGGGAAAACCCGTGAAAAAGCTGATCCCTATGACATTGTTCGTGAAAGCAATTTAATTAAATTGTCTTTTCAGCCTCATGAAGAGCACCGTTTCACTTTTGCTTTGGATAAATCCAACATTCATTCTCAAGGCGAAGACTTATCTTATACACTTCGCTCAAGTTTCTACATTAATACTGAAGTATATGGTCAACGCAAAACGAATGATAAATCTAAACGAGAAAACATTCAGTTTAGTTATGATAACTTTACACAAACTCCTTTTTGGGATCATGTCAAACTTACTTATTCCAATCAAAAAATCACTAATAACGCGAGAACTGATGAACACTGTAGTGGACCAAAATGTCTGTCAGTATTAAATGAACAAGGTCTGAAATTAGACAGTAAGTCGGGCGTTAATAAAATTGTTGATCAGCATGGAGGTGATATTACCGCTAAGAAGATCAAAAAAGGCTGGAGTGATTCCGTAGAATATCGTAATTCTAAAGATGAAATTATGCCAAGTCTTCATTATAAGGAACACTCCCCTCAACATACGCTACTCGACTGTTCTAAAATCGACTGCAACAAACCATTCCGAGTCTATGTCAAAAAAGATGAAGATTACCGTGATGTCTATCAATTTCAAGACAGAAAAATTGCAATAAAAACCACAAAAAGTGGAAAACAATACGGTGAAATTGAATTAAAAACTAAACCTAATGATTGGGGAGGAAAACAATATGAAGAATTAAGCTTTCTACTCCCATTCTCCAGTGGATATAGCAGAAATAACTATAATGACCGTGATTTAAACACCAATACCAAACAAATTAGTTTAGATTTTGATAAAGAATTTTCACTTTGGACGATCGGACACCAACTTAAATATGGTGGCTTATATAGTAAAACCGAAAAAAGTATGGTCAATAAAGATGGTTATAAAAAAGAGGTGGTCATTTTTTACCACCTCTTTTTTCTTTCTGTTTTATACCTTTTCTGTCTTTTTATCTAACAGTTGATTCGTGATCGTACCCGCTACCATCGAACCATTCACGTTTAAAGCAGTTCGTCCCATATCAATCAATGGCTCAATCGAAATTAACAAACCCACTAAGGCAAGAGGTAAATTTAAGGTCGATAACACCACAATGGCGGCAAAAGTGGCACCACCGCCAACACCAGCAATCCCTAACGAAGAAATCGTGACGACTAAAATTAAGGTAGCTAAATAACCTAGATTAAAAGGGTCAATCCCCACTGTCGGTGCCACCATTACCGCTAGCATGGCAGGGTAAATCCCCGCACATCCATTTTGTCCGATGGTCGCACCAAAAGTCGCGGCAAAATTTGCAATCACATTGTTATTACCTAGTTTATTGGTTTGCGTTTCAATATTTAGCGGTAACGTTGCTGCGCTTGAACGCGAAGTAAATGCGAAACTCAAGGTTGGCATGACTTTCTTAAAATAGGTAAAAGGATTCACACGGAATACGGCTAATAACAGACCCTGTACGACAAACATTAAGAAAATCGCCGCATACGAAGCAACAATAAAGGTGCCTAGATTTACAATATCTGCCCATTTTGAGGTAGTCGCCATTTTCAACATGAGTGCAAACACACCATAAGGTGTTAAACGGATCACCATACGCACTAAACGCATGATCAATTTATTTAAGGTATCTACACCTTGCGCAATACGTTCGCCAAGTGCATGATCTTCTTTTGCTAAACTTAACGACGCTATTCCCAATAACGCAGCAAAAATCACGACACTAATAATCGAGGTTGGATTTGCCCCTGTGAGCTCTAAAAACGGATTTTTCGGAATAAAAGAAAGCAACATAGAAGGAATCGTTAGCTCACTGACTTTTTCAACCCGTCCAGCCACAGTCATTTGCGCAGCAAGTTCTCGCTCTCCTGCGACTAATCCCTCAGCTGTTAAATTAAATGCATAAGTCATCGCAATACCGATGGCAGCCGCAATCGCGGTGGTAATCAATAAAACGGAAATCACACTCAAACTGATCTTGCCTAAAGCACTGGCCTGATTTAAACGCGTTATCGCAGACAGAATAGACACAAAAACCAATGGCATCACGATCATTTGTAATAAACGAACATAGCCATTGCCAACCAAATTAATCCATTCTAATGTTGGTTTAATCACCATTGGGGTTGCAAACTGTTGTAATAACACCCCACAAATGACCCCAAGTAAAAGACCAATCAAAACTGTTATGCCCAGTTTTTGGGTACGAGTATAAATCACACGTAGTAAGACTAAAAGTAAACTAAAAATAATAAGATTGCTAATAACCATAAAGTACTCTAATCAAAAAATAAAATAGACGGATATGAATTAAATGAGAATTCTTTATAAATAACAACCCTTTTTTAGTGATTATTTATACCTTTTTGCTATATAAAATAGAAAAAATGGATAAAAAAAGCCCACTGATGAATATTGTTCATCAGTGGGCATACGATGAGGGATAAAAACTTAAGCGGCAACCATCACCATGGCAGGACGGATCACTCGTCCATTTAATAAATACCCTTTTTGTAAAACGACTGTAATTTGGTTGGTTTCAAAACCTTCCATTGGTTGCATCGAAATCGCTTGATGAACTTCTGGATTGAAGGTTTCACCAACTACACCAACCGCCTCTACCCCAAAGCGAGAAACCGTGGCGAGTAATTCTTTTAAAGTCAATTCGACGCCATCGAACAATGACTTAATACTTTCATCTTCTAAGTTTGCCGGCGTCGCTAAAGCACGCTCTAAATTATCAATGGTATTTAAAATATCTTTTGAGAATTTCTCTAATCCAAACTTATGGGCTTTCTCCACATCTTGCTCAGCACGACGGCGGATATTATCCATTTCAGCACGACTACGCAGTAAAAAATCCTGTTCTTTTTTGACCATTTCTGTCAGCTGTGCTTCTAATTCTTGTACCCGCAAAATGGCTTCTTCAAGAGGATCAACCCCATTCACAGCTTCAACTTCTGTTTCTTCGGTTTTTTGTTGTTCCTCATGTTTTTCTTCTTGAAGTTGCTCTTCTTTTTCAATGTGTTGCTCTTTGTTTGACATCTCGTTCTCCATTCATGTAAACCTGTTGGCTCATTCTAACAAAAATATAAAAGTCAGCCTATCTATAGATACTTGCTGACAAATAAAAGGATTTGTGTGTAATATAATGACTAATTTTTTGAATTCAAGTGCGGTTATCTTTTTTAGCCGATGGAATAAGACATGAAACACCCGAATACCATTGATATTAAAGCGCTACAATCTTCTTTTCAGATCATAGGGTTACTTGGTAAACCTCGCCATGATGTAACCTTACAAATGCATAAAAATCTTTTTCAATGGTTACTTGAGAAAGGCTATCAGGTGCTCGTTGAGCGACCAATTGGTGAACAACTTGGTTTGAGTGAAAATTATTTAGCCTCTGTGGATGAGATTGGACAACAGGCTCAACTGGCCATTGTGATTGGTGGCGATGGTAATGTATTAGGTCGTGCTCGAACCCTTGCTAAATATGACATTGCGTTAATTGGTATCAATAGAGGCAACTTAGGCTTTCTCACGGATATCGACCCGAAAAATGCCTATTCACAACTGCAAGCCTGTTTAGAAGACGGGGATTGTTTTGTAGAAGAACGCTTCATTTTAGAAGCCAGTGTCGAACGAAATGGAAAAATCATTGCGCGCGGAAATGCAGTCAATGAAGCGGTAGTTCACCCAGCTAAAATTGCCCACATGATCGATTTTCATGTTTATATCAATGATAAATTCGCCTTCTCACAACGTTCCGACGGTTTAATTATTTCTACACCAACAGGCTCGACTGCCTACTCACTCTCTGCTGGGGGACCTATTTTAACGCCACAGCTCAATGCTATTGCACTGGTGCCGATGTTCCCTCACACCCTATCCTCTCGCCCACTGGTGATTGATGGCGACAGCAAAATTTCCATTCGTTTCGCGGAATATAATACCTCACAATTAGAAGTCGGTTGTGATAGTCAAGTGGCGTTAGAATTCTCGCCAGATGACATTCTACATATTCAAAAAAGTCCTGATAAACTGCGTCTGCTACATTTGAAAAATTACAATTACTATAAAGTATTGAGTTCCAAATTAGGCTGGCTACGCAATTCCGTTTAAAAATGCTTAAAATTTAGCAAAAGCACTTTACTGTATATAAAAACAGTTATAAACTGATAAATATACAGTAAGGGAGATTTTGCAATGCTTATTCAACTCACTATTAATCATTTTGCGATCGTTCGTCATTTGAATATTGAATTTACGCAAGGTATGTCCGTCATTACAGGTGAAACGGGGGCGGGGAAATCCATTGCGCTTGATGCATTAGGGGTTTGTCTTGGTCAGCGTACCGATATCAGTATGCTACGCGAAGGGCAAGAACGTGCGGATATTAGCGCGACGTTTGCTCTTGAGAAAAATGCCCCTGCGCGTCAATGGTTAATACAACAGGAATTACACGACACGGAAAATCCTGAAGAATGTATTTTGCGTCGTCTTATTAACCATGACGGTCGCTCTAAAGCCTTTATTAATGGGATTCCTGTTTCAGTAGCTCAGCTGAAAGAATTTGGTCAATATCTTGTCCATATTAATGGACAACATGCCTCCCAATTGTTACTCAAACCAGAATACCAGCTACAGTTGTTAGATCGATTCTGTGGACACACTGCCCTTCTGAACCAAATGCAAACAGATTATCAAGCTTGGAAAGCCTTACAATATCAAGTACAAACTTTTAAACAACAAGTGGCAGAAAATGAAGCGAAGAAGCAGTTACTGCAATATCAAGTTGAAGAACTGGATGCGTTTAATTTGCGTGACAATGAATATGTAGAATTAGAAGAAGAACATAAACGTCTTTCCAACACGGAACAATTAACCACGCTTTCACAATCTACACTGCAACTATTAAGTGAAAATGAGACAGTCAATATTGATTCTCTGCTTTATCGAGCAACACAACACCTTGCAGATCTCTGTGAGTTAGATCAACGCTATAGCAATGTCGCACATCTATTGCAAGACGCCTTGATCCAAATTCAAGAAGCAAGTCATGAAATACAACAACTCGCAAGTGATATAGAACAAGATCCAGCTTTACTGCACGATATCGAGCAACGCATGGGACAAGCCTTACAGCTTGCGCGTAAGCATCATGTCAAGCCTGAAAATTTAGTTGAATTACACCGCACTTTACAGCAAGAATTGACCCAATTAGTCGATTTTTCTGAAAGTGAACAGCGTTTAATTGCACAAGAACAAATCGCCTATGCGAAAGCCCAAGCAAGTGCATTGGCGCTACATCAGAGTCGCCAACAAGGCGCCAATCAATTAGCGCAGCAAGTTAGCAAATCCATTAAACAATTAGCTATGGAAAATGCCGAGTTTTTTATTGAACTCAATCCTGAACATGACAAAATAACAAGCCATGGCATTAACAGCATACAATTTAACTTACGCAGTAACTTAGGGCAAAGTGCACAACCGCTGAATAAAATCGCCTCAGGTGGAGAACTCTCCCGTATTTCGCTGGCAATCCAAGTGCTTACCTCAGATAAATCCGCTATTCCAACTTTGATTTTTGATGAAGTAGATGTAGGCATTAGTGGAGCCACCGCCAGTGTCGTCGGGAAATTACTGCGTAAACTCGGACAACGTTGCCAAGTATTGTGTATCACTCATTTACCACAAGTCGCCTGCCAAGGTCATCAACACTTTAGTGTAGAAAAACACATTATTGACGAAAAAACAGAAACCAAAATGACCGCACTTTCGCCGGCACAACGGGTAAAAGCATTAGCTAAATTATTGGGCGGTAGTAAGATTACTGACAGTGCGCTGGCAAATGCACAAGAGATGTTGGATCTCGTTTCCTAACAAACTTCACCACAAAAAATGGGCAAATCATATTGCCCATTATTTTTTATATCATTTTCAGGTTTAAAAACGATAACCTAAGCCAACAAAGAACACCGTTGGATCTAATTTCACATTGACTTTATGCTCTTCACCGCCAAGTTTAAATGTGGCCTTACTTTTGATTTTTGCATACCAAATAGCTGTATTTAAAAATAAGTTATCTGCGACTTGGATATCTACCCCAGCATTGAACGCAGGTCCCCAAGAATCTTTTAATTTCAGATCAGTCACGCCATTTAATACGGCTTTTTCACTAAAGAATGTGGTGTAGTTAACACCCGCCCCCACATAAGGACGAGCTTTCGCATCTTTGTCTAAGAAATAATATTGTGCATATAAACTTGGCGGTAAATGCTTCGTTTTACCAACAAGCGTATTGCCTAATGTAATCTCATGGCTGAATGGTGTCGCCGCTAATAACTCAACACCAAGATTATCTGTTGCCATATAAGTGGCGGTTAAGCCTAATTGTGCGTTGGAATTGACATCAAACTTAAACACATCATGATTCGTCGACGCGTTTGGGACTACTAAAATTGGACCACCTCGCACAATCACACTACCTGCTTGATGTGCCACTGCCGAACCTGCAACTAATGCTGCCATCACACCTAATGCTAATACTGTCTTTTTCATTGCAAAACCTCATCTGTCTATAAATTGTCAAAAATCCGCAAAAAATTACGTCTTTTTAGCTTATTTAACATACCATGTCACAAACTGCGATTTACTGATCTTTATCAAGTTTTTAAATTTTTGTTAAAAAATAGTATTTATTGTTTCTTTTTTCATCCAAGCTAAACAAAAAGAATCTGTAATAAAAAACGCACATTTGGTATGAATTTTGGCGTAAAAAACGGTATAATGCGCCAATCTGTTGTCCTAAAATGAGTGTTTATAAATGTCCATTAATTTTACAAAAATTTTTCAAGATAGCTGGAATTTTGTGCGCAATCAGCGCCAAACGACTTTCACATTTGTATTTGCTTTTTTTCTCAGTAATTTTCTAATTGGTTTATTGATAAGTAGCTTTTCATCAACTGAGGTGATGTCACTAGGCAATAGTAGTGACGATTTAGCCCAAGTTTTAGGCATCTCCACGCCTGCCCCCAATGACATATCCTTATATTTTTTTCACCAAATCCTTGATTTTATCATTGCGGCATGGTGCTTGATTTCTATCCATCACATTAGTCAAAGTAACCCTTCTCTCAATGCCAGTTTTAGCTTAGCATTGCAGCGTTTCTTTGGCGCCCTTATCATTAATATCCTATTAATCACCCCAATTATTATTGGTTTATCTGAAATCTTTTTCTCATTAACTGTGAAGAAATCACAACCCTCGATGTTTTCCTTGCTGTCTGTGGGATTCGGTTTTTATCTGTGCATCCGTTTTTGTTTAACATCGACACATTACCTAATCACGCGTGAGGGGCTAATCCAATCATTCCAAACAACATGGAAAGCGGGGATCAAACGAGTTATCCCATTATTTTCATATTCCATGATTGTGTATTTCTTATTACCCGTAGTGATCCGCCAATTCGCAGCAATCGCAACCAATTTAATCGTAGAAATCGCCGTTACCTTGTTAATTGCATTTTTAACCGTCTTCTCATTGGTTTTCACTTACCGTTTCTATACTATTTTTATGCAAAAGGCGTAAACCAACATGAAACAATTATTAGAATTTATTCCACTTATTTTGTTCTTTGCGGTGTACAAGCTCGTGGGTATCCGCGAAGCCGCAATTACCTTGATCATCGCGACCCTCATTCAATTACTGATTCTAAAAATCAAATATGGCAAAGTTGAAAAACAACAACTGTTTATAGGGATCGCTGTGGTATTTTTTGGTACATTAACGGCGTATTTTAATCAACTTGAATACTTAAAATGGAAAGTGACCATTGTCTATGCCATTTTTGCCTTGGTTTTACTCGTTAGCCAATATGGCTTTAATAAAAATCTGATAAAACTAATGTTAGGCAAAGAAGAGGCGCTTGAGTTACCGGAACAGGTATGGAATCGACTCAATCTCGGTTGGGCACTTTTCTTCTTACTCTGCATGTTAATTAATCTTTATATTAGCCAATATTTATCGGACGATTTGTGGGTGGATTTTAAGACGTTCGGTATTCTCGGTATGACTCTCATTGCCACAATAATCACCGGCATCTATATTTACCGCTATCTTCCGCAAACCAAAAGCAACAATAAGGAATGATCATGACAACTCATGTTGATACTTCAAAAAGCTGTGATACTCGAGGCACATTATTACTACGTACTCTCGCAATGCCTTCTGATACGAATGCCAATGGTGATATTTTTGGTGGTTGGATTATGTCACAAATGGATATGGGCGGCGCGATTTTAGCGAAAGAAATCGCACATGGTCGCGTCGTCACTATTGCAGTCGACAGCATGACCTTTATCCGTCCTATTGCGGTAGGCGATGTGGTTTGCTGTTACGGTAAATGTTTAAGTGTGGGACGTTCATCTATTAAAATTAAAGTAGAAGTGTGGGTGAAAAAAGTCGCCAGTGAACCGATTGGGGAACGCTATTGTGTGACTGAGGCAGTCTTTACGTTTGTTGCTGTCGATAAAGAAGGACGACCTCGCGCGGTACCACGAGAAAATAACCCGGAATTAACTCAAGCACTCTCTTAAGCCACAAAGAAGGAAAAAAACGATGATGTACTATGTTATTTTTGCACAAGATAACCCTAACACCTTAGCACAACGTTTAGCCGTGCGTGAGAAACACCTCGCCCGCTTAACTCAGCTCCAAGCAGAAGATCGTCTATTGGTCGCGGGTCCTAATCCCGCCATTGACAGTGAAAATCCGGGTGAGGCTGGGTTTACTGGTTCAACCGTGATTGCTCAATTTGCTAGCTTAGCGGATGCGCAACAATGGGCGAGTGAAGATCCCTATGTGGAAGCAGGCGTATATGCGGATGTCATCATCAAGCCCTTTAAACGCGTTTTTTAATCCCTTTATATGTCATTTATCTTAGGGCGAAAAAGCTTTCGCCCTTTTTCTTGTTCAAAATAAATTAAAAACACACCGCACTTTTCCTGTCAAATCAGGTCTAAATTTGTATCATTTTTATCCTTAATCTATTCGAGAAATGAATGAAACTAACAAAAATTGCGCTCACTTATTTACTGACCTTGATGTCAATGTCACTTGCTGCCGCGTCTGTTAGCGTACCAGAAGATAAGGCTCAGCCTACTGAGGCATCGCTTACCACGACCAATTTAGTACAAGCACGCCAGATTTATCAAAAAATACACCAATTACTGCAGCGTTCACAATCCGAAAACACGCAACGGATTGTGCAAGCCCTATTAGCAAAAATTGAGGATTATCCTCTTTATCCTTACGCTCAATACGCTTACTTAAAAGCACTCAAAGACCAATTATCCTTAGCACAGATTGAGGCATTCCAAACCGATTTTCCTTCTTTTCCCTTAACAACGGAATTGCAAAAACAATGGTTACAACAGGCTCAAGACAAGGCTGAATGGCAAGCGATTATTCACTCCCCTTTCCGCCCTAAAGATATGGCTTCACGTTGCATACAGTTACAAGCGGAATATGAAACGCAGCCTAATTCTCCAGCGTTTTCCCTCAAACAATGGCAACAACAAGTCGCCCAAATATGGCGCAATGGTGCTTCTTTACCGAAAGCCTGTGATACGCTTTTCGCACGTTGGAAAGAAAAAGGTTATCCTGAGGAAACTGAATTAAAAGAACGTGCCGTCCTCGCCTTTGAGCAAGGCAATCAAGCGCTACTTGCTTCCTTATCACAACAAGCTGACCAAGCAGACACGAAACGCTGGCTAAATGAGCTCCACCAGCTCAGTAAAAATCCGTTACGCTTACAGCACCCTCAATCTGCTTTTTTTATTGATACCCTTTCTGCGGATGATCCGTTTGCACAGCGAATCCTGTTAAGTCATTTTTCTGCGTTGATAAAACGGCTGAAAGAAACGGACATCAAAAACCAGCATGATCCTTTTGAACCCTATGCACAATGGGCAAATAAGCTAAGGTTATCTGAAGCACAACAACGTCAATGGAAAAAGCACTTAATTAGTCATCTCTTTGATAGTGAAAACCTCAACTTACAAAAATGGCGAGATGCACAGTTATTTGAGCTGAAAGAAGATACGCTCACAGAACGCCGTTTACGTACCGCGCTGCGTGAAAAAACCGAGCTCACACCTTGGCTAGATTTGTTGTCCAATAGCGCCAAACAGAAAGAAGAATGGCGTTATTGGCAAGCAAAAGTCTTCGCACAAAATAAAAAAACCACTGAACAAGCCCAACAAATCTTTCAACAATTAGCAAAACAACGCGGGTTTTACCCTTTGTTAGCCAGTGCGGAATTGAATATCGACTACGCTCCCGCAATGGACGTTTTTAGCTCGACTTCTGCCACGGATATACAAGAGAAATTCTCCGTTGAATTAAGTAGGATCGCAGAACTGCGCGAACACAACGCCACTCAATATATGAATCTTGAGTGGAAAGCCCTATTAGAGAAAGCGAACTTTGAACAAAAACTCGCCTTATCGCAATTTGCCACGGAACAAGCTTGGTTTGATTTAGGCGTAGAAGCGACAATTCAGGCCAAAGCATGGGGCTATCTTGCCCTGCGCTTACCCAATGCCTATTTAGATTGGTTCGATTTACATCTCAATAATAAAAATGTGTCGCGCACTTTTGCAATGGCTATCGCGCGCCAAGAAAGTGCTTGGAAATCCTATGTTTCTTCTCATGCCAATGCACAAGGGCTGATGCAACTGTTACCGAGCACCGCAAAACAAACAGCCCAAGAAGCAGGTTTGCCTTATACGCATCAAAAGCAACTGTTTGATCCCTTTGATAACATTATGCTAGGCACCGCTCATTTGCAGCAACTGTATGATAAATATGGTAATAACCGTATTTTAATTGCCGCGGCTTATAATGCGGGGGCAAGCCGAGTGGATCGTTGGTTAGCGAAAGCGGACGGTAAATTAAGTATGGCAGAGTTCATTGCCTCGATACCTTTTTATGAAACAAGAGGTTATGTACAAAATGTGTTGACTTATGATGTGTATTATCAGTGGCTACAACAGCAACCACAGCAAAAATTTAGCCAAGATGAATATAATCGATTATACTAGTGCAATAGTCAAAGGGAGGAAATACTATGTACTTAAGTCGCAATCTTGAACAATGGCATGCATTCGTCGAAATGTTACGCACCGCATTCGCCCAAGGCAAAGAGCAGGAAATCTTAACTCTCTTGCTCACCCCTGACGAACGAGACTCCGTCGGACTACGCTTACAAATTGTCGCTCAATTATTAGATAAAAGCATACCCCAACGCGAAATTCAGCAAAATCTCAATACCAGCGCAGCCACCATTACTCGTGGCTCAAATATGATTAAAACCATGCCGCCTGAATTTATGGCATGGGTAAAAGAACAATTAGATGAGCAAGCGAAAAAAGACTAAGCATCCTTTTCCTTGCTTCAGTATTTGGCAACAATTTAAACGTAAACTTTACCGCACTTTTGCACTATTTCTTGTGCTGTTTCTTTCAAGTGTGCTGCTGTTTCGTTTCGTACCCGTTCCTTTTTCTGCCTATATGCTACAGCAAAAAATAGGCTATCTGTTTGAAGGGAATTTGAGTAGCACGATCCATTATCAATGTGTCCCTCTTGAGCAAATAAGTCAATCCATGCAGTTAGCCGTCATTGCTAGCGAAGATCAACGCTTTGCAACCCATTATGGTTTTGATTGGGACGCCATTCAATCTGCTTTACAGCACAATCAACGTGGAAAAAGAATCCGCGGAGGCTCAACTATCAGCCAGCAAACCGCTAAAAATCTATACTTGTGGCATGGGCAAAGTTGGTTACGCAAAGCCATTGAAATGCCTACCACGCTCGTGCTGGAAACCCTTTGGTCTAAAAAACGCATTCTGGAGGTCTATCTTAATATTGCTGAATTTGGACCGAATATTTTTGGTGTAGAAGCTGCCAGTCAGCATTATTTTCACAAACCGGCTAAACAGTTAAGCCATGCTGAAGCCGCGTTACTCGCGGCAGTACTTCCAAACCCGATTATCTTCAAAGTGGACAAACCCAGTGCTTATGTGAAAAAAAGACAACAGCATATTCAGCGTCAAATGGGTTTGTTAGGAAAGCCGTATTTAAGTCAGTTAGATTAGCGCTATGCTGAAAGTGCGGTCGATTTTAAGTCAGTTTTCTTAAAGAGAAAGGCTCAACGTTGTTGAGCCTTTTGTTTATTCTTCACGCGCGTGGTTTAAACTGTATTTTGGAATTTCAACCACTAAATCTTCTTTCCCCACCAAACATTGGCAGCTCAAACGACTATCCACTTCGAGCCCCCACGCTTTATCAAGCATGTCATCTTCCATATCCGTGCTTTCATTTAAACTATCAAAGCCCTCGCGAATAATCACATGACAGGTGGTACACGCACAAGATTTATCACAGGCGTGCTCGATGTCGATGCCAGCATCCAGTGCTGCATCTAATAAGTTTTCTCCCTCTGCCACCTCTAAAGCTAAACCTTCCGGGCAAAGTTCTTCGTGGGGTAAAAATACAACTTTTGGCATTTTAATCCTATCTCTTAAGGTTATTTTGCGTTTTTCATTACATCATCAATCGCTTTGCCAGCAAGGGCTTGACGAATTGACTTATCCATTCGACGCGATGCAAATTCTTGTGTTGCAAGATCAAGCTGTTTAATACCTTGCTTAATTTCTTGCGTATCACCTTCTTTTTGCAGGCGTTGCAAAGAAATAATGGCGTTTTTCACCGCACTTAATTCTTCGTCATTTAATAAATCTTGGTCAGCACTTAATGCTGAACCTACACTGTCTAATACACGTTGCGCTTCTACACGTTGTTCTGCCAATAAACGCGCTTGGATATCTTCTTTGGCATTCAGCATGGAGGCTTTTAGCATATTGGTAATTTCATCATCACTTAACCCATAAGAAGGTTTAACCTGAATGGATGACTGCACCCCCGTGGATTTTTCCATCGCAGTGACACTTAACAAACCATCCGCATCCACTTGATAAGTGACACGAACATGTGCCGCCCCTGCTGCCATCGCCGGAATACCTCTTAAGCTAAAACGCGCTAATGAACGACAATCTGCGACCATTTCACGTTCACCTTGTACCACGTGAACAGACATCGCGGTTTGTCCATCTTTAAAGGTGGTAAACTCCTGTGCACGCGCGACTGGAATAGTGGTATTACGTGGAATAATTTTTTCCACTAATCCCCCCATGGTTTCAATGCCAAGTGAGAGTGGAATCACATCTAACAATAACATGTCCGCATCGGGTTTATTCCCCACTAAAATATCCGCTTGAATCCCCGCACCTAATGCCACAACTTTATCTGGATCAATCGAGGTTAACGGCTCTTTTTGGAAAAATGCCGCCACTTGTTCACGCACAAACGGTACGCGCGTTGAACCACCCACCATCACCACTTCGCATACTTCATCAGCACTTACGTCGGCATCTTTTAAAGCACGACGACAAGCCAATAATGAACGTTTTACTAACCCTTGAATCAGCTGATTGAATTGCTCACGACTGATATTGCCTTGCCAGCCTTGATAAGAGATCTGTGTTTCAAGCTTATCAGTTAAGGCAATTTTGATTTGCGTGGCAAGCTCTGTAAGTTGACGTTGTTGCTGTGCATTTTGTGGTGCAATACCAGATTGCGCCACGATCCAGTCCATTAATTGGTGATCAAAATCATCACCACCCAACGCGGTATCTCCACCAGTTGCAAGTACTTCAAACACCCCTTTCGATAAACGTAAGATCGAAATATCAAAGGTGCCACCACCTAAATCATAAACAGCAATCACCCCTTCTTGTCCACTGTCTAAGCCATAAGCAATCGCTGCAGCGGTGGGTTCATTTAATAAGCGTAACACATTAATGCCCGCTAATTTTGCAGCATCTTTGGTACTTTGGCGCTGTGCATCATCAAAATACGCGGGCACAGTAATGACCGCGCCAGATAACTCTCCAGCTAGGCGTTTTTCCGCCAGTGCGGTCAATTTTTTCAAAATTTCTGCCGAAATTTCAACTGGGCTTAATGTGCCCTTGCTGGTGCGGATTAAAGGTAATCCATTTTCACTTGCCTCAAATTGATACGGCAAACTTGGATAACGTTGTTGCACATCGGCAAGACTGCGCCCAATTAAACGCTTAACTGAAACAATCGTATTTTGTGGATTCTGACTAGCTAATTCAGCAGCCTCATAACCGACAATGACGTTATCTTGTTCAAAATGCACCACGGAAGGGACTAAAGGGCGTTCTTTTTCGTCTAATAAAATATCCACTTGACCACTACGCACAGTCGCGATTAACGAGTTAGTGGTGCCCAAATCAATCCCTACCGCTAATTTATGTTGATGAGGACTTGCACTTTGACCGGGTTCTGCAATTTGAAGTAATGCCATTGTTTATTTTTATACCTATAAATTTATATTTTATTAAGCTCGGCGAATTCTAATTTTTAATGAATGCGCTAACAATTTTTCGGATACAACTAAAAGATATCCGCCTCCACCAGCACCGCAGAGCTTATAGCCTAAAACATCAGGAGGTAATTTCGAAATAATCTCACGTATATGATCATTAAGCATCTTAGGGTATAAAGCAACTTGTGCTTGAAAACTTTTTGTCATAGACTGAGCAAATTCTACTAGGTCTCGCGCCATTAACGCTTTCCAAAGGTTTCTAGAAATAAAAGACAATTTTTCTACTTTCTCTTTTGTAATTAATGCTCCATCTGTCACAGATAAATCATGTTCACGCGGAGAAAGGGCAATTAACTGTAAATGTGCCTCAAGCCATGTTAAAGTATCTTCATCGTGAAGATGATACAATACTAGATGGCCAAAAGTTCCCATCATACCAAAGATAATTTACACCTGGCAAAACAATTCCCAAAGAATCTTGTGAACCACTAATACAATTTCCTGGCGGATTTTCATAGCAAAATAACATTTTAGCTAGCTGAACCTTATCGCCTTCTGGAATTTGTGTTTTCCATAATTCTAATGCTTTTTTTCTCGTACTTGTTGACATTCCACTACGATCATTAAACTCATAGTCAGGTTCAACAGATACAGTAATCACTGGACCTGCTGCATACTGAGATATATCAGGCTGATCAAGCCATCCTCCAGCCAAATCGATACGATAAGGAATTGTACATTCTTGCCTTAAGGCTGTAGTACTTCTCACTGGTAAATTTTTATGAGGAATTCTCTTACTTACTATGTATTCAATACCAAGAGATTGACATAATCTTTCTTTTTCTGGCGAATGTCCATCCTCATTGACAAAGAAAATCTCAGGTTTTAGCCTTATCAAATCATCTTTAAAATCTAACAATCCTGAGCCAGAATTAATCCAAGCATCGGTCACGTCTTAGTGCCTTGACCATATAAAGGCGCTCATTTACAGTATTAATTGTTTTCCGCCTTTTTAAGTCCTCAATTGTTTTATCTGATCCAATACCCACATAAAGCTCACCCAATTTAGCCGCTTCTTCAAAAAAGGCCACATGACCAGAATGAAGCATGTCATAGCACCCTGATACAAAAACTCTTTTCTTCATTATCTACCTAGCCAATCTAATTAAATGTTCTTCTAATTCTTTCATTTTATTCCAAATAATTTTAGCAGCATCTTTCCTAAAAGGTTTTCTATTAATAAACTCCATATAAACATCTGACGAGAAATAAATCTCACTAATCATATTTAATAATTGCTCTTCATTATCTCCGGTATAACGAAGAATAGCATTTTGATTCAATATATCAGGCTCAATCGAATTTCCCCCCCCAATATATAGGGATACAACCGGCACAAATTAACTCTATACATTTTTCAGTGATGTAATGGTTTATGGAAGTATTTTCAGGACATAAGTTAAATTTAAAGTTCTTTAGATATTCAATCTTGTCGTCATTATAGTTAATAATTAACCTATCTGTATTGTTAAGAAAGCTACCAGCACATTCAACTTCATCTATTTTACTTAATAAATCAATTAAATATCTACGAATACCGTTACTATCATGCCTAGAAATGTGGCTGACAAATCCTGTACGATTTGTATTCATTCTAAATTCAGGTTTATTTACATTGTCAATATAATCTTTTAAGGTCTGATAATCCCAAGTTGGATTGACTAAATAAAAAATCCATACAGGGAACCTTAAATAATTTTAGCTTCCTCTTTCATCAAAGCCTAGAGATAAATCAACATCATCTAGACAGTAATCCATATATTGTTTATAAGAACCAAAAGCGTTGTTATAGACATCTTCACCCGTATAAAAAACTTTATTACCATCCACAGGATAATATTTAAGAAAATTCTTTTTTCCAAAAACACTAAAAAAGTGAATAGCGTTATTTAAAGGTATTTTTCTATTAAGAATGAACTGATAAAACCATTGCTCTTCAGTATCAGCATTCCACCAGTTATGAAAATAGATTTTAGATACATTAACAATTTTTTTATCAATTAAATGATATCTAAAATAATAACGAATTTTATCTCTTAAACTTTTCAGTTCTGATTTCATGTGATTTCCTTACTCTAGACAAAATCAATATTCACACATTTTAAATATCAAAAATCGATCAATAATTCTTCTACTCGCTCAATTTCTACAAATAATTTTTTAATAAAACGTAATTTGTCATTAATGACTTTTGCTTGTTGCCACTGTTGGCTTGACAATGCATCGGCTAATTCACTTAACAAAGCCTGTTGCGTTTGTTCAATATCTGCACTGAACGCCACGAGTTGATCACTGTCTTGCTGCGCTTCAATATTTTCTAGCTGTTCCCTCCATTGCATTTGTTGCATCAAAAATGCCATATCACGGGTGCTATTTTCTTCAATATTTTGTTGTTCACCGGTATAAATCGCAATGATAGTCTCCGCACGCAAAATCGGATCTTTTAAAATTTGTAGCGCATCATTGACTTCTGCTGATCTTTGCATCGCTAAACGCTGCTCTTGTGCAGAATGCGTAGTGAAATTATCTGGATGCAAGGATTTCTGTAAGGCAAGATAACGTGCCGATAATGTCGCTTGATCAACATGAAAATCAACTGGTAAATCAAAAATATTAAATGGGTTCATCTTTCACTCAAATATCAGATAAAAAAACAGCTAAACGTGGAAACTTTCTCCGCAACCACATTGATCTTTCACATTCGGATTATTGAACTTAAAGCCTTCATTTAATCCTTCTTTGGCGAAATCTAATTCAGTGCCGTCTAAATAGACCAAACTTTTGGCATCCACAATGATTTTGACACCATGTTGTTCAAACACCTGATCCTCAGGATTTAACTCATCTACAAATTCAAGGACATACGCTAAGCCAGAACAACCTGAAGTTTTGATCCCTAAACGTAATCCAATGCCTTTACCACGATTCGCGAGGAAGGTTCGTACCCGATCTGCTGCCGTTTCAGTTAAGGAAATACCCATGAAATTCTCTACTCCATTGCGTCTTATAATGTGAAAGGGGCAAAATTGCCCCAACTGAATTTTAGATGATTATTTTGCTTCTTTTTTTGCTTTGTAGTCTGCAATCGCAGCTTTGATTGCATCTTCAGCTAAAATTGAACAGTGAACTTTCACAGGTGGTAATTCTAATTCTTCTGCAATTTGGCTGTTTTTAATCGCCTGTGCTTCATCCAGTGATTTGCCTTTCACCCATTCTGTAATTAAAGAACTTGAAGCGATCGCTGAACCACAACCGTAAGTTTTGAATTTTGCATCTTCAATAATGCCTTCTTCACTGACTTTAATTTGAAGTTGCATCACATCACCACAAGCCGGTGCACCTACCATGCCAGTCCCCACGTTTGCATCTTTTTTATCTAAAGATCCAACGTTACGTGGATTTTCATAATGATCAATCACTTTATTACTGTATGCCATATTGTATTCCTTCCAGTTTAATAAAAGTCCGATTCTTCATGTTGCTAAAACTCACTGAAAAACAACCGCACTTTCTGTTTAAATCATGTATTATTGAACGCGAATATCACGTCCGACGACTAAACCGCTTAATGTTAAACCTAAAAACATTGCCTCTATGACCTTTCCCCCTTCGATTAAAAGACGGCGTAAATCACATCAATAAACCGAACAAGCAGCAAAGTCTGTGGCAATGTTTCTCCGATTAGTGGTGCGTCCACTCGATCGTATTCAGATCGATCCCTTCTTTAAACATATCCCAAAGTGGTGAAAGCTCACGCAATTTGGCGACTGCATTTTTCACTAATTCGATAGTGTAATCAATTTCTTCTTCCGTAGTATAACGACCTAATGTGAAACGAATTGAGCTGTGCGCTAATTCATCGTTTAAGCCTAACGCACGTAAGACGTAAGATGGCTCAAGACTCGCAGAAGTACAAGCAGAACCTGAAGAAACGGCGATATCACGTAAAGCCATCATTAAGGATTCACCTTCAACATAGTTAAAGCTGATATTTAAGTTGCTGTCTAAACGGTGTTCCATCGAACCGTTTACGTAAGTTTCTTCAATATCTTTTAAGCCATTGTATAAGCGATCACGTAATGCTTTTAAACGTGGCATTTCGCTTGCCATTTCTTCTTTACAGATACGATATGCTTCACCCATACCAACGATTTGGTGTACCGGTAAGGTACCTGAACGCATACCACGCTCATGACCACCACCGTGAATGATCGCTTCTAAACGCACACGTGGTTTACGGCTAACATAAAGTGCACCAATCCCTTTTGGTCCGTAAAGTTTGTGACTAGACATTGACATTAAATCCACTTTTAATTCGGCTAAATTAATCGGCAATTTACCCACACTTTGTGTGGCATCAACGTGGAATAAGATTTTACGCGCACGGCATAATTCACCGATAGCCGCAATGTCTTGAATCACACCAATTTCATTATTAACGTGCATAATAGAAACTAAAATAGTGTCATCACGCATCGCATTTTTTAATTCCTCTAAATCAATTAAACCATCTGATTTTGGGTTTAAATAGGTCACTTCGAAGCCTTCACGCTCAAGCTGACGACAAGTATCTAATACGGCTTTATGCTCAGTTTTACAGGTAATAATATGTTTACCTTTGCTTTGATAAAAGTGCGCAGCCCCTTTAATGGCTAAATTGTCTGATTCGGTTGCACCAGACGTAAACACGATCTCACGTGAATCTGCCCCGATCAAATCCGCAATATGGTTACGTGCGACATCAACAGCTTCTTCTGCCTGCCAGCCAAATTTATGTGAACGGGAGGCTGGGTTACCAAAGTTGCCCTCTACCGTTAAATATTCCATCATTTTTTTGGCAACACGCTCATCAACTGGACAAGTCGCTGCGTAATCAAGATAAATAGGTAATTTCATTTCTTTCCTCACTCCTAACAATTCATTTTTACCGCACAGCTGTCGGCTTAATTATCTAAAATAATCAGATTATCAAAGTCACCTCGGAACTCAATGGTTGCACGTTTTTGACGATTTTTCTCAACCAGTTCCTCAAGGGTAATTTCATTTAAAAACGCTTCAATACGAAGGCTCAACTCTTTCCATAGCGAATGGGTTAAACATTCAGTGCCTTCTTGACAATCACCGCGTCCTAAACAACGTGTGACATCAATATTTTCATTCACGGCATTGATGACCATACCGACAGAAATTCGATTTGCGGGAAGACCTAACTGATATCCACCACCCGGTCCTCGGACACTTTTTACTAGCCCATGACGACGCAACTTAGCAAACAATTGTTCTAAGTAGGAAAGCGAGATATGTTGTCGCTCAGAAATATCAGATAAACTAACTGGGCCTCTGTTTGAATTTAATGCAATATCAAGAATAGCTGTTACCGCATAGCGTCCTTTAGAAGTTAATTTCATCTTTATCTTCCTTTAATTTAATCCAACAATTGGCGAATATTTACATATCATACTAAATTAGTCAACTATTCCTCCGCGCTATTTCAAACGCTTTTCCACTGCGGTCAACATCCCACGTAAAATATTGAGTTCGTTTTTTTCTAACTGAACACGCTGATATAAACGCCTTAATTTCGGCATAACACCTTGATTTTGAATAAATCCTAATGCCGTATAAAGTCGCTCTGTATGCTGAAAAAAGTGTTCTATTTCAGTGTGTGTTGGATAGGTATTATCTATCGTTGAAAGTGATTCTGTCATTGCTTGTTGTGACAAAAATGCCAAACGTAGTTCATAACAAATCAATTGTACTGCCATCGCCAGATTCAAAGATGAATAGTCAGGATTAGCGGGTATCGTTAAATGATAACGGCACTTAAGCAATTCTTCATTGGTCAACCCAATACGTTCGCGCCCGAATACAATCGCTACTGGCGCTTGTTTTGCATACGCTATTGCGTGAGTACCACACTCACGCGGTTCAATTAAGCTATTTTGTAAGTGGCGTAATCTTGCACTGGTGCCAACCACTAACGCACAATCTGCCACTGCCTCATCGAAACTTGCTACAATTTTCGCCTGTTTCAACACATCTTCAGCCCCTGCAGATAACGCAATAGCATGTTCATCAAGAGGTTGTTTAGGTGCCACAAGATATAACTGATTTAAGCCCATGGTTTTCATCGCCCTAGCAGCAGAGCCAATATTGCCACTGTGCGAAGTTTCAACTAATACGATTCGGATATTTTCCAACATAACCTGATATCTTTGTATAAAATAGGCGCTATTCTAGCATAATAACCCTGAAATTTAGTCAACAACTTATCATTTTTCTGAGAAATCTCGTCAGTTTACTCATTCCCCCTCATCACGATAAGAACAAAAGAGGTGAAAATTTCGCTCGCCATTTTTAATGAAATTCCCTATAATACCCGCCACTTTTCTGTTCTTTAAAATCTGGTGGAAACAATGAATCCAATGTTAAATATCGCGATTCGTGCGGCACGAAAAGCGGGCAATGTAATTGCTAAAGGTTATGAGCGCCGTGATGATCTTCAAACAACGCTAAAAAGCACAAACGATTATGTAACAAATATTGATAAAGCTTCTGAAGAAGCCATTATTGAGGTGATTAGAAAATCGTACCCGGATCACACAATTATTACGGAAGAAAGTGGTGCGTTAGAAGGTAAAGATAGCGATATTCAATGGGTGATTGATCCACTCGATGGCACCACAAACTTTGTTAAAGGTTTACCGCATTTTTCTGTTTCTATTGCTATTCGTGTCAAAGGTCGCACCGAAGTGGGTGTGGTTTACGATCCTATCCGTAACGAATTATTCACCGCAGTACGTGGTGAAGGCGCTAAAATTAATGACATGCGTTTACGTGTTGAAAATAAACGCGACTTAGCTGGTACCGTGTTAACAACAGGTTTTCCTTTTAAACAAACACGCTTAATGCCAATGCAATTTGCGATGATGAATAACTTAATTCAAGATTGTGCTGATTTCCGTCGCATGGGCTCTGCGGCATTAGACTTATGCTATGTTGCAGCGGGACGCGTTGATGGTTATTTTGAAGTCGGTGTTAAAGCTTGGGATATTGCTGCAGGCGACTTGATCGTACGTGAAGCTGGCGGGTTAGTTTGTGATTTTAATGGTGGGCATAGCTATTTAACATCAGGTCATCTTGTTGCTGCCGCACCTCGTATTGTGAAAGAAATCTTAAATAAAATTCAACCTTGTCTGTCTGACGAATTTAAAAAATAAGTTTAATACATTTAAGTGATCAAAAAATCCCTCAATAATGCGTTATTGAGGGATTTTTTTAGTTTATAAATCGCGTAGCAATGTACGACGTTGCGGTCTGTCCTCTAATTTTTTCTCTAAAAGCAATAGCTCTGGCGCAGAATAAATAATTTCTGCGGGTTGAGGAATGCCATTATAAGTCAACAACGTTAAAGAAACGGTCCCTTTCGCAAACTGATAAGTATCTAACAACGCACTCTCATTTTTTCTACGTTTTCTTATTTTTCCTTGCAGAATGTCTTCTTCGATCAAATCTCGTTGCTCAACTTCTATGGTTTTACCATATTTTTCTTCTAAAACATGTAATAACAATTCTGCCGGATATTTCGGGTATTCTGGCATTTTTAATTCAATCGATTTGAGCTGCCCACCAATAAAACGCAGTCTTGCCACCGCATAGCCATCATCAAAACGGAATTTGTCACAGACCCAATAACCTCTCACAACACGTCGCCAATCATCATCCGCGGGTAAATGCCATTGGTCCTCACATAGTTTCGATTCTTTGGCCTGTTCAATAGTCATACCAAAACGCAGATCCTTATAACCATTGACCGTCGTATTTGGGACAACGAATGGCATTAAAAAGGCAGATAATACTGCAAATATTTTCATAGGGAATCCTTAAATACAATGCTCCAGTTAAAAATAGAATAACATTTATTTCTTATGAGTTTAAATAATTAATATTCTATTTTACACCAATTTATTTTTATTCAATTTAATAACACACAACACAATTAAAATCGTTTTATTTATACCGATTTATTTAAATAACGTTCTAGCGCTTCAACATCCAATAACCAATATTGTGCTAATTGTTGTACCCAATCGTGAATGTTCTCTGTCCACTCACCTTGCTCTGGATCCTGCGCTTGTGCCGTAATTTGCTGTATTCGTTTTAAGCCAACCGAAGCCGCTGCACCTTTTATTTTATGCGCACAAGACAAGACATCGGCTTTTTGACTTTCATCTTGTTGATAAACAGAATATGCAGTCATTAATGCTTGCATATATTCCGGCATCGTTTCTTTAAATAAAGCTAAATTCTTTAATACAAAATCTGTGCCTAGCATCTCAACTAATTCGCTCAACATTTTCACATCAAAATGAGTGGCGTCTTGCGTAATCTGATGTGTTGTTGGTGTTTCTAAGCACAGAGAAACATCATGACCAAAATACTCAACTAAACAAGCAGTTAATTCCTCGATCGATAAAGGTTTACGTAATACATCGTCCATACCTTGCGCTTGATATTCTTTTTTGTCGTGCATTACATTGGCAGTTAATGCAATTAAAGGTGGTAAAAAATCATACTGCCCATTCTCATAACCTTCCCGTAAGTATTTCGCCACTGCAAAACCTGACATATCGGGCAATTGAATATCAAGTAATAGCAAATCATAATACTGCTGTTCAAATTTCTCAATGGCTTGCTGTCCTGTCATCGCAACATCAACCACATAGCCTAGTTTTTCAAGTACGGATTTTGCTACCACCACATTTACCTCAATATCTTCAACTAAGAGAATATTTAAGGTACTTGGCATTTGATTTTGTACGCGGACTGGCTTTTCAACTTCTTTAACTGGCAACATCAGTGTAAAACAGGATCCTTTCCCCATTTCGCTCGTTGCATATAAATCACCTCCCATTAATTGGGCAATGGTTTGAGAAATTGCTAATCCAATGCCACTACCAAGTGGTTTGTTCCCACTCGATTGTACTTGATAATACATTTCAAACACACGAGGTAATTCATTCGCCGGAATGCCAATCCCAGTATCACTGACACTAAAGGAAATTTGATATTCCGACACACGTTTCACATTCAGCGTGATACGCCCTTCTTGAGTAAATTTCACCGCATTTCCAATCAAATTCCATAAAATTTGACTTAAGCGAGCATAATCAACCATAAACCAAGTTGGTAAATTTTTGTCTGTCACAAGTTGAAAAGCGAGTTTTTTTTGCTGTGCTAATAAACGAGCAACATTACTAATATCATTGAGAAAACTATTTAACTCTACGGCTTTCGCATTCAGCTCAATACGGCGGGCATCAATTTTTTCTAAATCAATGATGTCACTAAAAATATGCCCTAATGAAATAGCACTCACATGAATCGTTTTCAAATAATTTTGTTGCGTTTCCGTCAGTTTTTCATCGAGTAAAATACGGCTTAAGCCAATAATACCATTTAATGGTGTGCGTAATTCATGACTGATCGTTGCCATTAAGCGCGTTTTATCCCGACTGGTTTTCTCAATATTATCTAACGCAATAGAGAGTTTTTTCTCAGCTAAAACCCGTTCCGACACTTCTTTGCGTAAATTCTCAACCATTTTGGCAAGCCCTAAACGCGAACGTTCTAATTTTTCCACCAGCACCGTGAAAAAATAAATGACAAAGGGAGCCGAAATCAGACCAAATACAACAGATCGGATCATATCAACCCAATACACTTCACCAATAATAAACAAACTTAATAAGGCTTGTGTACAGAGTGCTAAAATCGCCAACACGATCACGCCTAAAATCGAAAAGCGTAAGCGTCCCAAACGAATCACCCAATCAACATATTTTTGAGTAAAGTATTTAATATTTTTCATCTGATTTCTGCCTTTATTTTTCTAAACAACTGCGGTTATTGTACCACTATGTCTTCTTCACCAAAATCCATAGACTTCGTTATAGTGCCAATCCAATTTTCCATCATATTGTGGTAAAGATGCGCAAAGATAAGTGGGGGCAATCCATTCTGGCGATACCACATTTAACTGTTCAGCCAAGTCGCTCAACACCGTGTCTAATGCGGCGGCTAGCCAAGGTTGCACGACGGCGTGTTTATCTTGCTGTATTGGCTCATATTGAATCTCTGGCAATGCGCTCAATGTCTCCTCATCACGTTTTTGCGCACGATAGAAACCAAAGCCCCAATGAGAATCATCATCAGATACACAAACCACTTCCAGTTCTGCTATGCTTTTACGAAATTCACTCATCAAAGGTAAATTCGCCAGTAAGTAGTTACAGTAGCGAGGATCCCAATAGAGATTAACCAGATTCTCACTGGGGTGATTTAACAGGCTAGCAATAGCATGATGCTCTAAATCCGCCAATTGAGTGCTTGCCTGTAACACTTCGGGTTTTACAATGCGAGGCGTAGCTTGTATATGAGCTAAATCACGCTGCGAAATTAATTGTTCCAGTTTATGCGTTGCTAATTTATGCTGATGACTCTCAAACCCTGGACGGTGATAGATCACATCTTTCTGTTGATAACGCACCTTTAACCCTCGCCAATTTATCGGCAGTAGCGCAATATTGGGCTGTTCTGCCACTTTCTCTGCACGGTGTCGCCAGACTCGCCCAGCAAGCTGAATAATGGAACGCATAGAGGAAGGATCCACAATCGCCCAATCATAATCATGATCTCGCCCCACTTCAGTCACAGGGCTACCCAACACAATAAAGAGGTGATTTTTTGCTTTATATTGACTCATCGGTAAGGCAATTTCTTCGTGTTGAAATAATTGCTCGGGCGTGTGGCGGTCCAAAATTTTATCCAGTTTTTCTTCTAAATAAGAACGCAATAACAACAATTGCCTTGAATGATAGCAACATAAATGTACTTGATAATCGGCAAATTTCTCACTGGCTTGTAACGCAAACAACGCTTTTGCTAACGGAATCATAGGTTCGATATTCGAAAAGCGGATCAAGCCTACACTGACTTTTTTCTGACTATGGGGATCGGTTTGCCCATGTAAATCATGTAGCGGCATTGCTTTTTGTAACAATGTGTCTGCCAGCAAGCCATAATGCAAATCTTCCCCCTCTCTTGGTTTGAGTGAAGGTAAACTCAGAATTTCTGCCTGACGTCGCACGGGACTTTTCGCCAAGTTTTCCGCCCGTTTTCGCACAAATTCATCATGTTGTTGGATAAATTGCTCGTCTTGTCCACAATTAGCTTGCACTTGTTGGAATTCATCCACCCATGCACAACATATTGGCAAGGCTGCCACAATCCCTTTTTGCTGATTATAGATTTTTCGTCCTGCTTGATATGCTTTAAACAATCCCGTAATAAAATACGTGGTTTGATACCGAATTTGTTTTTCGCAATCAATAACGCCTTCAAGCCTGTGTACTGCCCTTCTTCTGTGATTGAACCGATGATTGCCGTGTTCATTTCACTTGCTTTTGTGCTTTCGTCTTCTTCTGCACTTTCTTGTACACGCACGACGATCACTTTACAGTTCACTACGTCAGAAATGCCGTCAAGTGCACGTGAAAGCGTGCCTTGCTTACCCGCTTTGCCGATTGCTGCTGCCACGTTTGTGATGAGAACGGGTTCATTGAGTGGGAATGTTTCATTGTTTGCGTCATTTGCAGTACAGACAATACCGATGACTGCGGTTGATAGACTTTGAATTGTGCGAATTGCTTGATTGATTTCTGTGACTTTGACACCGTGTAGATATTCTTCAGACATAGATCGCCCTTTTTGTGTATGTGTTGTAAATTGACGTCTATTGTTTAAAGAAAGTGCTGCTGTGTCTAGCTGTTGCCGTTGTGAATATGTAATATACAAAACCGCACTTGTAGCCAGCCGCGAAATTTGAGAAACGCAACCGCTTAAAGTGAGAAATCATTTTTTCCCATTTTAAGCGGTTTTTTATTGTCTTTAAATCAAAACCACGTTTAAAATTTATGGTGCAATACCTTTCGCTAGATCTTCTATTTTTCTTTCTTCATCGACAGCCCAAGCATTAGCTTCTGATTGTGTTTTAAATGTGGCTGATTTTCTTATGCCGTTTTTACTGATTTCAGCTCGGTATGAGTTCCCGCGTTTTCTTATTGTTGCCATATTGTCCTCGTCCATTTTTGGCGTAATTACATGACAATATTTAACAACAAATAACAAAAGAAAGTAAAGAGAGGAAATAAGAGAAATGATAGGATGTTGGTTAAATCATTGCTTTAACAACAAATAACACCAAATAACAATAAAAGGTCTCTTAATTGAATTTTTTTCTCATCATCAACATAGATATCAAAAAATTTAGATAAAGGTAGTGCAGCAGCATTACCACTTGCATCAAGAGTTAAATTATCTATATTTTGAGAAGCACAAAACGTATTAGGCAGTGGTGTTTTTAAATCAAAATAGATCGTATTACATTCAATTTTGGCACTAGAATGAATCCCCTTCGGGTGATGCGTACCAAATTTAATTTGCTCTGCCATGAAGCTAGCACGATAACTCATCAAATTAGCATGATCATATTCACGATTTATCTTTGCAATTTTCTGTAAAATCTTTTCTCGTTCAGTTGGTTCTTCCGTTTTCTGTAATTTTTTCTCTTCCTTCTCTAATTTTTCTGACTTTATTAATTGAGAATTCAATTTAAGGACATCGACGATTTTCTCGAGCTTCATGCATACCTCCTCTTGGTTACATTGATTAAAAAATAAACCAATAAAGAGTAAAAGTCAATCTATTTAAAGAAAATTTAATTAAGAAAAAAAGAATTAAACTAGTCTAACTTAAAGAAGGAAAGTCCGCCTAAAATCGGCGGTAAAGGTTTTGAGTAAAAATAGAATAAAACTTTCCTAAGCCGCTTAAAAAATCAGCGGTACAACCAGTGTACCGCTAATTTTACAAAAGGCAAGTTATCTGTTCGCTGACTTACAGATCGGCTTTCAACCTCACCACCCAACAATTATGAATTTGCTTATTGCGTTCAAAATCCAATGGCAAGGTTTTTGCTGTAATATCTACCGCACTTAAGCCAAGCGTTTCCAAGCCTTCAACGTCCATTTTAAAACCTCGTTTGTTGTTGGAAAACACGATGGTGCCATTTGGACGTAAAATGCGTTTTAACTGGGTCATTAACTTAATGTGATCACGTTGCACATCCCAGCTATCTTCCATCCGTTTTGAATTAGAAAATGTCGGTGGGTCGACGAAGATCAGATCAAACTGACGGTCACAACGGGCTAACCATTGTAAGCAATCCGCTTGGATTAACTTATGCTGTTTACCTTCCAACTCATTTAATAACAGATTTTGTTCCGCCCAGTTTAAATAGGTGTTTGACATATCCACTGTAGTGGTTGATTTTGCACCACCTAACGCCATATGCACCGTCGCCGATCCCGTATAGGCAAATAAATTTAGGACATCTTTGCCTTTCGCCATTTCCCCCAACATTTTGCGGGTTAAACGGTGATCGAGGAAAAGTCCCGTATCCAAATAATCCGTTAGGTTTACCCACAATTTGGCGACATATTCATTCACATAGAAATAGTCACCTTTGTTGGCGAGTTTTTCATACTGATTGGTGCCTTTTTGTTTTTGGCGCACTTTTAAAATCAGTTTGTTGGTTTCTACACCTGTTACCTGTAAGGTGGCGGTTACTGCATCCAATAAGCGCTGACGTGCTTTGTTTTCATCGATATTTTTGGGTGCAGCATATTCTTGTACCACAATATGATCATCATAGCGATCCACCGCCAAGTTATATTCTGGCAAATCCGCATCGTATAAGCGATAAGCATTAATGCTTTGTTGTTTCGCCCATTTTTCAATTTTTTTGCTATTTTTTTGTAAGCGATTGGCAAAATCCACTGCCACTTGAGTAGCACTTAAAGTGCGGTCAATTGCTGGCGAGTTTTGTGTATTCTCGTCACTCGCTGTTGCACGGGCACTAATATGATAATTTTTTTGCACGCAGTCGAGCGGACCATTTTTGGCTTTAAATTGGCGATGTGAACGTAAACGCAAGCAGTCTAATAACGCCGGCTCGCCACTGAAAATCGATACATTCCAATCGGCGAACTGTTGTTTTAAACGTTGTCCAAACACGGAATATAACGCAATTAAAGCAGGTGTCGTGCCTAAACGCTCTCCATAAGGTGGGTTACAAATTACCGTACCTTTTTCTTCAACAAATGGATTTTTTAATGCTGCCACATCACCTTGTTGCCATTGGATGAGATGTGCCACACCAGCATTTTGGGCATTGCGTTTGGCTTTTTGCAGTACTCGATGATCCAGATCGCCGCCATAAAAATTCGCTTTTTGATTTTGGTTAAACGTTTGCTCCGCTAATTCAATCGCCTCGCCTTTCACCTTATCCCACGTCTGTTGATTGTGCCCTTTCCAAAAATCAAAACCCCAATGCAGACGGTGTAATTGCGGGGCAATGTTGGCTTGCATTTGTGCTGCTTCAATCAGCAAGGTGCCTGAACCGCACATTGGATCCACTAAGGGTGTGCCCAGCTGCCAGCCTGAACGTAAGACGATCGCTGCCGCTAAGGTTTCACGTAACGGGGCTTTGCCCGTATCTTCGCGATAACCGCGCATATGTAAGGCATCACCACTTAAATCTAAGGAGATCACTAATTCTTCGCGATTTAAATAGGCATGAATACGGATATCGGGCTGTGATTTATCTACATTTGGACGCGGTTTACCTACACGCTCAAAATAATCCACAATCCCATCTTTGACTCGCATTGCACCAAATTGGGTGTGACGAATTTCTCGGTTTGTGCCATTAAAATCCACCATAAAATGGGCTTTTTCATCAAAATAATCCAACCAATTTTGCCCCACCACCGCAGAATACAAATCTAAATCGCTATACACTTTGCAAGTCACAATGGGTAATAAAATCCGCGAGGCTAAACGTGTCCATAACAACACGCGATATTGCGTTTCCTCATCGGCATGAAAGTGCACACCGCCTTGTGTGATTTGGCAATCCATCGCACCAAGGTCGGTTAGTTCGACTTTCAGTAATTCTTCAAAACCACGGGCAGTGGTAGCAAAAAGTTGTTTCATAAATGTTCTCTGGTTATTCAAGCTGGGCGAAATTATAACAGGTTTTCACCTGCAAAAACGGAGGAAAGGAAAAGTGCGGTAAAAAATTCAAAAATTCTACCGCACTTTATTGCATGAAAGAACTAACTCAAGGTTATTTTACCTGCATACCAGGTTTAACACCTTGATCGGCATTCAATAAGAACAAGTCAGCTCCACCTGTCCCCGCACTTAAAATCATCCCTTCTGATACGCCAAAACGCATTTTACGTGGCGCAAGGTTGGCAATCACCACCACAAAACGCCCTTCTAATTCCGTAGGATTGTTATATGCTTCTTTAATCCCAGAGAACACTTGACGCGTATGATCACCTAAGTCTAACTCAAAACGTAAGAGTTTGTTTGATTCTGGCACCGCTTCACATTTCATCACTTTCGCCACACGTAAATCTAATTTCACGAAATCTTCAATGCTGATCGTCTCTGCGATTGGTTCCACTTGGCTAGCGGGTTCTGCTTTTGCTGAATTTTTTTGCTCTAATGCCTGCTGGGCTACAAATTGTTCTTTGGTTTCGTTCACAATTGCCTCAATCTGTTTTGGGTCTAAACGCTGTGCTAACGCTTTAAACGGTAAAATTGCGTGATTTAACAGCGGGCGATTTAAGCTTTCCCACGTTAACTCATCCTGTAAGAAGGCTTCTGCACGCGCAATAATTTGTGGAATCACTGGTTTTAAATAAATGGCTAAGACGCGGAATAATTGCAATGCCATTGAACAAACAGCTTGTAATTCCGCCTCACGTCCCTCTTCTTTCGCCATCACCCATGGCGCTTTGTCATCAATGTATTTATTCGCTTTATCCGCCAATTGCATCACTTCACGCACGACTTTACCGAATTCGCGTTCTTCATAATAAGTCGCAATTTGCGCGGCTTTTTCTACAAATTCTGCCAATAATTCAGGTTCAGCAATCTCAGCTGATAATTTGCCATCAAAACGCTTAGTAATAAAACCGGCACTACGTGAAGCCAGATTGACAAATTTATTCACCACATCCGCATTTAAACGTTGCACAAAGTCTTCCAAATTTAAGTCTAAATCTTCAATACGGTTATTCAATTTTGCCGCATAGTAATAACGTAAATATTCTGGCGCTAAATGGCGTAAGTAGGTGGACGCTTGAATAAAAGTGCCACGAGATTTTGACATTTTCACCCCATTTACAGTCACATAACCATGGGCAAACACGTTAGTTGGTTTGCGTAAATCGCAACCGTCTAACATCGCCGGCCAAAATAAACTGTGGAAATACACGATATCTTTACCGATGAAGTGATAAAGCTCTGCCGAGCTGTCTTTTTTCCAGAAATCGTCAAAATTTAAGCCTGTTTTATCACACAAATTTTTAAACGATGCCATATATCCAATTGGAGCATCTAACCAGACATAGAAATATTTATCTTCTGTATCCGGAATTTTAAAGCCGAAATACGGCGCATCACGGGAAATATCCCATTGTTGTAAACCCGACTCAAACCATTCTTGCATTTTGTTGGCAATTTCAGGTTGTAATGAACCGGATTTGATCCACGCTTTTAACATGCCTTCAAACGCAGGTAAATCAAAGAAGAAATGCTCCGATTCTTTTAATACGGGAGTAGCACCAGAAACTACAGAACGCGGATTAATTAATTCCGTTGGGCTATAAGTGGATGAACAGACCTCACAGTTATCACCATATTGATCTTCTGCTTTACATTTTGGGCAAGTGCCTTTAACAAAACGATCAGGTAAAAACATGCCTTTTTCTGGATCGAATAATTGTGAAATCGTACGACTTTTAATAAAGCCATTAGCACGTAATTTTTTATACATTTCTGCTGTTAAGGCTTCATTTTCTGGGCTGTGAGTGGAATGATAATTATCATAGCTAATATTAAAGCCTTCAAAATCCGCCACATGATCTGCTTTCGAGCGAGCAATTAATGCTTCTGGTGTAATACCTAATTTATCCGCATTTAACATGATTGGTGTGCCATGCGCATCATCTGCACAAATAAAATGCACTTTATGCCCACGCATACGTTGGAAACGCACCCAAATATCTGCTTGAATATGTTCTAATAAATGCCCTAAATGAATTGCACCATTTGCATAAGGTAAGGCGCAAGTGACCAAAATATCGCGTGCCGAATTTGCCATGTTATCATTCCTATTTTTCATCAAAAAATTGGCGCTTATGTTACCTTATTCGCAGTATTTTTTCTACTTTAACCGCGCTTTTCCACATTTCTGCTTAACAGTTCTACAGCTTCGTGGTTAAATATAGTTGAGTGATTAACTAGGGCTTTAATTAGCCACCAAAAATAACGGGATAAAATCAATGGGAATTTTATTTTCTGACAGTTTAACGGACAGTCAAAAACAAGCTATCCAAAACGCATTTCAACAATTTCAACATCCTAGCTTACAAAAAGATCTCGTCAGCCTAAATGCTATCAAAAAAATTGAAAAAGGCGGTGAGACGTTACGCATTGAAATCAGCATGCCGTTTGCTTGGAATACTGCATTCGAACAACTCAAGAGCACTCTCTCCGCAGAACTTCTCACATTAGCAGAATGCAAAGACATCAAATGGCAATTAAATTATCAAATCGCGACATTAAAACGCGCTAATAGCCACCCAGCCGTAAAAGGGGTAAAAAATATTATTGCCGTGACATCGGGTAAAGGTGGCGTAGGAAAATCCACTATTTCCGTCAATCTTGCTCTTGCCTTACAAAAACAAGGTGCACGTGTTGGGATTTTAGATGCCGATATTTATGGTCCATCTATTCCACACATGTTAGGGGTTGCGGATCAACGCCCAACTTCGCCAGATAACCAGCACATTACCCCAATTCAAGCACATCATATTTTTGCCAATTCCATTGGTTTCTTAATGGAACCGGACAATGCTACGATTTGGCGCGGTCCAATGGCAAGCAGTGCCTTAAGTCAGCTTTTGCAAGAAACCTTATGGCCTGATTTAGATTATTTAGTCATTGACATGCCACCGGGTACAGGGGATATCCAGCTGACCCTTTCTCAACAAATTCCAGTGACGGGGGCGGTCGTGGTGACAACACCACAAGATATTGCTTTACTGGATGCGATTAAAGGTGTGGCGATGTTTGAGCGTGTTTCTGTACCCGTTTTAGGCATTATCGAAAATATGTCGATGCATATTTGTAGCAATTGTGGTCATCAAGAAACGATTTTCGGAACAGGCGGCGCTGAGCGCATTGCACAAAAATACAATGTCAAAGTTTTAGGACAACAGGCATTACATATTCGCTTACGTGAAGATTTAGACAAAGGTATCCCAACCGTTGTCGCCGCACCTGAAAGCGACATTGCCCAATCGTTTATGCAATTAGCCGAAAAAGTCGCTACTGAGCTTTACTGGCAAGGCTCAGTAATCCCAAGTGAGATCATGTTTAAAGAAGTAAAATAAATTAAAAAAATGACCGCACTTTTCCACGAAATGTGCGGTGTGTTTTGCGATAATTTAAACATGCCTAGTATGCAGAAAAAAGAAAACCCTTGATAAAGTTATCAAGGGTTTTTGTTTGGAATAAATCCTAATACAAATTAGCGACGTAAACCTAAACGAGCGATAGTTGAAGTGTAAAGCTCAAGATTAGTACGTTTTAAGTAATCTAAAAGTTTACGACGACGAGAAACCATACGCAATAAACCACGACGACCGTGGTGGTCTTTTTTGTGCGTTGCAAAGTGAGATTGTAAGTGGTTGATTTGTGCAGTTAATAATGCGATTTGCACTTCTGAAGAACCAGTATCTTTTGCATCACGACCAAATTCAGCAACAATTGCTGCTTTTTTTTCTGTACTTAGAGACATTTGATAACTCCTAAAAGTTAAGTTAAAAATACATCGCTAGCCGATCTCTAATCCAGCTACGACAAAGGAGTGTGAATTTTAGCATTGATTTACAGAAAAGCAATAAATCTTTGTCAAATCCACCGCACTTTCCCTAAAAAGAAAGCCTGCATACGCAGGCTTAGGATTAGAAGGTAATTTCGGCACTAAATTTAAAATTACGACCTGGTGAGTAAAAACGATTAATTCCTGCGCCTGTTTTCTGATTAATTAAATTACTTGTACCAAATGGTTTAATCGAACGAGCAGATTCCCATGTCAAGTATTTACGGTCTGTCAAATTATAAACGCCAAACTGTAACGTTAAATTCTTAATCGGTTTAATATAACCAACTGCATCAACTAGCGTATAGTCATCACTTCTCCAACGAACAGCACTATCTTTATATCCCTGTTCTTTATAGAACATATTATAAGTGTCTTTCGCTTTTTTCTCACTCACACGTGTGATATATAAATCAGCGCCAAATTTATTTTCTTTATGATCGTAGCCTAAACCAAAAACAGAGGCTTTAGGCTGAATCGCATTCATTGGACGATCGCCATCCAAACGACCACGTTGGTAAGTAAATTTATAGCTCGTATTAAATCCATCCAATACATGCCAAAAATATCCCAAATTCAAACGTGCATTAATTTCAAGTCCTTTAACCTTGGCATTATCGACATTGACATTTTGATAAACTTGGAAATCTCTTGCTTGTGCTTTTCCCCCCACAGAGTTCGATAAATTTTTTGAACCTAAATACGCTAAATCAATAAAATGACGATACTTTGTTTGGAAAACACTTGTGCTAACAAATCCCCAATTATCGTGCACTGTTAATGCAATCTCTTGATTTTTTGCTTCCTCTGGTTTCAACACGGGGTTCGGTAAAATCGTAAAATCTGGATGCTTAAAGGTAAAATAAAGTTCATCCGAAGTCGGGGCTATAAACCCTTTTGAATATTTTACTTGTACTCGTAAAAAATTCAGAGGATCGAAAGTTGCACCAAGAGAATAAGAATGTTTCTTAAAGCGTTTTTCTTGTGCAATATAAGCAATATTTTCCTCCGCATTCTTACGAATTTGTTCTGGGGTCAATGGTTTTGTTGTTTCATAATTTTTTATTTTAATTTTTTCTCCTTTAGGTAATGGAATAAAAATACCTTTCACCATATCATCTGCAATTTTAGGTGTTACACCAGGAATATATTCTGGTTGATATTTAATATCGTCATAACGATAACCTAAATCTACACTCAACATGTTGTGTAATTTGATATTATCTGAAAAATATAGAGACTTGGTTGTCGCTTCTACTGGAATTAAGAAAGAAGTTAAAGGTTCATGACGAGGACATTTCAGTCCATTATAGTTACAATTCGTACTCTTCCCTAAAATTCTATCAGCCCACCATGTAGGATTTCTCCCATCGTAACCTGCTTTATTAACCATTTTCTTCTCTGTACGTGAATAAATGGCACCGTATAATAATTCATTTTCTATATTAAAAGTCGAAAATGTTTTTGTTAAATCCAAATTGATTTGTTTTGTATTTGAATCAAGATCTCTTTCTTTGTAATCATATGGTAAATAACCTTTTGAATTAGGTAAAATTAAATAGTTCCTAACACCACTTTTTTCTTCTTTAGCTGTTTTATATAATTTACCATTGACAGTGATTTCTTCAGATAACTCAACTTGTTTTGGCGTATATTGACCATTTTGATAGTTATAAACAGTAAATGGCTGAGTACAATCAAAAAGAGAACAATCTAACCAAAATTCTTTAGGTCCTAACTGAATATTATTACTAAATGCTGCATTATTAGTACCAGATGTCGTAGGAAATGGGTTACCATTTTTATCAACTATTTCTGTATTAAATCCTGTTCCTTTTAAAGTAATCCAATTTCCCTCTGGATCAACAATTTTGCCATCTTTCAACTGAAGCCCTAATGGATTTTTATAAGAATCACATTTTTCATTACCATCACAATAATCTTCTGTTCTTGCTCTTGTTCTGATCTTTTGTTGTGAATAACTCAATTTTAGCGTATCCCAAAATGGAGTTATGCTATAGTTTTCATAAGTAAAAGAAATATTTTTACGTTTTGTCAAATCATTTGCATGACGCGATTCTTTCTCGTCATATGTGAAATAATTAGATTGAGGCTGTAAAGAATAAGAGCGATCATGACCACGAGAACGTTGTATATAAGTATCAGAAGCAACTGTAAAACGATGATTTTCTGTTGGCGAAAAAGAGAATTTCACTAATGTACTTTCTTTCGTAATTGTATAAGGATCCGCTTTCTCTCTTTCTTTCCCTTGAATATCTCTGCCATTTTTATAGTCATAATTTTCTAATTCATGTCCATGTCGCTTAGAATGCATAATCAATGCATCAAACATTTGATAGCGACCTGCAAGAGTTACAGCATTTAATCCCTGATTATCTGCCGTTGAGTAGCCCGCTTTATAGCCGATATGCCAATCTTTTTCAGTCAGGAAATCTCTGGCATCTTTTGTTTCAAAAAGTACAGCGCCTCCCAAAGAACCACTACCCACTTTTACAGAATCAGCACCTTTCGCGATTTTAGCGACTTTCAACGTCTCAATTTCCACACTATTTCGGGTATTGTTAAAATTGCCGTAACCTTCGAATAATTCTTTAAAACCTTGAGAAGAAAGGGTTTCTGCTTGATGTAAGCCATCTACTGTAATTGCCACTCGGTTCTCATCCACACCACGAATGGCATAACCGCTCGAACCAAAACGTCCAGCTTCTACCACAGTCACACCGGTTTCATAGCGCACAAGATCACGACTATCCTGTACTTGCTGGCGTTTCAATTGACTCGCCGTTTTCACAGTTTCACCGACTTTTTTCTCTTTAATATTCATCTCATCTTGTTGAGAAGAAACGGTAATCGTATCAAGTTCAGTCGCCTCTTGATGACTATCCGCCAAAATAGCCCCACAATAACTCAATAATGCCAATGTAATTGCAGAAAATTTTATTGTTGTTGTACGCATTTTCCTAACCTCAAGTAAATACCCTAAAAAGTTGACAAAATTTATTCTTGGTGTCCTTCAACCAAGTGAACAAAGCTCACTAAATCATCATTACTCACTTGGAAAACTTGACCAAAAACCCCATCATTATCAATATTGATAATAGTTTTTAATTATATTTGTAATCGGTCTTTTTTTCAAAAGAAACTGCGATCTTTTTACAAAAAAGTTATTTAAAATTTAAACAAAAAACCTTTATTTTTATAAAGTTACTTCACTGCACCTGAATAAAGTAAGAGAGAACAGCCACACTGATGAAAATAAAGACAATTGAATATCTAAAATCATTTTTTGCTTGTAACCTATCAATGAAAAGGTATAATACAAACCTAATTTGATGCTCTTTATCAATATTAGCCTGGGTGGCGAAATTGGTAGACGCAGTTGATTCAAAATCAACCGCCTTCGGGTGTGCCGGTTCGAGTCCGGCTTCAGGCACCATTGATAAATAGTATTAAAAAAGAAAGCCGGCTTTTAAGTCGGCTTTTTTCTATTCTTTTAATATATAAATCAATCGCTTATAATCTAATTTTCCATTCTTCCCTCTTTCGCTTAACTGTGTTTATTTACAGTATTTTTCTTGTTTTCTGGTTCATATATGATCTAGAATGATCTCACATGAAAACTTTTTGCACCAAAATTGCACTACGAATTGTGCAAAATTAATGGTAGTTAGGCGTGGCGACTTTTAACAAACAAAAATCAGGTTGGCGAGTTCAAATTCGCAAAAAAGGTGTCTATAAATCAGCAACATTTCGGACTAAAGCTGATGCGCAAGCGTGGGCGTTAGACATAGAACAAAAAATCATAAACGGTGTATTCACTGATATTCCCGACATCACTTTTGCACAACTTGTCGATAAATATATCAAAGAAGTGAGCATAAATAAAAAGGGCTATCGTGCTGAAAAGTTGCGTTTACTTCGCTTGCTAAATATGCCGATTTCTAACGTGAGATTAATCGATTTACAAGAACATCACTTTGTGCAGTGGCGTGATGAACGACTTTCACAAGTTAGTGCGGCAAGTGTGCTTAGAGAATGGAATACTCTTTCGCACATTATTACGACAGCAATCACAGAATGGAAATACTTGAAAGAAAATCATCTCAAGAATGTGAAAAAACCAGCCATTCCGCCAGAACGCAATCGCCGATATTCTTCAGAAGAAATAGAACGGCTGACATTTGTTGCTGGTTATGATTTCAATTATCTTCCGATAACTGTGCAAAGTCGTACCGCTGCAGCAATGCTATTTGCGATTGAAACGGCAATGCGTGCCGGTGAGATTTGCAATGCAAAATGGGATGACTTGCGATCTGATTCTAGAATTTTACACATTCCGACTTCAAAAAATGGCCACGCACGTGATATTCCCCTTTCTTCACAAGCTAGAAAAATCATCAATCATCTTCATCTCATCAAAAGTGAAGATGATGACCGCATTTTTCAAATGAACGCGAGTTCGCTAGATGCTACTTTCAGAACATTGAAAGATCGCGCGGGGCTTGTTGATGCCGACTTACACTTTCACGACACGAGACGAGAAGCACTAAGTAGAATGAGTAAGAAAGTTGAAGTGATGACTTTGGCTAAAATTTCAGGGCATCGTGATATTAAGATTTTACTTAATACATACTATGCCCCGAATATAGAAGAAGTTGTTGATTTGTTGGATTAATTGTAGAAGATCAGACTTGATCTGACAATTCACTCTAAAAAGTGAGAGTTTCC
>ENA-UOTW01000011-UOTW01000011.1-synthetic-metagenome-genome-assembly--contig:-NODE-11-length-105740-cov-36.441255_pt1 | contig 105740 bp, 94 predicted proteins | sample MGYA00238141_ERZ746978 | MGnify/ENA primary metagenome ERZ746978 (study PRJEB28755, sample SAMN02352454) | synthetic metagenome | study: EMG produced TPA metagenomics assembly of the Artificial... | reverse complement strand
GTGGGGCGTATTATAGGCATTTTAAAACCCTTTGCAACCCCTTTTTACAAAAAAAGTTAATTTTTTTATTAGCTGTTTACAGAACAAACAAAAACGGTTGTTTTCGCTTAAATTTAAGACTAAAGTGAAATGATTTTATCGTTTAATAGAATGAACAAGGAGGAAAACATGGCATTTGATTTTAAAAATATGATTTGTTTTGGTGTCGCAGGAAATTTCGCAGGTCATTTAGAACAAGCAGGTGAAGCGGCTGATTTTATTTCGGTGCAAACAGAAGAAGAAATTCAGCCGAAAGCGATTTTTCCTTTTTATGTACCGAGTGAAACACTCAATCCTGAACATCAATTTCTTGCCACGTTTCCTCTGACCCATGATCAAATCTGTTTTCCAAAGCAAAAAGGGGCGGATAATTTACAGATTGAACCAGAGATTGCCTTAATCTGTGATATTGAATATCAAGAGAAACAAGTCATTTCTCTTACACCGCGTTTCTTTACCGCCTACAATGATTGTTCTATCCGTCGTCCCGATGCAAAAAAAATTAGTGAAAAGAAAAACTGGGGAGAAAAAACCAAGGGGCTTGCTAACACGCTATTACCGCTAAGTTCTTTTGCACCAGGTTGTGAATTAGATCATTACCATATTGCCTGTTTTCATAAACGTGGTACAGATTTCAATGAATACGGCATCGATAGTCCTGCTCTGGGTTATAGTTATTTTCATCAAAAGTTATTGAATTGGATAATCACTAAGATGAATACCCAACCTGATCAAGGACCTATGAACGATATTCCTGCTTTATTAGCGAAAGCCAATTATCCTAAACAAGCCGTGATTGGCATTGGCGCAACACGTTATACGGCTTTTGGCGAGCGTAATTTCTTACAAATTGGTGATACCAGTATTGTCGTAGTATATAACGCGAAAAAATACGACCACGAAACAATTGTGTCGATGGCAAAACAAAACACGTTCACTGAGGATATTGCAGCATTAGTACAAGTTGTTGTGTAAAGGATAAAGTGCGGTTAAAAATTTTCATTTTTTTGACCGCACTTTTATTTATAACGATAGTATCAAGAGGCTTTCCTGAGTGACACTTCCCCACCATTGAAATATTGCATTCCCTCGCTCGTTATCAGTTGAAGATAACCCCGTTTATCAATTCCCTGCGCAATACCTGTGATTTTATGGTTTTCCGTTAACACATGAACCTCTTCCCCAAAATACGCATCCATATCTCGCCAATCTTGGCGAAATGCTTCATCAATTCCTGCTTGTTCAAAATGTTGTAAACGTGCAATCAACTTTTTACCTAATTCTGCGATCAATTTATTCCGATCAATCGTTGGTAATACTTCAACCAGCTCTGCCCAAGGTTGTTCAATTTGCTGTGTTTGTTTTGGGAAAGACAAATTAATGCCGAAGCCAATCACGAGATTACGTTGATTATTCTGACGATTGGCGATTTCGACCAAAATCCCTGCTAATTTGCGCCCATGTAATAGCACATCATTTGGCCATTTTAATCCAATGTTCAAAGCACCTGCTTGTTTTAGTGTTTCTGCGATTGCCATACCCACCACTAAACTCAAGCCTTCTAAATTGACCTTTTGGTCACATGTCCAATACAAACTCATAATCACTTGTCCAGCAAAAGGAGAAAGCCATTGACGACCACGTCGTCCACGTCCCGCAGTTTGATATTCTGCTAAGCAAATAGCGCCTTTTTCCAAATGTGCAATATTGTCAAGCAAGAATTGATTGGTCGAGTTAATAATCGGCTTAATATAAAGTGGGTAAGGTGCTAACGCTTGCGTCAAATAAGATTCATTTAAGCGACTTAATTGAGGTATGAGACGAAAATGTTGGGCTTGCTGTTCTATTTGTATCCCTTGTTGTTTCAATTTTTCGATATTGTGTAAGATATCTTGTTCTGAATAACCTAAAAGTGCGGTCAATTCAGCTAAAGAAAGTTGTTGATAGCTAGCGAGTAATGCAAGTACGTTTTGCATAAAAATCCTTATTTATATAACCAATATATAACCAATATATAACCAAAGAGAGGCAACTTATTATAGACAATGATTTTCTCGAAAATCGATAAAAAAATCCATTTTCAAACAGCAACGAAATCTGTATAATGCGACCGCAATATTTTTTACCCTTTTATTTTTCATATCAACCTAAGAGAGAATATTGCAATGTTACGAGTAATAAAAGAAGCATTAACCTTCGATGATGTTTTGCTTGTCCCAGCACATTCTACTGTGCTCCCAAATACCGCAGACCTTTCCACTCAACTCACCAAAACTATCCGCCTCAATATCCCAATGTTATCCGCCGCCATGGATACCGTGACAGAAACTAAACTGGCAATCTCTCTTGCACAAGAAGGTGGCATCGGGTTTATTCATAAAAATATGTCTATTGAGCGTCAAGCGGAACGTGTCCGCAAAGTGAAAAAATTTGAGAGCGGTATTGTATCCGATCCTGTCACCGTTTCACCAACCTTATCTTTAGCAGAATTAAGTGAATTAGTGAAGAAAAATGGTTTTGCGAGTTTCCCTGTTGTTGATGATGAAAAAAATCTTGTCGGTATCATTACTGGTCGTGATACACGCTTTGTCACGGATTTAAATAAAACAGTGGCGGACTTTATGGCCCCTAAAGCTCGTCTTGTCACGGTGAAACGCAATGCAAGTCGCGATGAAATTTTTGGTCTAATGCATACACACCGTGTAGAAAAAGTCCTTGTTGTCAGCGACGATTTCAAATTAAAAGGCATGATCACCTTAAAAGACTACCAAAAATCCGAGCAAAAACCACAAGCCTGTAAAGATGAATTTGGTCGTTTACGTGTCGGTGCTGCAGTAGGAGCAGGATCTGGTAATGAAGAACGTATTGATGCATTAGTGAAAGCTGGAGTCGATGTGTTATTAATTGACTCATCACACGGGCATTCAGAAGGTGTGTTACAACGTGTGCGTGAAACTCGTGCGAAATACCCAGATTTGCCAATTGTTGCAGGTAATGTGGCAACCGCTGAAGGCGCAATTGCGTTGGCTGATGCAGGAGCAAGTGCGGTGAAAGTAGGGATTGGTCCTGGTTCAATTTGTACAACACGTATTGTCACAGGCGTGGGTGTTCCACAAATTACAGCGATTGCCGATGCGGCAGAAGCACTAAAAGATCGGGGTATTCCTGTGATTGCAGATGGCGGTATCCGTTTCTCTGGTGATATTTCGAAAGCCATTGCGGCGGGCGCCTCTTGTGTTATGGTAGGTTCCATGTTTGCAGGTACAGAAGAAGCACCAGGTGAAATCGAACTTTATCAAGGTCGTGCTTTTAAATCTTATCGAGGTATGGGATCGTTAGGTGCGATGAGCAAAGGCTCAAGCGACCGCTATTTCCAGTCCGATAATGCAGCTGACAAATTAGTACCAGAAGGTATTGAAGGACGTATTCCATATAAAGGATTCTTAAAAGAAATTATCCATCAACAAATGGGTGGATTGCGTTCTTGTATGGGCTTAACGGGTTGTGCAACCATTGATGAACTCCGTACCAAAGCGCAGTTTGTGCGTATTAGTGGTGCTGGGATACAAGAAAGCCATGTGCATGATGTGACTATCACAAAAGAAGCCCCTAATTATCGTATGGGTTAAACATTGCTTAGGTGGGGATAATCCCCACCTAAGTTTATTTTAAATAACAACGTTAATAGAGAAGGTTATTTTTATGTATGGCATTAAAATTAAAAATGTTATTAAACTTTTTCTATTAAAGTTTTTAAGAAATAAATATCGATATAAAATCAATATTCAACATCATCTCATTAGTATTGAAGGAAAATGCGGTGAGTTTGATTTAAGCCAGTTAAACTATGTTTATTTGGTGAAAGATCCTGAGATAAGAAATAATCGACTGACACTGTACTTGAATGATTTTTTCAAAATTGGGGTAAATTATCATGGATTTACTCAAATGTATCAGACACTATCATCCAAGTATGGTTTTGATGACGCAACGTTTTTTGAATATCTTTGTAAGAAAGGGCCTTTTTCTATTCAAATTTGGCGTAAAAAACAAACTCAAAATTATGTGATTCTTGATGAAGCCTATACTGACTATACACAAGGTTTTGAAATTCAATCTCCTGAAAAAATATTTATTCCTTGGGGAACCACTTATGAAGCCTTATTTCAGCAGACACAATTTAAAGAAAAAGGAATCTCTTACGGCTTTATCTTCCCTATTCGGATAGGGCGTTTATTACTCAAGGATGTGTGGATCACACCAAGTGTCCGAAAAGATGTACCGATTTTAGCGTTATACACTGAGTGCTATCATGAATCCGCGACAGAAAAAAGTTATCAGGAATTAACTGCCGCATTACGTGAAAACCAACAGTTAATCAGATCATGTGTTGAAGAACGAGCCGATCCGAAATTATATAAGTCTGTTTTACGCCTTAACGCGACTGAATTTGAATTGCTTTATTATCGACATATACGAGACGATTTTGATAGGGGATACACTAAATTCAGCATTAGAGATACGACAGACTATTTAGATTATGTGATCAACGAGCCTTATGAAAGTCAATTAGTGATAACGGATTATTTAGTGATTGAGGCGCAAAATTTAATAAAAATGGATTATACCGATAATTCCATTGTTAAACACCGACCACCAAAAATAAAAGAAAAGTTTCGTGATGCACAAAGCCTGATTTGGACAGATGATCTCAATCATAAAATTGGTTTTACCAGTGATGACCGCGCTATCGTCTTTGATAAAGAGGACATTGAATCCTTTACTCTGGCAAATATAGAAACAACTCGAAGACATAATCACAGTTCACTAAGCATCTGTTTTGTTGACAAAAATAAGGAAGCCATCACTGTATTTCTAGCTGAACATCATTTTCTGATACCCTATGTGGATAAAATAAAAACACTGACACAAAAAGAGGTGTTGTTTCTTGAAGAATATATAGAGGATGTTTAAAAAACCGATAACATCTTGATGTCATCGCAAATTCAAACTCCTCTTACACAATATATTTAAACTTTAACCCGATTTAATACTTACGTAAAAACAACCAAGAGAACTTAAATGAACAACATTCACAACCATAAAATTTTAATTTTGGACTTCGGTTCACAATATACCCAGTTGATTGCCCGCCGTGTACGTGAAATTGGCGTGTACTGCGAACTTTGGGCATGGGATGTTTCCGAAGCCGATATTCGTGAGTTTAATCCAACTGGGATTATTCTTTCTGGTGGTCCTGAAAGTACCACTGAAGAAAACAGCCCACGAGCTCCCGAATACGTATTTAACGCCGGTGTACCCGTATTAGGGATCTGTTATGGTATGCAAACCATGGCGATGCAACTAGGTGGTTTAACTGAAACTTCTACTCACCGAGAATTTGGTTATGCATCAGTGAATCTAAAAGCAGCGGACGCGTTATTTGCCCAATTAAATGATGATGTCACAAGTTCACAGCCCAAATTAGACGTTTGGATGAGCCATGGCGATAAAGTGACGCGTTTGCCAGATCATTTCCAAGTCACCGCAATGACCTCAACCTGTCCAATCGCAGCTATGTCGGATGAACGTCGTCGTTTTTATGGTGTCCAATTCCACCCAGAAGTGACTCATACAAAAAGCGGGCTTGAATTATTAACGAATTTTGTGGTGAAGATCTGTGGTTGTGAACGTAACTGGACACCAGAAAATATCATTGAAGATGCCGTTGCTCGCATTAAAGCACAAGTGGGCGATGATGAAGTGATTTTAGGCTTATCTGGTGGCGTTGACTCTTCTGTCACTGCACTACTCTTACATCGTGCGATTGGTAAAAACTTACACTGTGTTTTCGTAGATAACGGTTTATTACGTCTCAACGAAGCGGAACAAGTGATGGAGATGTTTGGCGATAAATTTGGTTTAAACATTATCCACGTAAAAGCAGAAGATCGTTTCTTAGATGCGTTAAAAGGCATCGATGAGCCCGAAGCAAAACGTAAAATGATTGGTAAAGTCTTTGTGGATGTCTTTGATGATGAATCGAAAAAACTCACCAGCGTCAAATGGTTAGCCCAAGGCACGATTTATCCGGATGTTATTGAGTCTGCGGCAAGTAAAACAGGTAAAGCACATGTGATTAAATCACACCATAACGTCGGTGGTTTACCTGACCACATGAAGCTAGGACTTGTTGAACCACTTCGTGAATTATTTAAAGATGAAGTACGTAAAATTGGTTTAGCATTAGGTTTACCAGCCGAAATGTTAAATCGTCACCCATTCCCAGGACCTGGTTTAGGTGTCCGTGTTTTAGGTGAAATCAAAAAAGAATACTGTGATTTAGTCCGCCTTGCTGATGCGATCTTTATGGAAGAGTTGCATGCTTCTGGTTGGTACTACAAAGTCAGCCAAGCCTTCACGGTATTTTTACCAGTAAAATCCGTAGGTGTCATGGGTGATGGGCGTAAATATGACTGGGTAGTTTCCCTCCGTGCAGTGGAAACAATCGATTTTATGACCGCACATTGGGCACACCTGCCTTATGATCTCTTAGGTAAAATTTCCAATCGTATTATTAATGAAGTCAATGGGATTTCTCGCGTTGTTTATGACGTTAGCGGTAAGCCGCCGGCAACAATTGAGTGGGAATAGTTAAAAACAGGCTGTAAAGCCTTATAAATAGCTATTTTGCAACTGTTATGCTTGCAAAATGCTTGCAGATTATAAAAAACACCAAAGGAATTTAATATTGCTTTGGTGTTTTTTATTATCTATTAATATTGTATTATTGATTGAGATTTAAAATATTGATGAGCTTTTCTGCTATTTCATCAGGTGTCATCATAGCAGAATTTAAAGCCATTCTTCCAGCTAGTGTTGGGCTAAAATCCTGAACTTCTTTTTTAGAGATATTATGCCATATAGGTAGTATAGTTTTTCCGCCAGTCATTTCAATTTGAAATAAAAGTATTCCATATCAAAGTTTTTGTTGGGTTATAGGAACTACAAGTTTTAGAACTGCAAAACTAAATTTAAAAATCGAGGCACAGTTGTTGCTTCTTGATGAGTTTTTTAATGAGGTCATAAAGGAATCAAGTTGGAACTGGAACAATGAATTGCAAGAAAAATATTATGATTTTATGAAAGATAGAGCTTTCCTAACAGGAGAAGCAAAAAGAAAAGACAAAGATGCCAGAGAAAAAACATCAGGATTGGTTGATATTGGTTTAATTACAGAAGATAGATTGATTACGGATGCAGGAAGAGAACTCCTTAAAATAACAAGTAGTGGGGATTTTGAAACCAATAATGTGTTTAATATTAATAGAGATAGCTTTATCTATCTAAAACAGCTTCTTAAAACGAGTATAGATGTAAGTGGTAGTATCGTTAGACCGTTTATTGCGGTTGTAAAGTGCCTGACGGAACTTGAGTTTTTAAGTTATGACGAGTTTACTTATTTTGTTCCGCTAATTAGAGATGACGAAAGTGCAAAACAAATCATATCGGATATTAAATTATATCGAGAAGGTAAAATTTTACCGGAAGAAATAATTTATAAGAGGCTTATGCAAATGGAAAACTACAAACTTGCACAAGAAGAATTTATAGCCTCTGATGTTGATGAAAATCTAATATGTTTAGTGGGAATGAATCGTAAAAGCAGAAACTATGACAAGCCGTACTATAAATTGTATGAGAATTTAAAGAAGGTATTTCTTGATGGCGAAAACATTTATGAATCGCTATTAAATTCTGCAAAGAATATAAAAACTCCTAAATTCATTTTATTGCGTACCAAACGCATTGCTTGGACAAAAGATTATCCATAAAAGTCCAATCAATATTTTTATATCTAAAGAAATAATCAAATTGAGAAAAGTCTGTACTTAACTCCATTCCCTTTTCTCTGATATCTAATGGTATAACAAGTGAATCAGCACATGATTTTTGCTAAAAAAAAGCATACAATATTGCCTATGTTTGCACCTTAATAAAAATCTTGCTAAAGTGCGCTACAAATTGTGCTAATTTAAGAACAGGAAGAAAAATGGCCCAAGAATATTTAGATTTTGAATTACCTATCGCAGAACTGGAAGCGAAAATCGAATCTCTGCGTTCTGTCGCAAGTCAAGACGATGAAATTAATCTTGATGATGAAATTGCACGTTTGCAAAAGAAAAGTGCCGAGTTAACCAAAAAAACCTTTGCCAATTTAGACGCATGGCAAGTGTCAAAAATGGCACGTCATCCAAATCGTCCTTATACACTTGATTATATTGAACGTATTTTTACTGAATTTGAAGAATTAGCCGGTGATCGCTCCTTTGCCGATGATAAAGCCATTGTAGGCGGTTTAGCCCGTTTAGACGGTAAACCGGTTATGGTCATCGGTCACCAAAAAGGACGCAGTGTCAAAGACAAAGTCAAACGTAACTTTGGTATGCCTGCCCCTGAAGGTTACCGTAAAGCTTTACGTTTAATGCAAATGGCGGAGCGTTTTAATTTACCGATTATTACCTTTATTGATACACCGGGAGCATACCCAGGTGTAGGTGCTGAAGAACGTGGTCAGTCCGAGGCCATTGCTCGTAATTTACGTGAAATGTCTACTTTAAAAGTACCAGTGATTTGTACCGTTATCGGTGAAGGCGGTTCAGGTGGCGCGTTAGCCATTGGTGTAGGTGATAAAGTCAATATGTTGCAATACAGTACTTATTCTGTGATTTCACCTGAAGGTTGTGCCTCTATTTTATGGAAAAGCGCAGAAAAAGCATCTACAGCAGCGGAAGTCATGGGATTAACGGCCAATCGTCTGAAAGAATTAAACTTAATTGACAGTATCATTGAAGAACCGTTAGGCGGTGCACATCGTGATTTTGACGCGATGGCGCATAACTTAAAACAACGTTTATTAGACGATCTCAAAGAGCTGGAAATGCTTGATGAAGATAATCTACTTCATCGTCGTTATAATCGTTTAATGGACTACGGTTACTGTTAAAACTCAATTAGTGCGGTACACATACCGCACTTTTTTTTGGGAAAGGTTATTATGCGTCGTACTTCACTTTTCATCACTGCTATTTTCTCCCTTAGTTATTCTGTGATTGCGTTTGCAGATAAATATGAATTTTCCTTTGCGCCCAATATCGAGCACGACCCCGTGATGATAGAAGCCATATTTTTAGAAAAAAGGATACTGAACAAGCAAGAAATTTCTGTTTATCAAACAAAATATGAAAACAATATTGAAGGTAGTTGGATAAAAACCCCCGTCACGCCGTTTTCAACGAAATTAAACGCTGAGATCTTAGAACAATTTGACCTTTATGCTGTACCTTTTGAAAAAATGATCCTTGTGCCTAAAAATTGGCAACTACTGAATGGTGGTGTTGGCGTAAACGGTTCAATTTCTTATGTTTTTACACCCAAAACAGGAAAAGGTTATTTATCTTATTACCATGCGGGTGCTTGTGTAGGCTGTGCCATGATATCAGCCTCTGCGTTTTTTCCAGAAGCACAAAAAGATGCCAAAGAACATGATTTTGAAGCCTATACCGCCACTGTCCCACCATTATCACAAGTACGTTTAAAACCACATCTCATGGCTTATCAGGTCAATAAAGGGAAAGATAAACTGGATGGGGTTGCTTATTATAATCTCGAAAATGATGGTCCATTTTGGAAAGCTGAAGTATTCTTGCCAGAATCACAACAAAAATTAGCAACCCCACTACTTAATCAATTTATTCGAGAAGGAAAACAATAACATGAAACATGTGCTTTCAATACAGTCCCATGTGGTCTATGGCTATGCGGGAAATAAATCTGCTACATTCCCTATGCAATTATTAGGTGTGGATGTTTGGGCATTAAATACAGTTCAATTTTCTAACCATACGCAATATGGTAAATGGACTGGCATGGTGATTCCGAAAGAACAAATTGGCGAAATTGTGCGTGGTATTGATGCCATTGAGGCGCTCCACTTATGCGACGCCATTGTTTCTGGCTATATTGGTTCGGCTGAACAAGTCGAAGAAATTGTTAATGCGGTGCGTTTTATTAAAAGCAAAAATCCGAATGCGCTGTACTTATGCGATCCTGTTATGGGTCATCCTGATAAAGGCTGTATCGTTGCAGAAGGCGTAAAAGAAGGGCTAATTAATTTAGCCATGGCAGAAGCCGATTTGATCACACCGAATTTAGTCGAATTACGTGAGCTAAGTGGTCTCCCTGTCGAAAATTTTGCGCAAGCACAAGATGCGGTCAGAGCGATCCTCGCCAAAGGACCGAAAAAAGTTCTCGTCAAACACCTTAGCAAAGTCGGTAAAGACTCAAGCCAATTTGAAATGCTATTGGCAACCAAAGACGGCATGTGGCACATTAGTCGCCCATTACACCAATTCCGTAAAGAACCTGTTGGCGTGGGTGACTTAACCGCTGGTTTATTTATTGCTAATTTGCTGAATGGTAAATCTGATATTGAGGCCTTTGAACATACCGCCAATGCTGTCAATGATGTCATGACCGTTACACAACAAAAAGATAACTATGAATTACAAATTATTGCTGCACGTGAATACATTATGCAACCTAGCAGTCAATATAAAGCCGTGAAAATTGCTTAATTTCTTGCAAAAAGGGCGTTAGAATTAACGTCCTTTTACTTTGTGATGAAATACTATGTTGCTAACACAATTCCAAGCCGAAATTGCGCAACTTCCGCCCACACAACATCAGTTTTTAATTGGTTTTAGTGGTGGTTTGGATTCCACTGCTCTATTACTCTTGTTTGCAAAACTTCGTGAAAAACAACCGCACTTAATGCTACGGGCGATTCATATTCATCACGGACTAAGTGCTAACGCGGATGCATGGGTCACGCATTGCCAGCAAATTTGCCAACAAGTAGCCATTCCACTCATTGTAGAACAGGTCAAAATCGATCAACACAAAGGGATTGAAGCGGGAGCAAGAGAAGCACGCTATCAAGCAATCCGCCAACATCTTCTGCCTAATGAAATGTTCGCCACAGCACATCATCAGCAAGATCAAACCGAAACCTTTTTCCTTGCCTTAAAACGAGGTAGTGGTTTGGCTGGTCTCGGTGCGATGCAAAGGGAAAGTACACTCTATTGTTTACCTATCTGCCGTCCATTATTAACTTTTACACGCCAAATGTTGCTAGATTATGTCAAGCAAGCAGGTTGCCCTTGGGTAGAAGATGAGAGCAATACAGACAGCCGTTATGAGCGCAATTTCTTACGCCATGAAGTCCTTCCACGCTTACGGCAACGCTGGCCACATTTTGACAATGCTGTGCAGCGCAGCGCACAACATTGCTTTGAGCAACAACAATTACTCAATGAGCTGCTACAAGCCGAATTTGCACAACATTTTGATAAAACCGAGCGCACTTTTCAGCTCCGCGATTTTGCTACACGCTCTCTGTTAAAACAAAATGCATTACTCCGTTTATGGTTGGCGCAATGTGGGCTTTCTATGCCGTCTAAAGTGCAGTTAACACAATTGATTCAAGATGTCATTCTTGCTAAATCGGATAGCCAACCCCAATTTCAACTGGGTGAATATTGTGTCCGTCGCTATCAGGATACACTCTACCTGACACCCCATTTTGCTGATTTAACATCACTGCGCTTACCAATTCACATTGGCGAAACACTTACCTTACCCGATCATTTAGGCATGCTTTCACTCCAACAACAAGCTGGGCAATTGCAGGTAATTTGGTCTCATCCACAACACACCTTCACAAGCATATTGCCTTTAACAGAAGACCCTATCGAAGTACGTTTTCGCTATTCTGGTAAAGTGCGTTTAAGCCCAACTAGTGCGAATAAAGACATCAAAAAACTCTGGCAGCAACATGCTGTCCCAGTATGGTTACGCCAACGTATTCCACTTATTTTCTATGCGGACAGGTTCAAAAGTGCGGTCGGTTATTTCAATGCTATCTAATGCCAGCTTTCCGCTTTACTTTTCTTTTTTCTGTTATCTCTTCTGACATTGTCATAAGTAGCGCAGTATAACCTCGCTTTCGTTATCAACACTGTTAGTCCATGTTGACTCTATTTTGTTAATTTTCTGTGTCTTTTTGTAAAAAATAAGTTGTTGAAATAACATTTTTTTCTATAATAAAATCTTAATGATAATTAATATCATTAAATAAGAATGGATACTTAGATGAGGATTATATGAAAGATTTATCAAAAATGACCTGCCTTGAAGACTTACGCCGTGTTGCGCAACGTAAAGTGCCAAAAATGTTTTATGACTATGTAGTTTCAGGATCTTGGAGCGAAAGCACATTGCATGCCAACCGTAATGATTTTCAAGCAATTAAGCTACGTCAACGTGTTTTAGTGGATATGGAAGGTCGCTCACTGGAAAGCACAATGATTGGTCAACAAGTCAAAATGCCATTAGCCATTGCGCCAACCGGCTTTACCGGCATGGTTCACCCCGACGGTGAAATCCATGCTGCACGTGCGGCAGAAAAATTTGGCATTCCCTTTTCTCTATCGACCATGTCCATCTGTTCTATTGAAGATGTGGCAGAGCATACGAGCGCACCATTTTGGTTTCAACTCTATGTCATGCGTGATCGTGAGTTCATGCGCAATTTGATTAAACGTGCACAAGCGGCAAAATGTTCTGCTCTGATTCTGACAGCCGATCTGCAAGTGCTCGGACAGCGCCATCGTGATATCAAAAATGGCTTATCCGCCCCACCTAAACCCACTTTAAGAAACTGGATAAATCTTGCCACCAAATTGGAATGGAGCATAAAAATGCTCGGTACACAACGCCGTACTTTCCGTAATATTGTCGGTCATGCCAAAAATGTTGGCGATTTATCCTCACTCACTTCATGGACCTCAGAGCAATTTGATCCGCGTTTAAGCTGGGATGATGTGGCAGAAATTAAAGCATTATGGGGAGGTAAACTCATCATTAAAGGGATAATGGAACCAGAAGATGCCGAAATGGCGGTGAAATCCGGTGCTGATGCCATTGTGGTATCTAACCATGGTGGTCGTCAGCTAGATGGTGCGTTATCCTCGATTCAAGCCTTGCCAAATATAGTGAGTGCCGTAGGGAACGAGATTGAAGTCTGGTTAGACAGTGGCATTACGAGTGGTCAAGATATGCTGAAAGCTTGGGCAATGGGCGCTCGTGGTTTCATGACTGGTAAAGCCTTTTTACATGGTCTCGGGGCGTATGGGGAAGCTGGGGTACATCGTTTACTGGAAATTTTCTATAAAGAAATGGATGTATCTATGGCGTTTACTGGTCATCGTAACTTAAAAAACGTGACCGAAGCAATTTTGGTGAAAGGCACTTACCCTACCGCAGACTGAGAAAAAACAAAAGACAACGTTTTTGCACCAAGCAGAGCATAACGTTGTCTTTCTCATGTTTTCACATAGTCGCATTAATGCGACTATGTTTTTTTCAGAACGCGTGAGGTTTAGATTGCCCAACCAAAAGCATAGAATGCCACTAATGCTACCGCAATCAAAACGGTACCCACATTGAGCTTTTTCACTTCACCAGACACAACTCGCCCGATCACTAACGCGGCAAAACCTAACATAATACCAGTGACAATGTTTGCCGTTAACACGATGAACACCGCACAAACTAAGCCGCTCATTGCGCCAATAAAATCATCAAAATCTAATTTACTGACGTTACTTAACATCAATAAACCAACATACATCAAGGCAGGCGCAGTGGCATAACCCGGGACTAAGAAAGCTAAAGGTTGGAAAAACAACATTAATAGGAATAACACGCCTACCACGACAGCGGTTAAGCCCGTTTTACCGCCTGCGGCTGTTCCTGCTGCCGATTCAATATATACCGCAGCCGGTGCAGTACCGAAAATACCAGAAAAAATACTGCTGACAGAGTCTGAAGTTAAGGCTTTCCCGCCATTGATAATTTGCCCCTCTTTGTCTAATAAATTGGCTTGACCTGCCACCGCACGAATCGTACCTGTCGCATCAAATACCGCGGTCATCACAAGGGCAAACACTACAGGCAAAATAGCCGGTTGTAATGCCCCCATTAAATCTAATTCAAGGAATAATGAGTTTTCACCAAAAGTTGGCATTTTAAAAATGCTACCGCCAAATTTAACATTCGGATCAAAAACCAAGCCGACTAATGTGATCGCAATAATCACCCATAAAATCGCGCCTTTCACTCTCATTTTTTCTAAGCCAATGATCAACGCTAAGCCAATTAATGACATTAATACGGGAAACGATGTAAACTCACCCATTTTTACCGGTAAGCCCGCTTGATTACTCACTACAAGCCCCACACCATTCGCCGCAATTAATAAAAGGAATAAACCGATACCAATCCCAGCACCATGTGCAATGCTACTTGGCAAGTTACGTAAAATCCAAGCACGAATCCCCGTTGCAGAAATAATGGTAAACACCACCCCCATTAAGAAAACGGCACCTAATGCGACAGGAATGCTGACTTGTTGACCTAATACTAAGCTAAATGCCGTAAATGCGGTTAAGGAGATCGCACAACCAATCGCCATCGGCACATTTGCCCATAAACCAATCAATAACGAACCTAAACCTGCCACTAAACAGGTCGCAATAAACACAGATTCAGCAGGAAAACCTGCTGCGCCCAACATATTTGGTACCACAATCACCGAATACACCATAGCTAAGAAGGTGGTTAAACCGGCAATGACTTCTTGACGCACATTTGAGCCACGTTTCGTCATCTCAAAATGTTTTTCTAACGACATATTGTTTCCTTAAAGTTAACGTAGTAAATAAAAAATAAGCGCATATTCTACGCTATTTTTTCCAAGAGTAAACGTTTGCGTAATCGTTTGCTAACATTTTAATAAGAAATCTAAATTCAAACATGACAGCTTGAGTAAAAGTGCGGTAGATTTTCAACAAGTTTTGATAAGCCCTGCCTTCTATGTGGGGATAGTGCTTTCCCTTAATTAGCAAAAGATCTATACTACTGACTCTTTGTATCAAATAACGCAACTAAGGACATAATATGGCGATTCTCGTAACAGGTGGTGCAGGCTATATTGGCTCGCACACCGTCGTTGAACTACTTAATGCAAATAAAGATGTTGTTGTTTTAGATAATCTTTGTAATTCCTCTCCGAAATCCCTCGAGCGTGTTGCTCAAATCACCGGCAAACAAGTCAAATTCTATCAAGGTGATATTTTAGATACCGCACTTTTACAAAAAATCTTCGCTGAAAATCAAATTCAATCTGTGATACATTTTGCTGGCTTAAAAGCGGTTGGCGAAAGTGTGCAAAAACCCGCTGAATACTATATGAATAACGTCACAGGCTCATTGGTCTTAATACAAGAAATGAAAAAAGCAGGCGTTTGGAATTTTGTGTTTAGCTCTTCTGCGACGGTGTACGGTGATCCTGAAATTATTCCGATCACTGAAAATTGTAAAGTAGGCGGAACAACAAATCCTTATGGCACCTCAAAATTTATGGTGGAGCAAATTTTAAAAGATATCGCCAAAGCGACACCCGAATTTAGTATTACGATCTTGCGTTATTTTAACCCTGTTGGTGCACATGAAAGTGGCTTAATTGGGGAAGATCCAAATGGCATTCCAAATAATTTATTGCCTTATATTAGTCAAGTGGCAATCGGTAAGTTGCCACAACTTTCGGTATTTGGTAGCGATTATGAGACTCACGATGGTACTGGGGTACGTGATTATATTCATGTGGTCGATCTTGCTATTGGTCACCTTAAAGCACTTGACCGTCACGAAGGCGATGCTGGCTTGCATATTTATAATTTAGGGACTGGTAGCGGTTATTCTGTGTTAGATATGGTCAAGGCGTTTGAGAAAGTAAACGATATCAAAATCCCTTATAAACTTGTTGATCGCCGTCCAGGTGATATTGCTACCTATTATTCAGATCCTAGCCTTGCCAAAACAGAACTAAACTGGACAGCAGCGCGTGGTCTTGAACAAATGATGAAAGACACTTGGCACTGGCAAAAAAAGAATCCTAAAGGCTATCGAGATTAATTATGGAAACCCAAAAACCGAGTTTATTATCCCAAATTTTCAGTCGGAACATGTTGCTGTGTATTTTTACTGGTTTCAGTTCTGGTTTACCGCTGTATGTTCTGTTCCAAATGGTACCTGCTTGGCTGTCGTCAAGTAATGTAGATGTCAAAACCATTGGCTTTTTTACCTTAATTGGCTTCCCTTATACTTGGAAGTTTATTATTTCTCCGTTACTTGACCGTTACTACCCTAACTTTTTAGGGCGCCGTCGTAGTTGGATGTTTATGACACAAGTTGCCTTATTGGCTTTACTCGCCTTGCTTGGTCAATATGATCCCGTCGCCAATATCACCATTGTTGCGGTCATATCCACATCCATTGCGGTCTTCTCTGCCGTGCAGGATATTGTCATCGATGCTTACCGTCGTGAAATTTTAACAGATGAAGAACTCGGTTTAGGTAACTCAATCCACGTGAATGCTTACCGTATTTCAGGCTTAATCCCAGGAGGGTTATCATTGATTTTAGCGGATAGCTTACCTTGGGATGTGGTATTTATTTTCACTGCGCTCTTTATGATTCCAGGGTTAATTTTGTCATTGTTCTTGAGTAAAGAACCTGATGTACCACAAATTGACCGCTCTTTGCCGTTCTATCATACTTTTGCATTGCCTTTTAAAGAATTCTTCTCACGCAAAGGTGTGGCTTCTGCCTTGGGGCTGATCTTCTTTATCTTCTTATATAAATTTGGTGATTCCCTCGCCACGTCCTTGCAAACCAAATTCATTTTAGATATGGGATTTAGCAAAACCGATATTGGTACTGTAGTGAAATTAAACTCACTTTGGGCATCGATTATTTCAGGAATGTTAGGTGGAATTTTAATGCTACGTATTGGTATTAACCGTTCCTTATGGCTATTTGGTTTTGTGCAATTGATCACCATTTTAGGCTTTGTATGGATGGCGAGTTATGGCAAATTCAATACGATTGGTTCTTTTGAATTCTTTGTTCTCACCACGGTGATTATTGGGGAATATATCGGGGTAGGCTTAGGCACAGCGGCATTTGTCGCGTTTATGGCGAGAGAAACCAATCCACTTTATACCGCAACACAATTAGCAATTTTTACCAGTTTATCCGCTATTCCAAGCAAAATATTTAGTGCCTTTTCAGGTGTCTTAGTAGCAGATTATGGCTATTATACGTTCTTTTGGATCTGCTTCTTTGCGGCAATCCCTGGTATGTTAATGTTGTTTAAGGTCGCCCCTTGGCATAGCGCAGAACAACGCGCATAACTTGCCGAACGGTTGACATTTGGATCAAATTCAGCAACCATAAACTGTTTTGTTTTATTCCGAAAACAATGAAAAATCACACCGCACCTTGTCATGAAAAACACAAGGTGCGGTAAAAAATCTGATTATTTTACTCAATGAGGTCATTATGAAAATTATCCTATTAGGTGCACCGGGTGCGGGGAAAGGGACACAAGCGCAATTTATTATGAATAAATTTGGCATTCCACAAATTTCAACGGGTGATATGTTGCGTGGTGCAATCAAAGCAGGGACAGACTTAGGTAAACAAGCAAAAACCTTAATGGATGCGGGTCAATTAGTGCCAGATGATTTAATCATTTCATTAGTGAAAGAACGTGTTGCGCAAGCCGATTGTGCCAAAGGTTTCTTATTAGACGGCTTCCCACGCACCATTCCACAAGCGGATGCATTAAAAACAGTCGGTATCCAAATTGACTACGTTTTAGAGTTTGATGTGCCTGATAAAGTGATCGTAGAACGTATGAGTGGTCGTCGTGTACACCAAGCCTCAGGTCGTACTTATCACGTCGTTTACAACCCACCAAAAGTAGAAGGGAAAGATGACGTGACTGGCGAAGACTTAATCATCCGTGCCGATGATAAACCTGAAACTGTATTAGATCGCTTAAAAGTGTATCACTCCACCACGAAACCATTAGTGGACTACTACCAAGCAGAAGCGAAAGCGGGTAACACCAAGTACTTCCGCTTAGACGGGACGAAAAAAGTGGAAGAAGTGAGTCAAGAATTAGATACCATTTTAGCGTAATTTGTTTTATCAAAAAAGGCTGTTTAATACAGCCTTTTTATGCGTTAATTTCATCCACATTGCAATCTAAAAACGTCTAATACACTAGACAAATCTGACCTTTATTTCGTTAATCCATTCTGCATTGTTTCTCCTCATTAACATTGTATAATCATCCACCATCAATATTTTTTAGTAGACATATCCCATCTATTCAGGTTGCATTTCACAAAATCCTGTTTGAGAACTCAAAAGGCTATATCTGCAAACACGTTGGAGAAAACATGGCGAAATACAACACCATTTTATTTGATTTTGATGGCACACTTGCAGACTCATCCAATTGTTCTGTCGTTGCCACCCAACAAGCATTTGAGCAATTTGCATTGCCTAAACCCACTGCACAAGAGATTATTCATTTTATGGGGCTCCCTATTGAAATCTCATTTAGAAAAATGGGAGCGGCACCGTTCACAGAACAACAATTTGCCATGTGGCTTGATGCATTTCGCCAACATTATCGTGAACTCAGTGATACACTCATTTCTGCCTTTCCTTTCGCACTAGAATGTGTCAAACAATTGAAAGAAGCGGGCAAAACAACGGCGATTATCACCAGTAAAAAAACGGATGTCGCACGCTTAAATGCCCAAACATTAGGATTACTGCCTTATATTGATGTGGTGATTGGTTCCGATTTAGTCAAAGAATATAAACCACATCCTGAAGGGATTTTTACAGCCTTACATGCACTTGGCGTCACAACGACACAATTGAGTAACGTGATCATGATTGGTGATGCGGTATCGGATATCAAGATGGGTCAAGCCGCAAATATAGATACTTGTGCAGTCACTTGGGGAGCGCATAGCGAACAAGCGTTGAAACAAGCTTCACCAAGTTATCTCGTGCATCATTTCGAACAATTGACGCAACTCTGCTTATAAAATAAACTTCCGAAAATAAGCAAAATTGACGTAAATTATAGTGACTTAAAAAACAGCATAAAGTAAGCCCCATACTTGACGATATGGGGCTGTTTATCGCTTAAAAGTGCGGTCTATTTCAACAACGATTTTAACGCTGTGCCAATTTCCGCTAAACTGCGTACCGTTTTCACACCAGCAGCTTCAAGGGCGGCGAATTTTTCATCTGCGGTGCCTTTGCCCCCACTGATAATCGCGCCTGCGTGTCCCATACGCTTACCTTTTGGTGCGGTGACCCCGGCGATATAGCTCACGACGGGCTTAGTCACATAGTCTTTAATAAAAGCAGCCGCTTCTTCTTCTGCGGAACCACCGATTTCGCCGATCATCACGATCGCTTCGGTTTGTGGATCATCTTGGAACAGTTTCAAAATATCAATAAAGTTTGACCCCGGGATTGGATCGCCACCAATTCCCACACAAGTGGACTGTCCAAAACCTTCATCGGTGGTTTGTTTGACCGCTTCATAGGTTAAGGTACCTGAGCGTGAAACAATACCGATTTTACCTTTTTTGTGAATATTGCCTGGCATGATCCCGATCTTACATTCTTCTGGCGTAATCACGCCAGGACAGTTAGGACCAATCATACGCACGCCAGTTTGATTCAAGCGTTGTTTTACTTGTAACATATCTAGGGTTGGGATCCCTTCAGTGATACAAATCACTAACTGAATGCCCGCATCAATGGCTTCCAAAATCGCATCTTTACAACCTGGTGCCGGGACATAAATCACGCTAGCCGTAGCACCCGTGGCGTCAACCGCATCACGCACAGTATTAAACACCGGTAAGCCTAAATGGGTTGTGCCCCCTTTACCCGGCGAAACACCACCGACCAATTGTGTACCGTAAGCCAATGCTTGTTCAGAGTGGAAAGTGCCTTGTCCGCCAGTAAAGCCTTGGCAAATCACTTTGGTATCTTTATTAATTAGAATAGACATCTTATTTTCCCTCCGCGGCTTTCACAGCTTGAATCGCAGCATCCGTTAAAGTATTTGCCGCAATAATATTCACACCACTGTTTGCTAAAATCTCACGACCTAAAGGCGCATTGTTCCCTTCTAAACGGACCACCACAGGCACATTGACGCCTACTTCATTCACGGCAGCAATGATCCCTTCTGCAATTAAATCGCAACGCACGATACCACCAAAGATATTCACTAATACCGCTTTTACTGCACTATCCGATAAGATAATTTTGAATGCTTCCGCCACACGCTCTTTGGTCGCCCCACCGCCCACATCAAGAAAGTTTGCTGGTTGACCCCCATGTAATTTAATAATATCCATGGTCCCCATGGCTAAGCCTGCACCATTCACCATACAACCAATGTTACCCTCAAGTGCCACATAGTTTAATTGGTGTGATTCTGCAAGCGCTTCACGTGGAGCTTCTTGGCTTGGATCTTGCATCGCTTTTAATGCTGGCTGACGGTATAAGGCGTTACTATCGACCACGATTTTGGCATCTAAACACAGTAAATTACCTTCTTTGGTCACCACTAACGGATTCACTTCTAACAGCGCCAAGTCTTTTTCCACAAACATTTTTGCCATTTGTACGAAAATATGAGCAAATTGTTTAATTTGATCACCTTTTAAACCCAGTTTAAACGCAAGTTCACGCCCTTGGTATGGCATCCCCCCCGTTAGAGGATCTATCGCCATTTTATGTAATAAGTGCGGTGTTTTTTCCGCCACTTCTTCGATATTTACCCCACCTTCAGTGGACACCATAAACACAACACGTTGTGATGCACGATCAAGCACTGCCCCTAAATACAACTCACGTACAATGCTCGATCCTTCTTCCACATAAAGAGTATTAACAGGTTGCCCATTAACGTCCGTTTGGAAAGTCACTAAGCGTTGTCCTAACCATTGGTCAGCAAAAGCACGCACTTCGGCTTCGTTACGCACCAATTTTACACCACCGGCTTTACCCCGCCCACCTGCGTGAACTTGGCATTTTGCGACCCAAACATCACCATTGAGTTTTTTTATTGCATCTGCGGCTTCATCTGCGCTTTTACACGCATAACCCTTGCCTACTGGCAATTGATATTCTGCAAAAATTTGCTTCGCTTGATACTCGTGTAGGTTCATAGCGTTATGTTCCTTATTTTCATATTCTCAGCCCATATTCAAAGCGAGTTTGTTTATCGTAAAAAATGGCAGAAGTGTTGATTCAAAGTGCCAAATTCATTGAATTACTGCATTGAATGTAATCCAATTCGATTGCCTTCAGAATCCTCAATAACCGCATAAAATCCTTCATCGCCAATACTTGTTTTTCCTTGTAATAACTTACCGCCAAATTTCACGGCACGCTCCGCTTCAACGGTACAGTCTTCACAAGCAAAGAAAAGGGTAAAATTATTTCCTCTCACAACCGGAAAATCTTTATCTTCATATAACATGCCACCAATGCCATATTGCGCATAATCTGTTGAAAAAAAGCAAACAGACATTTTCTCTCCCGAAGGGCAATCACCGTCTGTTAGAGGGAGCTGAAACACGGCTTGATAAAATGTTTTTGCGCGTTGTAGATTTTCTACATGGATTTCAAACCAAGAAACGGGATTGCTCACATTTACCTTTAAACTGATTCTCTTGATAGGGATAAAAAGTGCGGTCTGATTTGAAATTTTTTACCAAATTGACCGCACTTATTCCATGAATGCTTAGATTTCTAACAATAAACGGGTTGGATCTTCCAACAATTCTTTAATCGTTACTAAGAAACCAACTGATTCACGACCATCAATTAAACGATGATCATAGGAGAGCGCAAGATACATCATCGGACGAATCACCACTTCGCCATTCACCGCCACAGGGCGATCTTTAATGGCATGCATGCCTAAAATGGCACTTTGTGGAGGATTGATAATCGGGGTAGACATGAGGGAACCGAACACACCACCATTAGTAATGGTAAAGTTACCCCCAGTTAAATCTTCAACTGTTAATTTTCCGTCACGCCCCTTATCAGCAAGCGCTTTAATTTCTTTTTCAATATCCGCCATGCTTAATTTATCGCAGTTGCGTAATACTGGGGTAACTAAACCACGTGGTGTCGAAACCGCGATGCTGATATCGAAATAGTTATGATAAATGATATCGTCACCATCAATCGACGCATTGACTTCTGGATAACGTTTTAGCGCTTCCACCACTGCTTTAATGTAGAACGACATAAAACCGAGACGCGTGCCATGTTGTTTTTCAAACTTCTCACCATAAGTTTTACGTAATTTCATAATCGGCGCCATGTCCACTTCGTTAAATGTGGTTAACATTGCCGTGCTGTTTTTCGCTTCTAACAAACGCTCCGCAATACGTTTGCGTAAACGTGTCATTGGTACACGTTTTTCTTCACGATTACCGACGATAAACGCGGGTTCAGCCTGCTTATTCGGCGCTTTATTGGCCTTTTGCGCGATAACTTTCTCCACATCTTCGCGTGTAATACGCCCGCCCACACCGCTTCCTTTAATGTCTTCTGCATTTAAGTCATGCTCAGCAATTAAACGACGTACCCCCGGGCTCACCGAGTCGCTACCCACTGATTCAGTACTTAAATTCGCATGATGGCGATCCGCCGGCGTTGGCTCTTGAGTGACAACCGTTTCTTTAGTGACACCACCCGCTACGGCTGTGGCTGACAATTTACCTAATAATTGTTTACTGATAACGGTGGCGCCTTCTGCTTCAATAATCGCTTCAAGTACACCATCAGATTGTGCTGGGACTTCAAGTACCACTTTATCGGTTTCAATTTCGACTAAAATCTCATCACGTTTTACGACATCACCCACTTTCTTATGCCAAGTTACAACCGTTGCATCGGCGACAGATTCTGGTAAATCGGGAGTTATAATCTCAAAATTGCTCATTTTTCTTTCCTTTTATCAGTTTTATTTTTGCGAAAAGTGCGGTCTATTTTCATCAAACCTGACCGCACTTTCCATTAGGCTAACGCCTCATTCACTAATGCGGTTTGCTGTTCATTATGTAACGACATATACCCCACCGCCGGTGAAGCAGAAGCTGGACGACCAACATAACGTAGCTTGCCATGTTCAGGAATAGACGACACAAAATTATGTTGGCTACAATACCATGCCCCTTGATTCAAAGGTTCCTCTTGGCACCACACATAATCCGTGACATGGCTATAATCCGCTAAAATCTGTTTCATTTCCTCATGAGGATAAGGATAAAGCTGTTCAATACGAATAATTGCAACATCACTTTGATTATTTTTACGACGCTGCTCTAATAAATCGTAATACACTTTACCAGAACACATCACGACTCGTCTGACGTGTTTTGGATCCAATGCATCGACTTCAGGAATAACATTTTGGAATTTGCCATCAATTAATTCTTCCATCGTCGATACTGCTAATGGATGACGCAGTAAGGATTTTGGTGAAATCACAACCAACGGACGACGTACTTTACGGATCATTTGACGGCGTAATAAGTGATAAATCTGTGCTGGCGTTGACGGCACACAGACTTGCATATTTTGCTGTGCGCAAAGTTGTAAATAACGCTCTAAACGGGCGGATGAATGCTCTGGTCCTTGTCCTTCATAGCCATGTGGTAACAACATCACTAAACCACACATTCTGCCCCATTTCTGTTCACCAGAACTAATAAACTGATCCACCACCACTTGTGCACAGTTAGCGAAATCGCCAAATTGTGCCTCCCAAATGGTTAAGGTTTTTGGATCGGTTGTCGCGTAACCATATTCAAAGGCTAACACGGCATTTTCTGTTAAGACTGAATCCCACACTTCAAAGCGCCCTTGTGAACCATGTAAATTCGCTAATGGGATGTAAAGGGTTGCATCTTTTTGGTTGTGTAAAACGGAATGACGATGGAAGAAAGTACCACGTCCGGCATCTTCACCAGATAAACGCACATGATAGCCTTCATCTAGCAACGTGGCATACGCCATGGTTTCTGCCATGCCCCAATCAAATAATTTCTCACCATTTGCCATTAATGTGCGGTCGGCATAAATTTTATTGACGCGTGAATGTAATTCATGCTGTGCAGGATATTCGCATACTTTTTGAGCTAACCCTTTGAAACGCGCTGCATCAAATTTGCTTTCATATTCACACCATTCACGGCTTAAATATTTCGTCCAATCTTTAGTGGTTAAATCCATTTCACGCCATTCCGCGACCACACAATCACCACGATCTAAGGCATCACGGTAATTATTCACAAGCTCTGTCGCGGCTTCTTCATTAATCACGCCTTGTACAATCAAACGATCCGCATACACTTTGCGTGGCGTCGGATGTTTTTTAATACGGTCATACATTAATGGTTGAGTCGCTGAAGGTTCATCCGCCTCATTATGTCCATGACGACGATAAGAGACTAAATCAATGAAAATATCCCGTTTAAATAAAGTACGGTATTCCACCGCCATACGTGCAGCATAGGCTACCGCTTCAGGATCATCGCTATTAACATGGATCACTGGCGCTTCAATCATTTTAGCAATGTCAGTACAGTATTCGGTAGAACGAGTATCATGCGGATTTGAAGTAGTAAAACCAATTTGGTTGTTGATCACAATGCGAATTGTCCCACCCACGCTATAACCACGGGTGCCTGACATGTTTAACGTTTCTTGCACCACACCTTGCCCAATGACCGCAGAATCGCCGTGCACAGTCACAGGTAACACTTTGGCTTTTTCATGGTCATTAATGCGTTTTTGTCTTGCTCGCACCGAGCCAATTACCACTGGGCTGACAATTTCTAAGTGAGAAGGGTTAAAAGCTAGGACTAAATGTACAATGCCATCATCGGTCATAAAATCAGAGGAAAAACCTTGGTGATATTTCACATCACCGGTTCCATTACCATTGTGTTTCCCCGCAAACTCATCAAATAATTCTGATGGTTTTTTACCAAGTACGTTGACCAACATATTCAAACGCCCACGGTGTGCCATCCCCATCGCAATTTCATCAATGCCATTACGTTTACCATGACGAACAATTTCTTTCATCAAGAGAATAAACGAATCACTTCCTTCTAAGGAAAAACGTTTTGCACCCGGGAATTTCGCCCCTAAATAGCGCTCTAGCCCGTCTGCTGCCGTTAACTCTTCTAAAAATTTAAGTTGTTCTTCTTTGTTAAAGCCTTGCGTTACACGTGATTCAAGCTTATTTTGCAACCAGGTTCTGGCTTCCACATCGTTAACATGCATGAACTCTAACCCAATCGTGCCACAATAGGTTTTTTGTAATAAGTCTTGTAATTCTCGTAACGAAATTTGATTGCGGTGCGCAACTTCGCCCCCTAAATCAAAGGTTTCATCCAGATCACTTTCCGTAAAACCATGGTATTTATAATCGAGGGTTGGCGCGTCCATCCGTTGCCAAAGATTTAAAGGATCAAGGTCTGCATGCAAATGACCACGATTGCGATGGGCGTTGACGTAAGCCAGTAATTTCACTAATCTTGCACTTACATTGGGATCAATAACACTGACACCATTTGGAGAATTATCGCGGGCTAAACGTTTGAAATAATCACGGACTTGGGAATGGGGTTGCTCAACGGCAGTATGAGATTTCGGAAGGGCGTTAAAAATAGTTTGCCAACTGGCATCGACAGAGTCGGGATCACGAAGGTAATCTTCATAGAGTTCTTCGATGTAAGACTGATTGGTACCACCGAGAGCACTTGAAGTTAACCACTCGCTAATGGGTGTATTTTTTTGCATTAGGACCACCTGACACAATGATTTAGTAATAATAAGGAGTGAGAATCGTTGGACTATTATAACGCAAAGTAAGCCCAATTATCCTTTCTTTATGTAAGCTATTTGCTACGATTAAAAAGCAAAACGCGTGAATAAGCAACACAATTGTGTAACAGAGCATTAACATTTTTACTATTTTTTGATCTCTGTCGCACTTTTAGAAAATAACATTTTATTTACAATTTTTTTTTCACAATAATGAAGACACTGACTCTTTTAAGCTTTATAGTTAATTAAAATGCAATAAAACACAACTTACTAAAAAGGAAGGATGACTTATGTCTGAATTAACTGCAAAACTGACCCTTAGCGATGGACGTGAATATGACCTACCTGTACACAAAGGCTCTCTTGGTTATGATGCAATAGATGTACAATCTCTGGTTAAGAATAAACTGTTCACCTTCGATCCAGGCTTTATGTCAACAGCCTGTTGTCGCTCTGAAATTACTTATATCGATGGCGATAATGGTGTTTTATTACATCGTGGCTATCCTATTGCTGAGCTAGCTAAAAATGCAGATTACCTTGAAGTTGCGCATTTATTACTTTTTGGTGAAAGACCGTCTCCTGAAGAATACAAAAACTTTACGCAATTAGTCCGTCGTCATACCCTCGTTCACGAACAAATCTCTCGCTTTTTCCACGGTTTCCGTCGTGACTCACACCCAATGGCAATCATGTGTGGGGTAAGTGGTGCTTTAGCCGCCTTCTACCATGACTCCTTAGATATTAATGATATTACTCACCGTGAAATCACCGCAATTCGTTTACTTGCTAAAATGCCAACTTTGGCGGCGATGTGCTATAAATACTCGATTGGTCAGCCTTTCATGTTCCCGCAAAATCATCTCTCTTATTCCGGTAATTTCCTTTACATGATGTTTGCAACACCTTGTGAACCTTACATCGTTAACCCGGTATTAGAGCGTGCCATGGATCGTATTTTCATTTTGCATGCTGACCATGAACAAAATGCGTCTACCTCAACCGTGCGCACCGCAGCCTCTTCTGGCGCCAACCCATTTGCCTGTATTGCAGCAGGTATTGCCTCACTTTGGGGACCTGCTCATGGTGGTGCTAATGAAGCCTGTATCAATATGTTAGAAGAAATTGGCACAGTCGATCGTATTCCTGAATTTATTGCTCGTGCAAAAGACAAAAATGATCCATTCCGATTAATGGGCTTTGGTCACCGTGTGTATAAAAACTATGACCCGCGTGCCAAAGTCATGCGTCAAACTTGTCATGAAGTTTTAAAAGAGCTCAATATTCAAAATCCGCTCTTTGATGTTGCTATGGAATTAGAACGTATTGCACTCAGTGACCCATATTTCATTGACCATAAGTTGTATCCAAATGTGGATTTCTATTCTGGTATTATTCTCAAGGCTATTGGTATTCCAACATCCATGTTTACGGTGATGTTCGCCTTAGCCAGAACGGTAGGTTGGATTGCACATTGGAAAGAAATGTTCAAACCGGGCAATATGAAAATTGTCCGCCCTCGCCAGCTCTACATGGGTGAAAAAGAACGTTCTTTTGAAGCTATGGACAAGAGTTAAAAATACGCGAAAAACTGACCGCACTTTATTGCACCTGCCGAGCACGACGTCACCGGCAGGTGCACTCTTAATACAATGCCTTTCCTTCCCCGCTATCACTTCCTTTCTCTCTTAAGTCCAGCAAAATGTTAAATTCATGCTAAAAAATAGAGATCTTGTTCACAAATTCATAACAAAGCGATTTACTTCTGACCGCGTTTTCCGCTATGTTGTTGCCACCACAGACCGACTCAAACACAATATAGAGGATACAACTATGTTAAAATCGACTCTTAAAAAAGCGGTTAGCGCGATGATAATCAGTGCTGCCTTCTCTTTCTCTGCCTGGGCAAATGAACCTATCGTGATTAAATTCTCACATGTTGTTGCCAATGAAACACCAAAAGGTCAAGGCGCATTGATGTTCCAAAAACTCGTGGAAGAGCGCTTGGCGGGTAAAGTGAAAGTCGAGGTATATCCAAACTCCTCTCTCTATGGTGACGGTAAAGAAATGGAAGCGTTATTACTTAATAACGTACAAATGCTTGCACCGTCTTTAGCAAAATTTGATAAATACACGAAAAAAATCCAAATCTTTGATCTTCCGTTCTTATTTGACGATATTGAAGCCGTCCAACGTTTTGAACAAAGCGAAGCCGGTAAATCCTTATTGAAGTCCATGGAAGAGAAAGGCATTACAGGTCTTGGTTATTGGAATAATGACTTAAAACAACTGTCTGCTAATAAAGAATTACGTGAGCCTAGAGATGCGCGTGGCTTGAAATTCCGTGTACAAAACTCCGAAGTGTTAGATGCCCAATTTAAAGCGCTGAAAGCCGTTCCACGTAAAATGGCGTTCGGTGAAATGTATCAAGGTTTACAAACTGGTGTAGTAAATGGTGCAGAAAATCCATATTCCAACATTTACTCACAAAAAATTCATGAAGTACAAAAATTCATTACAGAGTCAAACCACGGATTACTTTCTTACATGGTTATCGTTAATACTAATTTCTGGAACAGTATCCCTGAAGATATTCGCGCAGAATTGAGTAAAATTCTTGATGAAGTGTCTGTTGAAGTGAATAAAAAATCACATGATCTTAACTTAGCGGACAAACAAAAAATCATTGACTCTAAAGCCTCTACGATTATTACGTTGACCCCAGAACAACGTGAAAAATGGCGTGATGCGGTTCGTCCTGTTTGGAAACAATTTGAAGGCGAAATTGGTGCGGATTTAATCCAAGCTGCAGAAGCCTCAAATAAAAAAATGAGATAAGTTTAATTTAAGGTGCTGTGGCGAATACGTCATTGCACCTTTTTATATGCTTGGAGGAGTAAATGTCTTCACTCAAATGGTTTTGGGAACGTTTTGAAGAATGCCTGATTTCAATTTTGTTAGCAATCATGACTCTCGTCACGTTCTTCTATGTGGTTTTCAATAACTTATACAATGTGTTTTTCGATTTAGCGGATCGTTATCCGAGTATCGCGGGTATTGCTGAACCGATTGGCGAATTTATTATGAATGTGGCGCAAGAAATGACTTGGAGTATCGCTATTACCAAAGCCTGTTTCGGCTGGCTCATTTTCTTTGGTGCCTCTTATGGTGTGCGCACAGCAGGACATATTGGTGTCGATGCTGTTGTGAAACTCTTTGCGCGTTCAACACAGCGTACTCTTGGCATCATCTCATGCACTGTTTGCATTATTTATGGGATCTTAATTGCTTCTGCCAGTTATGAATGGATTAATGCCATGTACATCGCCAACATTGGGGCAGATGATTTACATCATTTTGATATCAAACTTTGGCAAATTGGCATGATTATGCCGATTGGGTTTACCTTAATTGGTATCCGTTTTATTGAAATTTTAGTTCGTATTTTACGCGGTAAACAAGTGGGATTAGGGCTTGCTGATGAGAGCGGTGATGCGATGAAGTTGGCACAAGGAGAAGAAAAATGACCGTCATTGCACTTTTTATTTTACTTTTCTTATTAATGTTCCTAGGTGTGCCCATTGCCATTTCTCTCGGACTATCTGGTGCCATTGTCATCATGCTGTTTAGCCAAGATTCCTTGAGTTCGTTAGCAATCAAATTGTTTGAAACCTCAGAACATTACACGTTACTCGCTATCCCCTTCTTCTTACTTGCTGGTGCATTTATGACCACCGGTGGGGTGGCAAAGCGTTTAATTGATTTTGCCAATGCAACCGTTGGACACATTCGCGGTGGTTTAGCGATTGCCTCCGTCATGTCCTGCATGTTATTTGCCGCGTTATCTGGTTCGAGTCCAGCAACAGTGGCAGCAGTCGGTTCAATTGCGATTGCTGGTATGGTTCGCTCAGGCTATCCGATTGGCTTTGGTACTGGGATTATTTGCAATGCGGGCACCTTAGGGATTTTAATTCCGCCTTCAGTCGTTATGGTCGTCTATGCTGCTGCGACAGAAACCTCGGTAGGTAAACTTTTCATGGCTGGTGTTGTACCGGGCTTATTACTAGGGGTTGCATTGATGGTGGCAATCTATATTGTCGCACGCATTAAAAATCTGACAGCCCAGCCGCGTGCCAGTGTAAAAGAGTGGTTCCGAGCCGCACGTAAAGCGATTTGGGGTTTACTCTTAATGGTGATTATCCTAGGCGGTATTTATAGTGGTATCTTCACACCGACTGAAGCGGCTGCAGTGGCGGCAGTTTATTCCTTTGTTGTCGCGGTATTTATCTACAAAGACATTAAATTAAGTGAATGTCCACGCGTGTTATTAGAATCGGGCAAATTGAGCGTTATGCTAATGTTCATTATTGCTAACGCAATGCTGTTTGCCCATGTATTAACCACCGAACAGATTCCGCAATTAATTACTGAAACCGTGACGAAAATGGAACTCTCACCTTGGATGTTCCTGATTGTCGTCAATATCGTGTTGCTGATTGCTGGTGCCTTTATGGAGCCATCGGCGATTATTTTAATTCTTGCACCGATTTTATTCCCTATTGCAGTACAACTCGGAATCGATCCGATTCATTTAGGAGTTATCATGGTGGTGAATATGGAAATCGGGATGATTACACCGCCAATCGGGCTCAACCTCTTTGTTGCTTCTGCGGTGTCTAAAATGCCATTAACCGCGGTGATTCGTGCAGCAACACCATGGTTAATGCTCTTACTCGCCTTCCTCATCGCTATTACTTATATCCCAGCGATTTCAATGGCGTTACCAAATTGGATGGGGATTCATTAAGTTTACTCAATGTTAAGTTAAAAGCCCCTGATAACAGGGGCTTTTTCTTTCTCACATTTAGCGCACAAAGGGATTGTGCTGCTTTTCTTGACCGATAGTGGTATAGGGTCCATGCCCAGCAACAATAATCATGTCATCGCCTAAAGGATATAATTTCTCTTTAATAACACTCAACAAGGTCGCGTGATCGCCCCCTTGAAAATCCGTGCGCCCAATACTTTGCTTAAAGAGCACATCACCAGTAAAGGCAATTCGCTTTTCGTGTTCGATAAACCCAATATGCCCTGGGGTGTGTCCTGGTAGGTGCAGTACTTCAAATTGCATATCCCCAACTTGGATAATCTCGCCTTCGTTATTTAACCAACGATCTGGCGTAAAGGCTGGAATTTCAAACAGACCAAATTTTTGCGATTGTGCTGGTAATACATTAAACCAGTATTCATCTTGTGAATTAGGACCAATTATCTCTACTTTAAAATGCGCCTTCAATTTTGGTGCCGCTCCCACATGGTCAAGATGTCCATGTGTCAATAAAATAGCTTGTAAATTCAAGTCCAACTCTTCAATTCGCTTAATCAATTTTTCCGCGTCACCACCGGGATCAATAATTGCCGCATTACGCTTCTCATCCCAAATTAAAGAACAATTTTGCTGAAAAGCGGTGACCGGAATAATTTCAATATTCATGCTATCTCTCTATGACTAAATAAGAAGAAAACCGCACAAAAGTGCGGTTCAATACGGAAAAGTTTTATTTTATCAACTGCCACGCCATGTACGAACAGGACCAGTATCCACATGAATAAAATTACTGCGCGGATAATATCCTACCCCACCATTATTCAGTTTTTCTGCTGCTTGACGAAGTTTTGCTAATGGTACGCCATCAATACGGAAATCAATCGCTTGTCCACGTGTATGATAACTGTTACTGGCTACACCACGGCTTCTACGATGCATCGCCGCATTACTCACTGGTGAGCGATAACCACAAATAATTTGGATTTCAGTATTACGTAAACCTAAGCTGGCTTGTAAACGATAAAATTTTAAAAACAGTTTTGGATCCATTCTATGCATATGATTATTACGTTTATCACGCATTAAATAATCCAATTTCTTAAGTGCGACAGAGGAAAAGCCTTTGCTTGGCAAAAACTCTGCACTAAATTTATCCCCTGTATTAATGTTTCTGAAACGTAAAATACGTGGTTTAGGTGTCGAAACAGCTGCCAACAAAGGACTCGGTAACAAAGATGCGCCTAATACGATCCCACCTAAAGATAACCATTTACGGCGAGTATGGTTAATACTATTCATTATGTCAATTTCTCTATGTTATTTCATGCTTAGTTTGACCAACGTAATTAACATTCGTTCTCAAAAAGAACAAAACGCACTTATTTTACCTATTTCCCCCTAAAAATAAAGGGGGAATGTGTTCAATTTGTGACGAGAGTCTGATTAATTTAAATACTTTTTAACGATAGCCCAATTAATGTAGCTTAAATTTGGGGTGACATCATAACCATAAATATCAGGTAAAGTATGTGTTTTACCATTGTTGACCCATGCGGTCACATAATATAGAAAGACCGGATTATTCGAAGCCACATTAACTGAGATCGTTTTACGACTTTTTACAGTATTCACTTTACGTTCTTCACTCCAGCCCGCCTCTTTTAAAAGCACACTAGCTAATTCATCTGCTTTTTCTACTCGGACACAGCCTGAGCTTAATGCTAAATCTTTCTTCGCAAACAAGCCTCTGCTTGGTGTATCGTGCAAATAGATGGCATCCGAACTTGGCATATTAAACTTAAAGTTACCTAATGCACTGTCTCCCGGTGCCTGACGTAAACGGTAAGGAAATTTTTTCGCCGTCATATTTTCCCAATCAATCGTATAAGGATCGATAGTTTTTCCTTTACTGTCAATAATCGTATAACCATTACGATAGATATAACTTGGATCTTTACGTACACGTGGAATGATATCTTCATTAATCAAACGTGTCGGTGTGTTCCAAGGTGGATTCACGACAACATCACTTAATTTACTGTAAAGCACAGGGGTTTTACGCGCTTTTTTGCCGACAATTACTTTAGAGGTCAAAATCAGTTTACCATCACGATAATAATGCAATTGGTAGCTTGGAATATTGACAAATAAGCCATTGTCGAAAGCAGGAATAACACGTAAACGTTGGGCATTAATTGCAATTTTATATAATTGTGCCAGTTTATTATTATCCATCCCTTCTGCATTAAATAAAGAAGGTAGCTGCGCTATCGTCTGACGATATAATGGATTTTGTGTTGAAAGTGAAGTTAAAAAGTCCGCACTTTTCCCCATTGCAACAGCAGATAACCATGCATGAATCTGTTCATCATGAGGTAATGCTGGTTTATAGTTATTCGCGCTATATAACCATTTTTGTGCGGATTTACTCACATTGTTGGCATAATACATGTAATCTAAAAAGGTATCGGTGAGTAATGCATCACGTTCAAAGCTACCTTCTGACGTCGAGTCAATATGTTCAAGAATCTTGGAAGCTTGTTTAGAAATCCCACTGAGAACTAACGCAGCATACTCACGTAAGAATTGTTGTTCCGTTGCCTTATCTTGCCAAAGTAATTGGAAATCATTATCTGCATAAATTTTCGCAACAGTTGACTTAAATTGTAATTCAATTTGCCCTAACTTATCCGTTAATGTTTGTTCTGCGAGCGCTTGTTTTTCTGCTGCAAGACGTTCCTCTTCTAGTTTCTTTTCTGCCGCTAATTGCGCTTCAATGGCTTTAGTTTCTAACTCAAGCTGTTGACGTGTTAAAAGATCGGCTTCTTGTACTGTATCAATAATTGGAGTAGGCAACAGCTCTTGATTAGCGAATACGCTCGTTGAACAAGCACAAGAAAACAGCAAGGCTAATTGTGCAAATTTAAATGATTTTATCTTTAACATCACATAGTTCCTTAACATAAATGAGAAAATGACCGCCACTCTCATGATGAAAGTGCGGTCAAAATAAAACTAGTTTGTGCTTTTCTGACTCATACCCATTTTTTCGGTTTCAAACTGAACAAGATCAGCTGCCATTTTCTCTGCTTCTTTTAAATAAAAATCTGGCGCCTCATAATCTTTTGCTAAATCATCCAGATCTTTTAATGGTTTTTTACCCTCACGTTTAAAACGTGCATTTAAGTCTTTTAAACGTCTTGCATCATCTTTATCATTTTCAACTTTGCGCTTTTGATAATTCAACGACAAATATTTTAATGCGTTTCTTTCATCACGAATTTTAAGCTCTTCATTTAATGCGACAAATTCGGGATCTTTAGCTATGCGTTCAATATGTTTTGGTGTTAAGAACGCTACTGCATCACGCGCTTGTGCGACTTCAAAGTAATTTGCGGCAGGAATTTTATCCCAAGGCAACGCATTATCTTCTCTTTCCTCACCATATTCTTTTGCATCAATCGCAGCGGGGAAATCAATGTCTGTTGCCACGCCTTTTAATTGAGTACTTCCACCATCAATACGATAAAACTTCTGAATAGTATATTGAATCAGACCTAAAGGTTCTTGATTGGCATCGAACGCAAAGTTTAACGAACGACTTTGCTGTACTGTTCCCTTACCAAAAGTATTCTGCCCAATAATAATTCCACGATTATAATCCTGCATTGCGGCAGCAAAAATCTCTGAAGCTGAAGCACTAAAACGGTTAATCATCACTAATAAAGGTCCAGAATAAACTTGTTCACTGTCTGGATCTTCATGAACGCGAATACGTTGAAAAGCATCGCGCACTTGGACAATCGGTCCATCGCTAATAAATAAACCGCTTAACCCAACCGCTTCGGTTAATGCGCCACCGCCATTATCGCGTAAGTCAATAATTAAGGCTTTTGCTTTTTTCGTTTTCATTTCAGCCAATAATTTTCTCACATCTTGTGTCAATCCAATGTAAAAACTTGGAATCTTAATTGAGGCGACAATTTGCCCCTCTACTTTGCTGATTGTGAGTTTTGCGGCTTGATCTTCAATACGAACTTTATCGCGCACTAAGGTAATAATCTTAGATTTGCCCCCTTTCGCAGGCTCAATTTCTAAACGCACTTTTGTGCCTTTCTTACCTTTAATTTTGTCAACAATATCTTCTAAACGCCAACCTACAACATCTTCGATTTCACCGCTGGCTTGCCCTACACCAATAATGCGGTCACCTGCTTTCAATTTTTTGCTCCGTTCTGCAGGTGCCCCTGGCACTAATGATTTAATCGTTGTCCCATCATCTTCCGTTTGTTGTAATGTCGCGCCAATCCCTTCTAACGACAGGTTCATACTTTCGTTAAAACTTTTCGCTGTTCTCGGTGCCAAATAACTTGTGTGCGGATCCACTTCTCGTGCAAAGGCATTTAAATACACCTGAAGAATGTCATCTGCTTTAGTCTGGGTTAAACGACGAATCGCCAAATCATAACGTTTAATTAAACGTTTCTTAATATCAGACCATTTTTTATCTTTTAATTTCTGATTGATAATGTCGTTTTTAACTCGTTGTTCCCACAACTTATCTAATTCTGCGTTGTCTTTTGGCCACGGGGATTTCTCACGATCGATTTCAATTTGATCCTGACCCGATAAATCAGGCTCTTTATCTAATAAAGAAAGAGCGTATTTATAACGATCATAGCGTCTTTTCATCATTAAATCATACATTGCAAAGGCAATACTTAAATCCCCTTCATTTAATGCATCATCAAACTTATCGGCATATTTTGCGCGCATTTCATCAATATCAGATTGTAGAAAAGTATTTCGGCTAAAATCTAATGACTTAAGATAACGCTCAAAAATTTTCTCAGAAAACGCGTCATTTAACTGGAACTTACGATAATGACTTTGTGTTAAACGAGTTGTCGCACGTTTTGTCGCTAATTGATTTTCTTCCGTAGGTTGTGGCGTAACAATATCGCTTAATTTGATTTTTGGCTGTACTGCCTCGACAAGATTAAAGCTCATTAAGAAAGTACTTAACAAAAACGTTGCTAAATAACTTTTTGTTTTACTCAATTTCATTTCACCTTCCTAAAAAGAAAATACAATTTATGATTAATCACTTTGATCAATAAATGCCACCTTATTTGATGGCATTTTGTACTTATTTCATCTTATGCAAACAGATGTTCAGCTGTGACAGTGATGACTAAGCCATTTTCTAATTGTACACGGGCAGAGTCTTTTATCACTTCAAGCACAATTGCCTTTTTAGCACTCTCACCCACTTTCACTTTCACACTGTCACCTTTTTGTAAACTCGCTAACTCAATCGCGTTTAAAATCACTTTCGGTTTACGTGTCACTTTGGCTTTATTGGCGGTTGTCTCTTTCGCATGTTGTCCTTTTGCCGCAACACGACGAGCAGGACGTTTTTTTTCAGGTTTAGCGGCTTTCTCTGCTGCACGCATTGCAGCAACTTTAGCTTTTGCTTCCGCTAACTGTTGCGCAGCATGTTCGGCATGCTCTTGTTCTAAGATACCACACACATTTCCTTGTAAATCAACACGCTCAGCCCCAGCTTTACAGCCATGCAAATAACGCCAATTTGACGTGTACGCACGTAATGCTTGACGTAATTGTGTTTTACTTACACGTTCATCATCTTGCAATGCCTCAGCTAAGTCTTGGAATAAACCAATTTTTAACGGTTTTGCTTCCCCTTCTAATGAAAAACAAAGTGGAAACTTTTCCACTAAATAGGCAATCACTTCTTTATTATTCGTTAATTTTTGGACTTCGGTCATTCTTTTTTTCCTGAGTGTCAATTTTTAAATAGAAAAACTCGGCATAGTTTAGCTCACTTTCGGAAAAAATGACAATTATATCCTCACACAAATACATTAATTTACGTTCATAAAAGCAGTATCCATAAAAGAAAGATAGGCGTGACATTCTCTGACGGGGATATTTCCAAAACTTTTTAGACAGGATAGAATGTGGCTCTGTTTATTACACGTGGCATGTAACTGAATGACAAAAAATACCGCTCAACGCCCTCTACATGAATTAGCCTGTTGCTCAGATTGTTATGCAGTTGTGTCTTTTCCAACATTACAAAGCGAACAAGTGGCGGAATGTCCCCGCTGTCATCATGTGATCAAAACAACGGATCGTTGGAGCCTCCATCGTTGTGCCATGATTGCACTGTCTATCCTCATTTTAATGCCCTTTGCATTAAAATTTCCACTTCTTAGCATTGATTTATTAGGTACCAAAATTGATGCGTCGGTTTGGGGTGGCGTTTGGAAAATGGCTACCCAAGGTTATCCCTATACTGCCTTTTTAGTGTTTATTTGTGCTGTTTTTATGCCTATTTCTTTTGCATTGCTTGTTTTACTTCTACGCCTCTCGCAATTACTGAGAGTAAAACCGCGTAATCTTTTAATTTCTCTCGCGCATATCAAACCTTGGGTGATGTTTGATGTTTACTTAGTTGCCTTAGTGGTGACAATGTTTAAAGTGAAAGAATACGCCACCTTAGAAATTGATATTTATCTGATTGCTTTTGTTTTTACTGCGCTTTTAACAACATTGCTTTTTATCAAATTAAATCCTAAGGAATTGTGGAATGAATTTTACCCACAGCAACATTCACTCAATGCGATTCCACAAGATAATAAACCGCACTACTGTTTTGAATGCCAGTACAGTTTTATGCACGCTATGCATGATCGTCAACAGAGTGCAATTTGCCCTCGTTGTCATTCTACTTTACACTTATCAGCGCATATTAAGCTACAACGCACATGGGCCACCTTAATTGCAGGGATTATTATGATTTTTCCAGCCAATTTGTTACCCATTTCCGTGGTGTATGTCAATGGCGCACCCAGTGCGGATACATTAATGTCTGGTGTATTAAGTTTTATTGATATGGGAAGTTACTTTGTTGCCTTTATTGTTTTTGTTGCCAGTATTTTTGTCCCCATCAGTAAAATTATGATTATGTTATATTTATTAATTTGTGTGCATTTTCAATTAAGGCACTCAATCAAATGGCAAATGCGACTACTCCACTTTGTCCATTTTGTCGGGCGTTGGTCCATGCTTGACCTCTTTGTTTTAGCATTGATGATGTCATTAGTAACACGTGGACAAATTATCGATTTTTCTGTTGGTCCCGCTGCCTTTTACTTTGGTATTGCCGTTTTTTTAACAATGATTTCTACTTCACAATTTGATAGCCGATTACTTTGGAAAATTTATGACAAACAAACAGCGCGATAACACGCAGGCACAAACACATAGCACAATACCTGCTCATTTAAAACAAGTCAGACGTATTTCACCTTTTTGGTTACTGCCTTTTGTTGCCCTTTGTATTGGTGCAATCTTATTTTTCCAAATCATCCAAGAACAAGGACATACCATTCGCATCACTTTTGCCAATGGTGAAGGACTGGTCGCAGGAAAAACGCAAGTGCGTTACCAAGGCTTACAAATCGGGGTTGTTAAGAAAGTCAACTTTACGAAAGACTTAAAGCAGGTTGAAGTAGTAGCTAACATTTATCCTGAAGCCAAAACTGTATTACGTAAGAACACAAAATTTTGGTTAGTCAAACCCAGTGCTTCCTTAGCTGGTATTTCAGGCATAGATGCGCTCGTTTCTGGTAACTATATTACTTTGCAACCCGGTGATGGGGAAAATGAAGATGAATTCATCGCCGAAACAGAAGGACCAATCGCCCAAGTGGATGATGGCGATTTATTAGTGCACTTACTTGCCGATGATCTTGGGTCAATTTCCATTGGCGCATCAGTCTATTTTAAAAAGTTACCGGTTGGGAAAGTGTATGATTATCGCTTTGTTGAAGACGGTAAAAAAGTCTCAATTAACATTGTAGTTGATAAGGCCTATGCACATTTTGTCAAGAAAGACAGCCACTTCTGGAATATTAGCGGGATCGATGCACAAATTGGTCTATCCGGCATTAACATTAACGTAGATAGCCTCAATGCGATTGTACAAGGTGCGGTCGCCTTTGACTCGCCGGCAAATAGCGAACAAGCCGAAAGCCATGATAAATTCACACTTTATGCTAATTTTAATGCTGCTAAACGCGGTATCGTCATTGACGTTAATATTCCTCATACCACGGGCTTACAAACAGGACAAACTGGGGTTTATCATCAAAACAAACAAATTGGTGTGCTATCTGAATTAACCTCTGTTGAAGATCAACCTGCTTTATTACAAGGTAAGCTCTTAATTGACCCCATGTTATCGGAATTATTCACGAGCAAAACGCATATTGTCTTACGCAATAAAAAACCGGGCTTAGCGAATCTAACGAATCTTCCACAACTTCTTCGTGGTGAATATTTTGAAATACTTGCGGCAGCAGGCGAACCTCAAACCGCCTTCACAGTAATTAAAGAAAATGAGCTTTTATTGCAACAACCTAATACTTTGGTTCTCACTTTAAGCGCACCGGAAACCTACGGGGTCAGTGAAGGACAAGCTGTCTATTATAACGATGTCACTATAGGTGAAATTATTCAACAAGATCTCAATGTTGATGGTGTGAATTTCAAAGTGGCTATTGCAGAAAAATATCGTCATCTGATTCATCAAGATAGTCAGTTTATTGCAGCCTCCCAATTGGATATCAACATCGATGCGAATGGTTTACGTTTTGAAGCCGCTTCACCAGAAAAATGGCTACAAGGAGGGGTGCGTGTACTCGCAGGCAAACAAAAAGAAGGACAGCCTCTTACCCACTATCCATTGTATAAAGATATCTCTCATGCGCAGGTCGGCATTACCGATGCTAATTTAACACCGACACTGACCTTAAGCTCAGAGAGATTACCCAATATCAATGCGGGCTCCGTCGTATTATATCGCCAATATGAAGTCGGTAAGATTTTAGATGTCCGACCAAAAGCCAATACATTTGAGGTCGATGTTTTTATTTATCCAAAATATCAAACATTATTGACCCATAAAAGTGTCTTCTGGGTAGAAAGTGCTGCGAAAGTCGATATCAGTACACAGGGAGTAAGTATTCAGGCGACCCCAATTTCACGCGCTTTAAAAGGCGCAATCAGCTTTGATAATATCGGGCATACTGGCTCGAAAACACTTTATCCAAATGAGTTACAGGCGAAATCTGCTGGACAACAACTGACGTTTATTACCGAAGATGCGACGAATTTAAGTCAAGGTATGCCGTTACGCTATCTTGGTCTCAATATCGGTGAAATCGCCACAGTAAACTTGGATACGAAAAGTAATAAAGTGATCGCAAAAGCGTTGATTAACCCACAATACATGTCATTGATCGCCAAAGAAGGCAGCCGTTTTACGTTGATATCTCCTCAAATTTCTGCGGCGAGCATTGAAAACCTAGAGAGTTTACTCCAACCCTATATTGATGTTGAAATCGGTCAAGGCAAAGGAAAAACACAGTTTACATTGGTACAATCTGCTCCTCGTAGCAATAATAAATATACCCAAGGCTTGCCATTGGTGTTAGAAACCCATGATTCGTTGAATATTACCGTAGGCTCACCGATCCTCTATCGTGGCGTTGAGGTAGGAAAAATCAACCATATCACGTTAAATGAACTCGGTGATCGTGTCTTTGTGCATATTATTATTGCGCGAAAATACCAGCATCTTGTCCGTCAAAATTCAGAATTTTGGATTGCCGCTGGCTATGATTTTAATTTCAGTTTACGCGGTGCAGAAGTCAATACAGGATCAATACAACAATTATTAAAAGGTGGAATTGCTTTTTCTACACCCGCGAGCACAGTGATTCAACCTGTCGCAAAAGCAAATCAACATTTTTTACTGCAAGTAAAACGTCCTCAAGATGCGCAACAATGGAATTCGGGTGCCTTACCAAAATAAACGAAAAAAATACCGCACTTTTATCCTCAAGTGCGGTATGTTTATCTGTAATTTTTTCTGATCTATTTAGCTTGTCGCCAGTCTGACAATCGTCGTTATCACATTGACGGCACTTTGCATCCCCTCCAAAGTAATTAACTCATGTTTACTGTGAAAATTATATCCCCCCGTAAACACATTTGGGCAAGCTAATCCCTGTTCCGCTAACCAAGCGCCATCGGTGCCCCCACGAATCGCTTTATGAATCGGCTCAATGCCACATTCTCGCATCGCGCTATCCGCCAATTCAACGGATTGTGGCACGGTTTTCACGACTTCATTCATGTTCTTATAACTGTCTTTAATTTCAAGTGTGATTGGCTTTTTTAAACGTTTTTGTTGATTAAACCGGTCAACAAGCTGCTGAATAAAAATTTTACGTTGCTCAAATCCGTCCCTGTCGAAATCCCGAATTAAATACTGCAATTCCACTTTTTCCACATGTCCAGTAAAGTGACTAAGATGGTAAAACCCCTGTTTCCCTTCTGTCTGCTCTGGTGTTTCCTCTGCTGGAAAACCTTGCTGAAATTCACAAGCAAGCGTAAGCGCATTAATCATTTTGTCTTTTGCCGATCCTGTGTGCATATTTACACCTTCAATCGTCACAATCGCCGTCGCGGCATTAAAGTTTTCATACTCTAATTCGCCGACTTCACCACCATCAATAGTATAAGCCCAATCGCACGGAAATTTTTCTACAGGAAAAAATTGCATCCCCAAACCAATTTCTTCATCCGGCGTAAAGGCAACACGAATGTTACAATGCGGTAAATTTTCTTCTTTTAATACCGCAAATGCGGTCATAATTTCTGCAATACCGGCTTTATTATCCGCACCTAGTAAAGTATTGCCATCAGCAACCACTAACGTTTTCCCAATCAGTTGATGTAAAAATTGATAATGCGCAGGGCTAATAAACTCCTCGCCCACCCCTAGCGCAATATCGCCACCACGGTAATTTTCAATCACTTCGGCTTGCACATTTTTACCGCTACATTGTGTTGCTGTATCTAAATGCGCAATGAAACCAATGGTTGGCGAATGTGGATTGACATTGGAAGGAAGAAAAGCTGTCACAACGGAATGTTTAGAGATGTCAATATCTTGTAAACCGAGGGCGAATAATTCCTGTTGTAAATGCTTGGCAAGCTTTAATTGTCCCGCTGAGCTCGGGGATATTTTCGCCCCGCTTTTCGACTGGGTATCGTAGGTGGTATAGTGTAAAAAGCGTTCTAATAGCTTATAGGTTTGCTGTTGGTTTAACATAAAACTGGCTCGCTGATAAAAGAATGGTTTCAGTCTAACGACAAATCATCTGAGCTTCATTGACATATCACAACTTTTCGCTTTAATTTTGTGAAAACCCTAGCTTTCTTATACAAGCCTAAAACACTCGCTACACAACACCATATTTCATAAAAAATCGTATCACACTCTCTTTTAAATTTTTTACAAAATCCCTTTTATTTATTGAACAATAGCTATATCATTAGCATTTATTTTTTAACCGTAAGTGCCAACAGCTTTTCTGTTGGCATTTATTTCTACTCAATACCAAAATTGGTACATTAGGGAGAAAACCAAAGCTAGTGGAAAGTTCAGTTCAAAACAAGCCTATTATTGAGCTTCGTTCTATTACTAAATCTTATGGTGATAAAACTATCATTGAAAACTTTAACTTAACAATCAACAATGGTGAGTTTTTAACCATTCTTGGTCCTTCAGGTTGTGGTAAAACAACAGTTTTACGTTTACTTGCAGGGTTAGAAGAATTAGATTCAGGCAATATTATTCTTGACGGAGAGGACATTACTCATGTCCCTGCAGAACAGCGTCACGTCAATACTGTTTTCCAAAGTTATGCCTTATTCCCACATATGACAATTTTTGAAAATGTGGCATTTGGCTTACGCATGCAAAAAGTACCAAATGAGGAAATTAAACCTCGCGTGTTAGAAGCATTACGTACGGTACAACTTGAAGAATATGCGTACAGTAAACCTGCTCAATTATCGGGTGGTCAACAACAACGTATTGCCATTGCGCGTGCGGTGGTTAACAAACCGAAAGTGTTGCTACTGGATGAATCCCTTTCCGCATTAGATTATAAATTGCGTAAACAAATGCAAAATGAATTAAAGGTATTGCAACGCAAATTGGGCATTACCTTTATTTTTGTGACTCACGATCAAGAAGAAGCTCTTACGATGTCTGATCGTATTATTGTGTTACGTAAAGGTCATATCCAACAAGATGGTTCCCCGCGTGAAATTTATGAAGAGCCAAAAAATCTGTTTGTTGCCAAATTTATTGGTGAAATCAATATTTTCAATGCAACGGTATTAACGCGTGTCGATGAGAAACGTGTTCGCGCCAATGTGGAAGGACGCGTTTGCGATATTTATACCAATCTTGATGTTGTTGCTGAGCAAAAACTCAAAGTTTTATTACGTCCGGAAGATATCTTAATTGAAGAATTGGATGAAAACCAAAGTTCAAAAGCGATTATTGGTCACGTGGCAGATCGTAACTATAAAGGAATGACGTTAGAATCAAACATCACGCTAGACCATAATGGAATGACCGTGCTTGTTAGCGAATTCTTTAACGAAGACGATCCAAATATCGATCACTCTTTAGGTCAAAAAGTGGCATTAACATGGCACGAAGGCTGGGAGGTAGTGTTGAGCGATGAAGAATAACGCCTTTCAGAAATCAACCATTGGTGTCATCTTCGGGTGGTTGATTTTCTTTGTTCTTGCGCCAAACTTACTTGTGCTGATCGTGAGTTTTTTAACTCGCGATAGCAGTAATTTCTATGCGCTTCCTTTTACATTGGAAAACTATACACGCTTATTTGAGCCGCTATATGCGCAAGTGGTATGGAATTCCTTATATATGTCGGGTTTAGCCACCTTAGTGTGTCTGATTATCGGCTATCCTTTTGCCTTTTTATTAACCAAAATTAACCCGAAATACCGTCCATTTTTACTGTTTTTAGTGGTGTTACCTTTCTGGACCAACTCCCTAATTCGTATTTATGGTATGAAAATTTTCTTAGGGGTCAAAGGGATTTTAAATAGCACACTCATGTCCATTGGCTTAATTGATACGCCTATCCGTATTTTGAATACAGAAGTCGCGGTCATCATTGGTTTAGTGTATTTATTGCTGCCATTTATGATTTTGCCACTTTATGCCTCTATTGAAAAATTGGATTATCGCTTACTGGAAGCGGCAAAAGATCTGGGTGCTAATGCATTCCAACGCTTTATCAAAGTGATTATTCCGCTCACGATGCCGGGTATTATCGCAGGTTGTTTATTAGTGCTTTTACCAGCCATGGGAATGTTCTATGTCGCCGATTTATTAGGCGGTGCTAAAGTCCTCTTAGTGGGTAACGTGATTAAGAGTGAATTCTTGATCTCACGTAACTGGCCGTTTGGTTCTGCAATCAGCATTGGATTAACTATCCTGATGGCATTACTGATCTTTGTTTACTACAAAGCCAGCAAATTAATGAATAAGAAAATGGAGTTGGAATAATGGGCCGTTTACTACGCAATATTTTTATGTTTGTGGTCTATGCTTACTTGTATATTCCAATTGCAATCTTAGTCACAAACTCGTTTAACGATGATCGTTATGGCTTAATCTGGAAAGGCTTTAGTTGGAAATGGTATGAGCGTTTGTTTAGCAACGATACCTTAATTCAAGCAGCCATTCACTCTATTACCATTGCTTTCTTTGCAGCGACAGCAGCAACGATTATTGGTGGACTGACTGCGATTGCGCTTTACCGCTATCGTTTCCGTGGTAAACAGGCAGTTAGTGGGATGTTATTTATCGTCATGATGTCTCCAGATATTGTCATGGCAGTCTCTTTACTGGCACTGTTTATGATTGTGGGAATTAACTTAGGTTTTTGGTCATTATTACTCGCCCATATTACCTTCTGTTTGCCTTACGTGGTCGTCACCATTTTCTCAAGATTAAAAGGGTTTGATGCCAAAATGCTAGAGGCTGCCAAAGATCTGGGGGCGGGTGAGGTGACAATTTTACGTAAAATTATTTTCCCACTGGCGCTGCCAGCTATCGTTTCAGGTTGGTTATTGAGCTTTACTATCTCACTGGATGATGTAGTGGTTTCCTCATTCGTGAGTGGCATCAGCTATGAGATTTTACCATTGAAAATTTTCTCTTTGGTCAAAACAGGTGTCACCCCAGAAGTCAATGCGTTGGCAACCATTATGATTATTCTTTCATTAGCTTTAGTCATTTTGAGCCAAGTGGTTGCAAGAAAAGACAAATAAATGTTGTCTTAAAAAATAATACTTCACAAACAACCTAATACAAAATAGAATACGCCTTGCCTTAAAACAAGGCGTTTTTTTATGCTTCTTCAAGAAGAAATGATTACCCTCAACAGGAGAATGATAGAGATGAAAAAATTTGCAGGTCTTGTGACTGCAGGGATCATGACATTCGGCTTAGCCGCAAATGCACATGCAACCAATGACACTGTTTACCTTTATACTTGGACAGAATACGTTCCAGATGGTTTATTAGATGACTTCACAAAAGAAACGGGCATCAAAGTTATCGTTTCAAGCTTAGAATCAAACGAAACCATGTACGCCAAATTAAAGACACAAGGCGAAACCAGTGGTTATGATGTGATTGCACCATCAAACTATTTTGTGTCTAAAATGGCGCGTGAAGGTATGTTAAAAGAGCTAGACCACAGCAAATTACCTGTTATCAAAGACTTAAATCCAGATTGGTTAGACAAGCCTTATGATAAAGGCAACAAATACTCCTTGCCTCAGCTATTAGGTGCACCGGGTATTGCATTTAATACCGATAGCTATAAAGGTGAAAACTTTACTGCTTGGGGTGATTTATGGAAACCTGAATTTAAAGGGAAAGTCCAATTATTAGATGACGCACGCGAAGTGTTTAATATTGCACTGTTAAAATTGGGTCAAGATCCAAATACTACTGATCCCGCAATCATTAAACAAGCTTATGAAGAGCTGTTAAAATTACGTCCAAACATATTGTCATTTAACTCAGATAACCCAGCGAACTCATTCATTTCAGGTGAGGTGGAAGTGGGTCAATTATGGAATGGCTCAGTCCGTATTGCGAAAAAAGAACAAGCGCCGTTAAACATGGTTTTCCCGAAAGAAGGTCCTGTACTTTGGGTGGATACCTTAGCTATTCCAGCTAACTCGAAAAACCCTGATGGTGCACACAAATTAATTAACTATTTACTAAGTGCAAAAGTTGCTGCACAGTTAGCAGAAGAAATTGGTTACCCAACATCAAACTTAAAAGCACTTGAATTATTGCCAAGCGAAGTGACGCAAGATCCGGCAGTTTATCCAACGGCTGAAATTCTACAAAATAGCCACTGGCAAGATGATGTAGGTGATGCGGTTGAATTATACGAAAACTATTATCAACAATTAAAAGCGGCTAAATAATCGCGTTTTTATCATCCATAAACAGCAAGTGCGGTCAAAAAAATACAAATTTTGACCGCACTTTTTTTACTCTTTTATCTTATGCAATTCACTTCTCATGACATGCATTTTTAAGCAAAAATTTTATATAACAATTCATTTACAAGTGTGATTTTCTGTCCTAAAATCCGTCTTTGTCCGTACCCATTCGGCATCTTCAGGTCAATAAACGCCCTCGTTTTACTGGCATATTTTCACCCATTTTCTGGGAGCAATGTGAATGAAAAAATTAACTGGCATTTTAACTGCTAGCGTGATGATGCTGGGCGTAAGCAACTATGCAAGCGCAGCTAACAATGAAGTTTACCTTTATACTTGGACTGAATATGTTCCTGAAGGTTTATTAGATGAATTTACCAAACAAACGGGAATTAAGGTCATTGTTTCAAGCCTTGAGTCAAACGAAACCATGTATGCCAAATTAAAAACTTTGGGGAAAGACGGTGGCTATGATGTGATTGCACCAACTAGCTATTTTGTGTCCAAAATGGCACGTGAAGGCATGCTAAAAGAGCTTGATCACAGTAAATTACCGGTCATTAAAGAGCTTGATCCAAATATGCTTGATCGCCCTTACGATAAAGGCAATAAATATTCATTACCACAACTCTTTGGTGCGACTGGCATTGCTTATAATACCACCAACCAAGATCCAAGCCATTTCCAATCTTGGAGAGATTTATGGAATGCCGAATTCAAAGGGAAAGTACAAATGCTCGATGACCCTCGTGAACTGTTTAATATTGCTTTATTAAAAATGGGGAAAGATCCGAATACTCAAGATCCAGCAGTATTAAAAGAAGCCTATGAGGAATTATTAAAATTACGTCCAAATATTCTTTCTTTTAACTCGGATAACCCTGCCAGTACTTTTATTTCAGGTGAAACCGATATTGGCTTGCTGTGGAATGGTTCCATTCGTATCGCCAAAAATGAAGGGGCAACGGTAGAGATGATTTATCCAAAAGAAGGCACTATGTTATGGATAGATAATCTTGCTATCCCTTCCAATGCGAAAAATACGGAAAATGCTTATAAGCTCATTAACTATTTATTGAGTGCGGATGTATCCGAAAAACTGACTTTAAATATCGGCTATCCAACCTCAAACCTTGAAGCGTTAAAACGCTTACCAAAAGAATTAACCGATGATCATGCAACGTTCTTAACACAAGAGGTTATTGATAGAAGCCAATGGCAAGTGGACGTAGATAATGCTATCGATTTGTATGAAGGGTATTATCAAAAGCTCAAAGCAGCAAAATAATTTACTATCGATTTGATTTGTATCATAAAAAGATCTTCTGAATGAAGATCTTTTTTTTCTGTTGCATTAAGATGAGGTCATGCATGATGAGAAGGAGAAACATAATGATCCCAATTTCAGAGAAAATCCGAAAAACACTCTCACTAATTGAGTCCCAACAACTAGCACAAGATGTATGGCATATTTTGCAAGAACAACATTTTAAAGGCATGTTACCTTATTTTACGGTTGAACATCTTTGTACTAAACATCAGCTTACACCACAACAACTCGCACTTAAGCTCTTACCAATTGCAGCTGCTTACTCTCTCGCTCCAATTTCCCAATTTCATGTTGGGGCTATTGCGATTGGACAACGTGGTGCATATTATTTCGGTGCGAATTTAGAGTTTGCCTCGACCCATATTCAACAAACCGTCCATGCTGAACAAAGTGCGATTTCTCATGCTTGGATGAATCACGAAAGTGCAATTACCGATGTGGTCGTCAACTATACGCCATGTGGTCATTGTCGCCAATTTATGAATGAATTAAAAACCGCCCCGCAGTTAAAAATTCATTTACCACACAGTCAAAATAACTTATTACATAGCTATTTACCTGATGCATTTGGTCCGGCTGATTTGGATATTCAGCACTTTTTATTAGATGCACAAGATAACCAGCTTGCATATGAAACGCAAGATCCTGTCATGTTGACTGCACTTGAATGTGCCAATGCCGCACATGCACCTTATTCGAAGTCATATCACGGCATCGCTATTGAAACAAAAGATAAACAAATTTATCGCGGCAGTTATGCGGAAAATGCCGCATTTAACCCAAGTTTACCAGCATTACAGGTCGCACTAAATCACCTTTTACTCAGTGGTGATACCTTACAAAACATCCAACGTATTGTCATGATCGAAAAAGCAAATCACTTATGCTATCGCCATATGGCTGAAGATTTAGTTGCCAACCTCGTTGATATCCCACTTGATTATATTGCGCTGTAAACCACACAAAAATAGAATGAAAAAAGCGGTCACCTCTTTAACAAGGGACCGCTTTTTTAAACGCGAAATGATTAACCAATCTGTGTTAACCCGCCCATATATGGACGTAATACGCTTGGAACGGTAATGGTACCATCTGCATTTTGGTAATTTTCTAAAATCGCGACCAAAGTGCGTCCAACCGCTAAGCCAGAGCCGTTTAAAGTATGCACTAAACGTGTTTTCTTATCTGTTTTAGAACGGCAACGCGCTTGCATGCGACGAGCTTGGAAATCCCACATATTTGAACAAGAAGAGATCTCACGATAGGTATTTTGAGCCGGTAACCATACTTCTAAGTCATACGTCTTGCATGAGCCGAATCCCATATCACCTGTACATAATAAGACTTTACGATAAGGTAACTCTAATAATTGCAAGACTTTTTCTGCTTGTCCTGTCAATTCTTCTAACACTTGCATTGAGGTTTCAGGTGCAACAATTTGAACCAACTCCACTTTATCAAATTGATGCATACGAATTAAACCGCGGGTATCACGCCCATAGGATCCTGCTTCAGAACGGAAACAAGGAGTATGCGCTGTCATTTTCAAAGGCAAATCCGCTTCATCGAGAATTTCATCACGAACTAAGTTCGTGACGGGTACTTCTGCTGTTGGAATTAATTCATAAGGTTGTTCGCCTTCTAACGCATTGGTGTGAAATAAATCCTCACCAAATTTTGGTAATTGCCCGGTACCATATAAAGTAGCGTGATTAACTAAATAAGGGACATAGGTTTCGGTATAACCATGTTGCTCGGTATGGAGGTCTAACATAAATTGAGACAGCGCACGATGTAATTTGGCGATCTGTCCTTTCATCACAACAAAACGAGAGCCACTTAATTTTACTCCTGCCGCAAAATCTAGCCCTTTCAAACCTTCACCTAATGACACATGATCTTTCACATCAAAATCAAAGGTTTTTGGTGTTCCCCAACGGAACACTTCAAGATTTTCGCTCTCATCTTTGCCAAGCGGAACTTCATCAGCAGGTAAATTTGGAATGGCGAGAACGATCTGGTTAATTTCAGCTAACACTTCATCCAAATGTGCTTTTGTGGTACTTAATTCAATGCCCATATGTTCCACTTCGTTTAATAATGCTGAAATATCTTCACCACGTGCTTTCGCTTGGCCGATATTTTTTGAACGCGCATTACGTTCTGCTTGAAGTGATTCTGTTTTGACTTGCAAGCTTTTACGTTGTTCTTCTAACTCACTTAATAAGGCAACATCTAGCACAAAATTACGTTTTACTTTTAATTTTTCAGCCACTTCCTCAAGATTATTACGCAATAGATTTGGATCGATCATTTTTTACCTACTTTTCTTAAAATTTAAACGGAATTAACCGCACTTTTGCATAAAAATAATTCATCTATTTTAGATCGAATTAACCTAATAAACCAGTTCAAAATCAGGGATTCTCAGATTAATCTCCATCAAAAAGTAAGATTTTCCTGCCTATCCTGCGAATATCAGCACCCTCACCAGTCAGCTAACAAAAAGCACCTGAAAACAGGTGCTTTAGTTAATGTTTCGAGCAGTATTAAACTCGCCATACGGCAGTTTTCAATAACGTTTTTTCTTGCTTTGTTGATCCTGTTGTCTAAGCCAATCGAGCTTTTCTTTGATTTTAATTTCCATCCCACGATGAGTTGGAAAATAATATTGTGTGTCTTTCAACGCTTCTGGAAAATAATTTTCGCCCGCAGCATAAGCATGTTCTTCATCATGCGCATAACGGTATGCTTCACCATAGCCCAATGTTTTCATTAAATGGGTAGGCGCATTGCGTAAATGTGCTGGTACTTCATAATCTGGCGTTTCTTTAACGTGTTGTTTCGCTTGATTAAATGCACGATAAACTGCGTTGCTTTTCGGTGCAACCGCCAGATAAACAATCGCTTGTGCAATCGCATGCTCCCCTTCCGCCGCACCGACTCGAGTAAAGCAATCCCAAGCAGCAAGTGCCACTTGCATCGCGCGCGGATCCGCATTACCCACATCTTCAGAAGCAATCGCGAGTAAACGTCGTGCCACATAAAGCGGATCCCCCCCCGCTGCCAAAATCCGAGCATACCAATATAATGCGGCATCCGGTGCAGATCCTCGTACTGATTTATGTAGCGCAGAAATTGCATCATAAAACCGATCACCTTGTTTATCAAAACGCGCTTGACGTTCACCTAACACGTTTTTTAATAAGCTGAGTGTCAAAGCTTTCCCTGCTTCCGTTTCCTCTGCCATATCCGCCATCAGCTCAAGACTATTTAAAGCTAAGCGTGCATCACCGTTCACATATTCAGCTAAACATTCTAATACATTCTCTTCTAAAACAAACCGCACTTTGCCTAGCCCGCGTTCTTCATCTAACAGTGCTTGCTTTAACACCTCGGTGATTTCTTGTGTGCTCAACGATTTTAGAATATATACTTTGGCTCGCGAAAGTAAGGCATTATTTAATTCGAAGGAAGGATTTTCAGTTGTCGCCCCAATAAAGATAATGGTGCCATCTTCAATATGAGGCAGAAAGGCATCTTGTTGACTTTTATTGAAACGATGAACTTCATCAACAAACAGGATCGTACGTCGATCAGCTAAGCGATTTTCTTTTGCTCGTTCAATCGCCTCACGAATTTCTTTAATACCACTGGTAACGGCGGAAATACGTTCAACGTCAGCATGAATCTGCCGTGCAATAATCTCTGCTAAAGTCGTTTTGCCCGTACCTGGCGGTCCCCATAAGATCATGGAATGCACATGACCCGCATCAAGTGCTTTACGTAAAGGTTTTCCCTCACCGATTAAATGCGACTGCCCACAATATTGAGCGAATGTCGTCGGACGCATTCTGGCGGCTAAAGGTTGAAAAGCCTGTTGGGCAAAGTCAAAACTTAAATTCGACATCACTGTTCTAACTATTTTTGGCGTTGGTCATCGAGTTCTACCCCTTTAGGCACACTAAACTTGAATACACCGTCGGCTAAAGGTTGGTTGGTAATATTACGTAAAATATACAAATTCGTTTGACCATCTTTTTCAATAGTACTGAAGTTACGCAATACCCCTTCACTATCAATACGAATATCAAACTGCTTAATATTACTCTGCTTTGCTTTTGGCTTGAGGGCAAATGTATCTGCCTTTTGCTCCACATTGTATTGTGCCCAGTGGCTGCTATCGTCACTCGTCAACAAAACAAAAGGTGTGTTATTCACGGCATCTTTGACCCAATTTGCCGTCACTTGCTCAACAAAGGGATCATAAAACCACAAGGTTTTCCCATCTGAAATAATCTGGTTTTCTTGCGGTGTTTTATTATCCATTCGGAATAAATTTGGACGCTTGATTTTTAATGTTCCACTGCCTTGTTGAACATTTTTTCCGTCTGACGAACTGACTGTTTGAGCATAATCAGCACTCAACACATTCACCTTGCTCAAACGTTGCTGTAATTCGCTTGCTGCATCAGCCCAAGCTGCACTGCTCAAAAAGAGGGTCAAAAGTGCGGTGGTTTTTAATAACATGTTATTCATCTCTACTTTCCTAAAAGTCCGAAGAACGTCTGGCAAGCACTTCACGTTTGCCATTTTGCATCGCAGAAACAATGCCCTGTTCTTCTAGTTGATCCATAATTCGGGCAGCCCGGTTAAAGCCTACTCTAAATTTGCGTTGAATATATGAAGTCGACGTCGTTCCAGTACTGGTTACAAACTCCACCACTTCATCAAATAAATCGTCTAGCTCACCGGCATCAGAATTGGCGCCATTACTCTCCGTAGCCTCATCCTCCCCGCTGTCTAAAATACCTTCAATATAATTCGGTTTACCACGTGCTTTCCAGTCATCTACTACCCGTGCCACTTCATCATCACTCATAAAAGCACCATGCACCCGTACTAAATCAGAAGAGCCCGCACCAGAATATAACATATCCCCTCGTCCTAATAAGGCTTCAGCCCCCACTTGATCGAGAATGGTGCGTGAATCAATTTTACTGGCGACGGTAAAAGCAATGCGGCTTGGGATATTGGCTTTAATCAAACCGGTAATCACATCAACCGATGGACGTTGTGTTGCCAAAATCAAGTGAATACCTATCGCTCGGGCTTTTTGTGCTAAACGGGCGATCAACTCCTCGACTTGTTTGCCCGCCACCATCATTAAATCTGCAAACTCATCTACAATGACAACAATATAACTGAGTTTTTCCAACGCCGGTGGTAACGTATCCATGGTATCGCCAGGTCGCCAAATTGGATTCGGAATTGGCATATTCATCGCCTCATATTCCTCAATTTTTTCATTGTAGCCTTCAATATTACGAACTCTTAATGCCGACAGTAATTGGTAACGACGCTCCATTTCATCAACACACCAACGCAATGCATTCGCGGCTTTTTTCATGTCTGTCACTACTTCCGTCAGCAAGTGAGGAATACCATCATAAATCGAGAGTTCTACTACTTTAGGATCAATCATAATAAATTTCACTTCTTCGGGTTTCACCCGGAAAAGCAAACTTAAAATCATGGTATTTACCCCAACAGATTTCCCTGAACCGGTGGAGCCTGCAACCAATAAATGTGGCATTTTGGCTAAATCCACCACCACTGGTTTACCGCTGATATCTTTACCTAATGCCATAGAAAGCAAAGAGTTAGACTGACGGAACACATCACTGTCTAGCACTTCACGTAATGTCACCATTTGTCGATTAACATTAGGAGTTTCAATACCGATATAAGGTTTTCCCGGAATCACCTCCGCCACACGAATCGAACGGAACATTAAGGCGCGCGCTAAATCCGTATCAATACTGCTCACTTTCGATGCTTTGACACCCGGTTGTAATTCAAGTTCATAACGTGTCACCACAGGTCCCACTAACACGTCTTTCACTGTTGCCTTCACCCCAAAGTTACGTAATTGATGTTCAATCCGTTGTGAGGTTTCAATAATTTCTTCTTGTGTAATGCGATGCGCTTGACTCGGGCGATGTTCTAACAAATCCAAACTGGGCATAGGGGTAGTCGGTTTTACCTGCGTCGTCACCTTTTGTTGTAACGCTGGATGAATTAGTGACTCACCATAAGGTTTATAATGCGGTGTCGTGCTGTCACTGACATCCGCCGTGCTATTTTGCCTCATTTCAGGTTCCGCCAAGATTGTTTGCAATGCTTCTTCCGCATTGAGGGCTTTTGCACGCAAAGCCATTTCCTCACGGCGCTGTTGCTCTTGCGCGGCAAATTGACGAGCAAGATCACTTTCGTCTTCCCGTACTATCTCGCTATTGTCCGATAAACTTGTATCTAACGGAGATAGCGAAACTTTAGGCATCGCAAACTCAGTCGCAACGAATGGCTCTCCTGTGGTGTGAGGAATTTGTGTAGTGAACGGCTTGCTATCCTCATGTTCTGCCTCAGAGGAAGATAGCGCAGTGTCTTCAACAAAAGCCACACTGACGCTTGGCAAGGCGAGTTCTGGTTCGACAGCATAACCGCCGAGTTCTACCTGATTAACCTCATCTGGAGGTACTGTTGGGATCGTGCTTTCTTTCGCTTGAGAAGCAGATTCGAGCCCCTGAATTTGAATCAAGTTTTCAATATTGATTAATGACTTCTCTTCATCCATTGTGGCTGATGGCGCCTCGCTAACAAAAACACGTTCACTTTCATTTATACTTTGTATTGATGGTTCTTCTTGCAATGCCAGCTCTTGTTGTACTGGTGTGGCGGAAATCGTTTCTTCCTCTTGCGTTTGTGTAGGATTTTTCATGGTCAACCAATCATAAAAATAAATACACGAACGAATAAGAGAAGTACCTGAACAAAGGACAAAACCAAGTAGTGCTAACAAAGTGCCAGAAAGCATTAACCCCACAAAATCTAACATAGGGAAAAAGGCTGTCACTAAACTTCCTCCCAACACACCACCAGATAAATAGTAAGGCGTATTAGAAAACAGTAAGGTAAATAAAACACACACGCCACATAAAAAAATACTGAAGCCCAAAAGCCAAAGACTTAAGCGAAAAAAGCTGAATGGCACTTTGCCTTTACGACGCCAGAAGTAAAAAGAAATACCAAAAATAAGAAAGGGAATAATATGCCCAACGTGCCCAAATAACACAAAAAATAAATCAATAAACCAAGCACCGAATCTCCCCGCTTTATTAATCGTAGTAGGAATATAGCTTGAAGACGCCCACGAATTATCTAATGGCGAATAACTTGACCAAGCAACGATCGAATACACGCCAAACAGCATGCCCACAAGAAAGAAAAATGCCAATAGATACTGCTTAGGGGTAAATTTTTCAGAAATTCGTTTAATCATTGTATTACTTCAGTTGGAGAAAATTGGTTTGTTTGACTTCTTCCATCACGACATAAGTACGTGTGTCATTTACACCGGGTAAACGTAGTAAGGTTGTGCCGAGCAATTTACGATATGCCGCCATATCCGCAACGCGCGTTTTTAATAAATAGTCAAAATCACCGGAGACAAGATGACATTCTTGAATTTCATCTAATTGTTGTACTGCGGCATTAAATTCTTCAAACACATCCGGTTTACCGCGAATTAATGTAATTTCCACAATCACCAATAAAGGGGAATCTAATAATTCAGGATTCAATAAAGCACGATATCCCATAATCACACCTTGTTTTTCAAGGCGCTTTACTCGTTCTAAACAAGGTGTGGGAGAAAGCCCGACTTTTTTTGATAAATCGATATTGGAAATTTTTCCATTGCGTTGTAACTCATTGAGAATTTTGATATCAATACTATCTAGGGCTTTCATTAGTTTCTTTTCCATAACTCCTCTGCGGTTAAAAAGGCAATATGTTAGTGAGATTAACTAATTTTACACCATTTTTCAAAATTTAATTTTTTTTCTTTGTCTTAAATCATACTTACTCTCTTTTGTTCTCGTTTTTCATTTTCTCAAGACTTACACTAGAAAAAAAAGCATGTCACTGAGGAAAACGTTGAAAAATCCCTTTATCGCCAATTGGACATCGAAAGGTAATACCCTGTGTTTAGGACATTGGGAAATCCAGTATTTAAACACTACTCTAATCTTGCCGCCTGAACGTCGAGAAAAAGATATGGGAACACAGGGGATCTATTATTTTATTGATCCTGAAGACAGATTATATTTAGAAGGGCTAGATGAAGATGACTGGATTCTTGCGAATATAGACTGGTTAAGCGACGTTTTTATTCAAGCGAATATTCCTTTAGAAGAACCTTACTTACGTCAATTTTACCAAGCCGTCAATCAAGAAGATTGGCGATGTGGTAGCTGCGGTGGCTGTTTATAAATATAACAGCCACCACATCACTTAGAAATTCTCTAGAATTGCCAAGGCATCCGACAATTTCTTAACGGTGAAAACATCCATATTCGGCACCGCACTTTTCGGTCTATTTGCGAAAGGTACAATTGCGCGCTTAAAGCCATGTTTCGCTGCCTCACCAATACGCTCTTGCCCACTTGGTACTGGGCGAATTTCTCCCGCTAACCCCACTTCACCAAAAACCACTAAATCTTGTGGCAATGGGCGGTTACGGAAACTGGAAATTAATGCCAATAACAATGCTAAATCTGCACTGGTTTCCGTGACCTTAACACCGCCCACTACGTTAACAAACACATCTTGATCCGACATTTGTAAGCCACCATGACGATGTAATACCGCTAATAACAAGGCTAAACGGTTTTGTTCTAACCCTACAGCAACACGACGCGGATTTGCTAACATGGAATGGTCAACTAACGCCTGAATTTCAACTAATAAAGGGCGTGTTCCTTCCCAAATCACCATCACAGAACTCCCCGGCGTTTGCTCTTCGCCCCGGCTCAAAAAAATGGCTGATGGATTTTTCACTTCACGCAACCCTTGTTCTGTCATGCCAAACACACCGAGTTCATTCACGGCACCAAAACGATTTTTATGGCTACGTAGAGTACGATAACGAGAATCTGCCTCCCCTTCGAGCAAAATTGAACAGTCGATACAATGCTCAAGGACTTTAGGACCCGCTAAGGTTCCGTCTTTCGTCACATGTCCCACCATAATAATCGCTACTTGGCGGGTTTTCGCATAACGCGTTAAAAAAGAGGCACATTCACGTACTTGTGCCACACTCCCTGGCGAAGACTGAATATCCGCTAAATGCATTACTTGAATGGAGTCAATCACGATGATTTGCGGTTTTAATTGATCCGCTAGCTGACAAATTTGTTCAACTGACGTTTCAGACAGCATGTTTAATTTATCTGTAGGTAAGCCTAATCGTTTTGCACGCATTGCCACCTGCTGCAAAGATTCCTCCCCTGTCACATAAAGTGCGGTCATATTTTGTGCTAAACCACACATCACTTGTAACAATAAGGTACTTTTGCCTGCGCCCGGATGACCACCAATTAAAATTGCACTGCCCGGTACTACACCGCCCCCTAAAACGCGATCCAACTCGTGAAAACCACTGGAAAAACGCGGTGTTTCCTGTAATGAAATCTCAGCAAGGGTTTGGATCTTCGCGCGCGTTTCACCAGCATAGCCACTAAAACGATCGCCTTTTGCGCTATTGCTAGATGACACTAAACGCACTTCACTAATCGTATTCCAAGCTTTACATGCCGCACATTGTCCCTGCCAACGAGAAAACTCTGCGCCACAATCATTACACACATATGCTGTTTTAGGTGCCTTAGCCATAAATTAATTACTCAACGTTAAAAAAGTTAAATGGATCATACGTTTCACATAATGACCTGTTTGCAACAAGCCCAGTAATTTATCTAACACAAGGCGATTATCCTGACTTTCACTGTGCAAACGAATCAATTCACGTACTTGTTGTAATAAACTGTGATGACTGTCTAACAAGTCCAGTAAATATGTTTGTTCACACGCAAGATTCTCCTCGCCGACCTGTTGATTTAACGCGCGGTCTAACAACGTTGCCTGTTCAACATAATAGTGATAGAGATTAAAGAACGCGCCAATCCGCTCTACTGTACGCAAGAAATCTGCAGCAAAATAGTCTGCTCCAATTGCAAAGGTTTCTTCAATTAAGTCTTGTTCTAAGCGAAACAATGCTCTCAATTTAGCCAAGGCACTTGTCGTGTTTTGTGTAAATTGTAAAAACTCGCGCCACTTCTCTAACCAGTTCGTTACTGTCATGGAAGTCGGATTTGCTAAAAGATAACCTCTTTTTGCTTTTGACGCTGAACTTAAACGGATCTCGTTTTCTAATGTAAGCGTTTGGACAAAACGAAGTAAATCAATAGGAAGACCTGACTTTAATTCAAATTCAACTTCACAAATCGGTGTCTGTTTTTCTCCCGCGACAATTTTACCTTGATCAAACGCCACTTCAATATGAGTTCCGTTACCACATTCGATTAACCAACTCTCACGTTCAAAGTCTGTACTAAATACAGGCTTTAATTCCCATTGTGGATAATTCGGCAATGTTAAAGCATATTTTTCAACTAATAACGATATGTTTAGCTGCGCATCAGGCAAAGTAACATTATATTCAGGGCGGATATGCAAACCGCCGTGAACCTCACCATCCGTTTTTAATGTGAGCGTGTATTGTTGATTTTCTTGCCGTACACGTAGCCCCATTTTGTGTTTTGCTAAGACGCGATCCGCGGTATCGTAATAAGTATTTGCCAAAAAGATTGTGTTATGCGCAAGAATACGAAAATTCGTTAATTCTTGATGTAATAAATCAGCAAACTTGGGCGTCACAGCTAATTTTAACTCGACTTCATTCCCCATAATAAAATTCCTTTTATTTCAATAAATTATATAAAACGGAAAAAACAGTAATGTGATTTTACGCGGGCATTATCCAATAAATACTGAACTTTTTCGATTAAAATCGTGAATTTTTAGCTAACATCATGTAATATTCGCCTGAAAAATTAGATCAATCTCTATTGGGAGTCACCTTATGGCACTGAATAATATCCTTGGATTATTTGCACATTCGCCGTTAAAACCCTTACAAAAACATTCAGAGAAAGTGACTGAGTGTTGTAATTTACTTATTCCGTTCTTTGAACATACCTTCCACGGTGAGTGGGATAAAGCGGAAGAACTCCGCGCGAAAATCTCAGAATGCGAGCGTCAAGCTGATACGTTAAAACGTGAAATCCGTTTGAAACTGCCACGAGGTTTATTTATGCCAATTGATCGTACAGATTTGTTGGAATTAGTCACACAACAAGACAAATTAGCCAATTTTGCAAAAGATATTTCAGGTCGTATGATTGGTCGTCATTTTGCCATTCCTGAAAGTATGCAACCGGAATTTGAAAAATATGTCAAACGCAGCTTAGATGCCATTATCCAAGCCCATCGCGTAATTGATGAAATGGAGCAACTACTCGAAACCGGTTTTAAAGGGCGCGAATTAGATCTTGTCAATCGCATGATCAATGAATTAGATGCGATTGAAGATGATACGGATCAAATGCAAATCAAGTTAAGAAAAATGTTACTTGGTTTAGAGTCTCGTTATAATCCAATTGATGTCATGTTCTTGTATAAAACGCTGGAATGGGTTGGGGTCTTAGCAGATCAAGCTCAACGCGTAGGATCACGAATTGAGTTAATGTTAGCTCGTTCATAACCCATCGGTTTTAAGGAAGAACAAAAATGGAACTACTTAATCAATATGGTACTTTGCTCGTTTTTATTACGGCTGCATTTGGTTTTTTCATGGCCTTTGGTATTGGTGCGAATGATGTATCAAATGCAATGGGCACCTCTGTTGGCTCAGGTACTATTACTGTCAAGCAAGCCATTATTATTGCAATGATTTTTGAATCTGCCGGGGCTTATTTGGCGGGCGGTGAAGTGACCGAAACCATTAAAAGCGGCATCATTGATCCCATGAAATTTGTGGACACACCAGATATTTTAGTCTTAGGGATGATGGCGGCACTATTTGCTTCTGGATTATGGTTATTAATTGCTTCACGCATGGGTTGGCCTGTATCTACTACGCATTCGATTGTCGGTGCGGTGGTTGGCTTTGCTTGCGTCACCGTGGGTAAAGAGGCTGTAGAATGGAGCACAATTAAAAACATTGTCGGCAGTTGGTTTATCACACCGGTTATTGCGGGCATTGTCGCTTACGGTATTTTTGCCAGCACGCAAAAATTGATTTTCGATACTGATGAGCCCCTAAAAAATGCGCAAAAATATGGTCCTTACTACATGGGGATCACCGCCTTTATTCTATGTATTGTGACATTAACGAAAGGGCTAAAACACATTGGTTTACATTTAAATGGCTTTGAAGTCTTTCTGATTTCATTACTGATTGGCATTATTTCTATCGTGGTGTGCTATTTTTATTTCAGAAGCCCAAATTTCATCCAAAAAGTACAACGTGGTACCTTTGGTGGTGTTGAGAAAGTATTCAGTATTCTAATGCTTCTGACAGCTTGTGCTATGGCATTCGCACATGGTTCTAATGATGTCGCTAATGCGATTGGTCCACTTTCTGCGGTCGTTTCAATTGTGGAACATGGTGGGCAAATTTTGCCCAAAACACAATTGGCTTGGTGGATCTTACCACTTGGCGCAATCGGTATTGTGATGGGCTTAGTCGTATTGGGTTATAAAGTGATGGCAACCATTGGAACAGGCATCACGGATCTCACGCCGAGTCGTGGTTTTGCGGCGCAATTTGCGACAGCCATCACCGTTGTTGTGGCGTCGGGTACTGGGTTGCCAATTTCAACCACGCAAACATTGGTAGGCGCCGTATTAGGTGTCGGTTTTGCACGTGGTATTGCTGCACTCAACCTGAATGTGATCCGCAATATTATTGCTTCTTGGATCGTCACTTTACCTGCAGGTGCATTTTTTGCCATTATCATTTATTATGTACTTAGCTTTATTTTCCACTAATATGTTATAAAGTGTGGTGCCTAAGCCACACTTTTCATTTTGTTTTACTATAGGATATTGTTTTATGCAAAAAATCGCTAAAGTCTTACTCTCTTGTCTTTTTCTTAGTGTATCCATGCAAGTTGCCTACGCAGAAACCAGATATGTCACAGAAAACTTAAGCACATTTTTGCGTAAAGGCGCAGGCGAACAATATAAAATTGCGGGCGCTATCCGAGCAGGCGAAGCGGTCACGGTTTTAGATCAAAAAGACCGTTATACCTTAATCCGTGATAGCAAAAATCGTGATGCTTGGATCTTAACCAGTGAGTTAACTTCTACTCCAAGTAGTAAAGAAGAAAATCCTAAGTTAAAGACTCAGATCCAAGAATTGACCATGAAACTGAACCGCTTAGATAGTGACTGGCAACAACGTACTAGTGAAATGCAGCGTCGTGCTAACCAAGCGGAGCAACAAAGCAGTCAATTACTTGAACAAAACTCTCAGCTAAAACGTGAGTTAGAAATCACCAAAAATAAAAACCGTGATCTTGAAACAATGCTAGATGCGGGTAAACGTGAAATTGCGATCCAATGGTTTATCTATGGTGGCTCTGTTCTTGGTGTGGGTTTATTGTTAGGTTTGTTAATCCCATTTATTCTACCAAAACGCCGTCGCAATAATGGTTGGGCATAACGATCAACGATGAACAACAAGATAAAAATCTATTTAGTTGGAGGTGCTGTGCGAGATCAGCTCCTCAATCTTGTTGTGAAAGATCGTGATTGGGTCGTAGTTGGTGCAACGCCAGATGATTTACTATCACAAGGCTATCAGCAAGTCGGCAAAGACTTTCCTGTTTTTCTGCATCCCCAAACAAAAGAAGAATATGCTCTCGCTAGAACAGAACGTAAAGCGGGTAGCGGCTATACTGGCTTCATTTGTGATTTTTCACCTACAATTTCTTTGGAACAAGATTTAAGTCGACGTGATTTAACTATCAATGCGCTCGCTCAAGATCTTGACGGAAAAATCTATGATTTTTATGGTGGTCTTACGGATTTAAAACAACGTCTTTTACGCCACGTTTCCCCCGCCTTTGCAGAAGATCCGCTACGCGTATTACGTGTGGCACGTTTTGCTGCTCGCTACCATGCTCTTGGCTTCACTATTGCATCTGAAACCCGCGAATTGATGCAACAGTTATCACAAAGTGGTGAGCTGTCAAACCTAACCGCAGAACGTGTTTGGTTAGAAACAGAAAAAGCCTTATTAGAACCGCATCCTGAAGTGTATTTCCAAACGCTACAAGAGGTGGGTGCATTACAAGTACTGTTTCCTGAATTAGCTGCATTACAGGGCGTCCCCAATCCCGCGAAATACCATCCGGAAATAGATACGTTTGTGCATACTATGCTGGTCCTACAACAAGCAGTCTTGTTGACAGAAAACACGGATAGTGACAAAAGTGCGGTACGTTTTGCTGCAATTTGTCATGATTTAGGCAAAGCCTTAACACCAAAAGAAATATTGCCACATCATTATGGACATGAAAAAGCTGGTGTCATGCCGACAAGACGCTTATGTCAGCGCTTTAAATTACCTCACGCAATTCAAGATTTTGCAGAACTTTGTTGTGAATATCATTCGCACATACACAAAGCCTTTGAATTACGTGCGGAGACAATATTGAAATTATTCAATCGTCTAGATGTCTGGCGTAAGCCGGAACGTTTTAAAGCACTTTTGTTAGTTTGTATTGCAGACACGCGTGGTAGGACAGGATTTGAACAAGTTGACTATCCACAACGTGAATTTCTCTGGCAACTTTATCAAAGTGCTCTGCAGGTCAACGTGCAAGACATCATCCAACAAGGTTTCCAGCAGCAAGCCATTCGTGATGAACTCAATCGCCGTCGTATAATCGCGATTAAACAGACACGCGCGGAAATCCTCCCGCGCTTTACTAATCCGTGTTAAGCTCGTAAAATAATCACAATTTTGAGTACTTTTATTAGTTATGAAAAAACAACATTTTCTTTTGCCTATCATTGCAAGTTTCTTTTTATTTGCTTGTACCCTGGATACAGAACGTCCAACGGATGTGAAATATATCAGTCACACCGATCCCACGTGGCAACAACATTTATCTCAACTTAAGAAGATTCGCGATTACACTAACCAAGGTCAGTTAGGTTATATCAGTCAGAAAGAACGATTTTCTACTCGTTTTGACTGGCAATACCAAAATCCAACCAACTACCGTCTAACCTTGTCTTCCACACTGAGCCCAACAACCCTATCTATTGAAGTACGTCATAATGTTATGCACCTGTCTGATAATAAAGGACCTCTCCGCTCAGCACAGGATGCCAAGCGGTTACTGAAAGAGATTGTTGGGATGGATTTACCGCTTGACCAATTCGCTCTTTGGTTAAAAGGACAGCCTGATGAGAGTCGGGAATATCGAGTCGCTGAAAATCACTTACTCGCCCACTTTAGCTATCCTATCGATAATCAACAATGGACAGCGGATTACTTAAGCTATCATCAACTTCCACTTCCTTTACCGAAGGATATTTTGTTGAAGACAGAAGGGCAAACTTTAAAGATTCGTATCGATAACTGGACTTATTAATGCAACATTATCATTTTTCTCACTCACTTTTAGCACAACAAGAAAAACCATATCGTTTCCCTTGTCCGGCTAAACTTAACTTATTTCTCTACATTAATGAGAAACGTCAAGATGGTTATCACGAACTACAAACCCTTTTTCAATTTGTTGATTTTGGTGATTGGTTAGATATTGAGGTTCGCGAAGATAACGAAATCTGCCTAACGCCAGAACTTCCCTCACTAAAAAATGAAGATAATTTAGTCTATCGCGCAGCAAAATTACTGCAACAGAAAACCAATTGTGCTTTAGGCGCCAATCTGGCACTTGATAAGATTCTACCGATGGGAAGCGGGCTCGGAGGAGGCTCGTCTAATGCGGCAACAGCATTAGTCGCATTAAATTACCTGTGGAATACGCAACTCAGCACAAAACAACTTGCTAAACTAGGATTAATGCTCGGTGCAGACGTACCAATTTTTGTCCATGGTCACGCGGCATTTGCCGAAGGTGTAGGTGAAAAAATTACTTATTGTGAGCCAAAAGAGAAATGGTATGTGGTTTTAAAGCCAAATGTGTCTATATCAACCGCGACCGTCTTTTCTGATCCAGATTTAATTCGTAATACCCCTAAGCAATCTCTGGAGCAACTCCTCAATCAAAAATATGCAAACGATTGTGAAAAAGTTGTGTTAAATCATTATCCAGAGGTTGAAGAAATACTCCACAGATTGTTACAATATGCGCCATCAAGATTAACAGGCACCGGCGCTTGTGTATTTGCCGAATTTAATGACGAAGAAAGTGCACAACTCGCATTTCAAACAATACCCAAAAACTATTTTGGTTTTGTCGCACAAGGATTAAATAAATCACCTTTACATAATATGCTAGCGAAAATCAGCTAGCTCGATAATAACGAATTTACTCAACCATTTTTATTTCTTTACAATCTAAACCTCGAGGTTCAATTAACAATGCCTGATATAAAACTCTTTACTGGTAATGCAACACCAGAACTAGCAAAACGAATTTCTGAACGTTTATATCTCTCATTAGGTGATGCGACTGTTGGTCGTTTCAGTGATGGGGAAATTCAAGTTCAGATCAATGAAAACGTACGTGGTAGTGATGTGTTCATTATTCAATCTACTTGTGCCCCAACAAACGATAACCTAATGGAGTTGATTGTCATGGTTGATGCGTTACGTCGAGCATCTGCTGGTCGTATTACCGCGGTAATTCCTTATTTTGGTTATGCACGCCAAGATCGTCGTGTCCGCTCTGCTCGTGTACCGATTACAGCAAAAGTCGTGGCTGACTTCCTTTCTAGTGTAGGTGTCGATCGCGTGTTAACTTGTGATTTACACGCAGAACAAATCCAAGGTTTTTTTGATGTGCCTGTTGATAACGTCTTTGGTTCACCTGTATTAGTGCATGATATGTTAAAGAAAATCGACATGCAAAATCCGATTGTCGTTTCACCAGATATTGGAGGCGTCGTACGTGCCCGCGCTATCGCAAAATTACTGAATGATACCGATATAGCAATTATTGATAAACGTCGTCCACGTGCCAATGTAGCACAAGTCATGCATATTATCGGGGATGTTGCAGGTCGTGATTGTATTCTTGTGGATGATATGATTGATACTGGTGGGACGTTATGTAAAGCGGCTGAAGCCTTAAAAGAACGTGGGGCTAAACGTATTTTTGCCTATGCGACTCACGCAGTCTTCTCTGGCTCGGCTGCGAAAAATCTTGCCAGTGATGCATTAGATGAGGTGGTAGTAACAGACACGATCCCACTTTCACCAGAAATTAAAGCATTAAACAAAGTCCGCGTATTAACCCTTTCAGGTATGTTGGCTGAAGCTATTCGTCGTATCAGTAACGAAGAATCAATTTCTGCAATGTTCACCTAGTCAAATGACAAAAAAAGTGCGGTTAAAAATATTGAATTTTTAACCGCACTTTTTTATCTCGATAGGCGTCGTCTTTTATAGTCTGAGCTGCCGCTCAATTTCTTTCGCTTTCACTAAGAATTGTTTACGTTCAGCAGTTCCCATACCACTACTTGTTCCCGGTAATTTCACAGTCAATGGATTAACCGCGCGACCATTAATATGAAATTCATAATGTAAATGCGGTCCTGTCGAACGCCCTGTGTTTCCCGAAAGAGCGATACGTTGACCACGTTTAACATTTTGCCCTGCTTTGACTAGAGCACGGCTTAAGTGCATATAAACGGTTTGATATTCACGCCCATGTCGTACCACAATATAACGTCCCGCGCCATTTGCTTGATACGCGACTTTTTCCACAATACCATCCGCAGGTGCAATGACCGGTGTACCAATGGGCATAGCAAAGTCCACGCCTTTATGTGGTGCAATACGCCCAGTCACTGGGTGGCGTCGATAGGGATTAAAATGAGAAGAAACGCGAGCCTGACGTTGTAAAGGATAACGAGCAAAACCTTTGCCGAGCGTTTCGCCTTGGCGATTATAATAACGCCCATTACTCGCTTGAATCGCATAATAACTTTTGCCAGCTGAAATAATATGGATTCCATCCACATTACCTTGTCCCGTCAGCTTCCCTTCAATATATTCACGTGTCACTAATACCGCAAATTTATCGCCTTTTTTTAGCCGTTTTAAATTAATTTGCCATTGTAATGCATTCGCAAGTTGATTAATTTGGCGGATATCTAAACCTAATGTTCTTAATGCGGTATTAAAAGAACCGTCAATTCTGCCTTTTAACACCTCTTTTTTCCAAACACTTTGTTTCTTTAAAATTTCACGCTGATATTGACCATCTGCTGTTTTTTCGTAGATTTTTTCTTCTCTCTCTGAAACCAACCAATTAAGGTATTCGAGTTCGCCTTGGTTATCTAAGATCCAATAAAATTGCTGACCCGGCTTTAAGTTTTTAAATTCAGGATAGGCTTTAATTAAGAGCTCGCTTACACTGGCATCTAAGCCAGACAACTCTAAAACATCTTTTAAGGAATCCCCTTTTACCACCGTGTGGCTGAACTGATTTTTAATCCGCATTGCCTGATCCATAACATCAAACAAATCACTCAGCGCATGACGAACAGGTTCAGGAAAGGCTGCCAATTCATCTAGCATATCAGGTTTGATTTCATCAACCTCATCATCTTTTGCTTCTAAATCATCATAAAAAGACGTTGCATCTAGTGTATTTTCTGCGGGTTTTGATGTCGTTTCTTGTGACGATGCATCTACTTGAGTGTCACTGTTTTTTTCATCCATACTGACAGCGGAAGACTCAGTATGATGTTCTGTTATCGCTTGCTTTTCTACTGATTCCGCGGATGAGGGAGGAGAGAGGGTGCTATCCGCTTGTACCGAAGAAGGCGATTCTACCGTGGCTGTAGATAAGGCAGGTTGCTTTTCAATTTGAGTTTCTGTTTGTGTTTGGCTATCTGCACTTGAATCTTGCCCTTCTTCTTTTTTTCCCAACGATACAACGAGAACGATGAATAAAATAATGCTAAAAAAAATTGCCATCTTAATCTGCAATTTTCTTCTTCGTCTATCTCTTGCTAATTTAACGTGCCGCACGCTTCTATTCCTTTGTTTCTCAATTCGTTTAATTATGACCAAGCAAACAATAAAAAATTCAACGGAATGTTAAAAAAGGCATATGAATGCCCAAATTGTATTCATCGTACTTATTTTCATTGGATAAACTTGTTAAACGAATCAAAATAAGCTATTTTTACTGCAACTTTAAGCCGTCAAGTCTAGCAAATAATGCACATTCATTCTATAAAATTACCCTTAGTTGAACATTCTATAAAATTACCCTTAGTTGAATTAAAAAACATCAATGTTGTTTTTGAACAGAAAAAAGCATTACAAAATATCAATTTAACCCTTTATCCCAATTCGATCATTACGATTGTCGGTCCTAATGGTGGCGGAAAATCAACCTTATTAAAGGTATTACTCAAATTGCTTCCCCCTACTTCGGGACAAGTTATTTACCATAAAAACTTACGTATTGGTTACGTGCCGCAAAAAATTCACTTAGATCATAGTCTGCCGATTACTGTTGAACGCTTTTTATCACTCAAAAAAGGGATTTCTCGCCAAGCTATCCAAGACGCCCTGTCATTATTGTCAATTAGTCACTTACATAAAAATAGCCTACAAAAATTATCTGGTGGAGAGATGCAACGGGTACTCTTAGCCCGCGCTATCTTGAATAAACCAAATTTATTGGTATTAGATGAACCAACGCAAGGCGTCGATATCAATGGGCAAGCAGAACTTTATCAGTTAATTCAACAAACACAGCAACAATTAAATTGTGCCATTCTCATGGTTTCTCACGATCTCAACATTGTGATGGCAGATACCAATGAAGTGCTCTGTATTAATCAACATATTTGCTGTGCGGGAACACCAGAAACGGTTTCAAATGATCCCACTTTTATTCATTTCTTTGGTGACCAATTTGCCAAAAATGTCGCACTATATACCCATAAACACAACCATAAACATGACATACATGGCGATATTTGCTGTACGTCAGATTTCCAATCTCAACAATGTACTCATAAAGAATAGGATAAATCATGTTTGAAATTCTTTTTCCCGCTTGGCTTACCGGTATGTTGCTTTCCCTGATTACAGCACCACTCGGTGCTTTTGTGGTCTGGCGAAAAATGGCTTACTTTGGCGATACACTTGCTCATTCCGCATTACTTGGAGTGGCATTGGGAATTTTCCTAGATATCAACCCTTACCTTTCGATTGTGCTGCTGACGTTAATCCTCGCCATCCTCATGGTATGGTTAGAAGGGAAAACACAATTTTCGGTGGATACATTACTTGGCATCATTGCGCACAGTTGTTTATCGCTGGGAGTGGTCACTGTTGGCTTATTGCAAAATGTCCGCGTGGATTTAATGGCTTATCTTTTTGGCGATCTATTAGCCATGAACTATGAGGATTTAGTGGTGATTGGTATAGGTGTTGTATTTGTGCTGGTGACATTATTGTATTTCTGGCATCCACTCCTTTCGACCACAGTCAGTCCAGAACTTGCACAAGTTGAAGGGGTAAATGTGCAGAAAATGCGTTTTATTTTAATGATCTTAACCGCACTGACGATTGCACTTAGTATGAAATTTGTTGGTGCCTTAATTATCACCTCACTCCTGATTATTCCTTCCGCCACGGCAAGGCGGTTTGCCAAAACCCCTGAGAGTATGGTGTTCATTGCAATTCTTATGAGTATGCTCTCAATTAGCTTGGGCTTATTACTTTCCGCTTACTACGATACCGCAGCAGGTCCTTCTGTGGTCATCTGCGCCAGTTTGTTATTCTTGTTGTCATTAATGAAAAAAGAACATAATTAAACCGCTAAAGAGCGGTCTCATTTACACTTTTTTCACGAACATGAAAAAGCGAACCAAAGTTCGCTTTTTATTTGCATTAATCTAGCATAAAGCAGGCAATCTTGCTGCCATCCTCATACTGTTTTAAAGCTGGTTTCTCGAGGGCACATTTTTCCATAGCAAAACGACAACGAGCATGAAAAGCACAGCCTTTAGGTGGACTTAATGGACTCGGCAACTCACCTGTCAGTTTAATCCTTTCGCGACGATGTTCAGCTTCCAAACGCGGTGTGGCTGAAAGTAAGGCTTGCGTGTAAGGATGACGAGGATGGTTAAAAATCGCCTTCGTTTCACCTTGTTCAACACAACGCCCTAAATACATAACCATCACTTCATCGGCAATGTGTTCCACCACCGAAAGATCGTGGGAAATAAACACATAAGATAATCCCATTTCTTCTTGCAGATCCATCATCAAGTTTAATACTTGGGCACGGACAGACACATCAAGCGCAGAAACCGGTTCATCCGCCACCACAATATCAGGACGCAACATTAACCCACGCGCAATCGCGATACGTTGACGTTGTCCCCCTGAGAACATGTGTGGATAGCGATCGTAAAACTCTGGTTTCAAGCCCACTTTTTCCATCATTCCCAACACTTGCTGCTTACGTTCTTTGGCATTCAAATCCGTATTGATCAACAACGGCTCTTCTAAAATCGTGCCAATTTTTTTGCGTGGATTTAAAGAAGCATAAGGATTTTGAAACACAATTTGAATTTTCTTACGACGCAATTTTTGTGTGGCCGTGTCATTTTCTAAAAAGTTTTGTCCTTTATAGAAAAGTTCACCTTCTGTTGGGGCTTCAATCATAGTCAGCATGCGACCAAGTGTAGATTTCCCACAACCTGACTCCCCCACGATCGCCAATGTTTTACCGCGCTCTAAGGTAAATGAAACCCCATCTACCGCTTTCACTAACTTCGGCTTACTCAATATCCCTTTTTTAACAGGATAGTATTTTTTCAAATTCACTGCATCCAACAAAGGTGCTTGTCTCTCAAGTTCTTGCATATTGTTCTCTTTCTTCTTATGACACTGCAAATTCTGTACAACTTGGCATACCTTGCGCATTCAACGGTGTATGACATTTGACGCGATGTCCATTCACCAAACGGGTTTCTGGTTCTTGCTCACGACAACGATCTGTGGCGTATGGGCAACGTGGATTTAATAAACAGCCTTTTGGGCGATCATATTTCCCCGGCACAACCCCCGGTAAAGATTGTAAACGTGATTTTCCTTCTGCAAATTCTGGTAACGCACGTAATAGCGCTTGAGTATATGGATGGCGTGGACATTTAAAAATTTCCTCCGCTCGTCCTTCTTCAACCACTTGCCCGGCATACATCACAATAATGCGGTGGGCTGCTTCCGCGACTAAGGCAAGATCATGGGTGATCAGGATTAACGCCATATTTTCTTTACGCTGTAATTCCAGCAATAAATCAATAATCTGTGCTTGAATCGTCACGTCTAACGCAGTTGTCGGTTCATCCGCAATTAATAATTTCGGATTACAGGCAATCGCCATCGCAATCATCACACGTTGACTCATACCCCCCGATAATTGATGCGGATACACATCTAAACGCGAACGCGGATCAGGAATGCCCACTAAGGTTAATAATTCGATAGCACGTTCTTTACGCCATGCTTTAGCCCCACCTTGATGAACTTTCAGTGCTTCCATAATTTGATAGCCCACCGTATAACTTGGGTTTAAACTGGTCATCGCATCTTGGAAAATCATGGACACATCGGCTCCCACAATTTTCTGCTTTTGCTTTTCAGTTAAGGCAAGTAAATCACTTTGATTAAACAGCAATTGTTCCGCTTGTACACGCCCCGGATAATCAATTAGCCCCATAATCGCGAGTGAGCTCACTGATTTTCCTGAACCTGATTCGCCAACAATACCTAATACTTCACCTTCATTGACCGTGTAACTGACGCGATCCACCGCTTTAAAAGGGGCATTTTCATCACCAAAATGCACCGAAAGATTTTCTACATTTAATAACGCCATGCTGCCCACCTTATTGTTTTAATTTTGGATCAAGTGCATCACGTAAGCCATCACCCATCAGGTTAAACGCCAAGACAAGAGAAAGAATGGCTAAACCGGGAATGGTCACTAACCAGTGCGCCGTTTGCATAAAGCCTCGTGATTCCGCTAACATCGTACCCAATTCTGGTGTAGGTGGCTGCGCACCAATCCCCAAGAAACCTAACGCCGCCAGTTCAAGAATCGCGTTAGAAATCCCCATGGTCATTTGTACAATTAAAGGGGCTAAACAGTTCGGTAAAATGACAATAAACATCAAACGAAAAACACCGGCACCCGCCACGCGAGAAGCAATCACATAATCACGATTTTTCTCACTTAACACCGACGCACGGGTTAAACGCACATAACTTGGAATCGACACCACAGCAATCGCAATCGCGGCATTGGTTAATGAGGGACCTAAAATGGTGACAACCCCAATGGTTAATAATAAGCTTGGAATTGCCAACATAATATCCACAAATCGCATGATGATAATATCGACTGTTCCACCATAATAGCCGGCGAGTAAGCCTAAAATAACACCGAAAAAACAGGACAATAACACAATGGTTAAGCCAATAAAGACCGACAGACGCGCGCCATAAATAATACGCGATAAAATATCCCTACCGATATCATCTGTACCTAATAAATAGCGACTATCGCCACCATCAAGCCAAGCTGGAGGTAACAATAAGGCACTCCGATCTTGTGCAATCGGATCAAAAGGGGCAATCACCCCAGCGAAAACACAAACCAAGAAAACAATTGCAATAAAAGTAAGTCCAATGACCGCACCATGATTTTGTTTAAAATAAAACCAGAATTCTTGTAACGGGGTTTTTGGGGCGGGTGAACTAACCGTAGTCGTACTTGACATTTTTCACTCCAATCAAATCAAATTAAGTATGGCGAATACGTGGATTGACGATGCCATAAAATACATCAACTGTTAAATTGACAATAATAATTAAGGTGGCAATAATCAGCACCGAACCTTGTAAAACAGGATAATCACGCGAGTTAATCGCATCAATAATCCACTTACCGATCCCCGGCCATGAGAAAATATTCTCCGTTAATACCGCTCCGGATAACAGTTGTCCAATAATCAAGCCAACCACGGTCACTACGGGAATCAACGCATTACGTAATGCGTGTACCACCACGATACGCGTGGTATTTAACCCTTTCGCTTTTGCCGTCCGAATATAATCTTCGCCTAACACTTCTAACATCGAGGAACGCGTCATACGTGTAATCACCGCGAGAGGAATCGTGCCAAGCACAATAGAGGGTAAAATGAGTGATTTAATCGCAGCTAAGAAGGCCCCTGGTTCATCAGAATTCCAAGTATCAATCAGCATAAAACCGGTATCCGCTTCAATCCAATATTCAGCGGGTAAGCGTCCTGAAGCGGGTAAACCGAGCGGAGTGGAAAAATAAAGAATTAAAATCAATCCCCACCAGAAAATCGGCATCGAATACCCCGTCAGCGACAAAGATGTCACCGTATGTGAAATCCAAGACTCTTTTTTGACTGCTGCAATAACACCTAAAAATATCCCTAAAATTAAAGACCACAATAACGCAAAAAAAGCTAACTCAACGGTTGCAGGGAAAAGAGTAAAAAACTCTTTTAAAACAGGTTCATTATTACGAAATGAGGTGCCTAAATCCCCCTGTAAGACCCCTTTAACATAGCTAAAGTATTGTTCAGGCAAAGGACGATCCAAGCCTAATTTTTGCATCATTTCGGCATGCACTTCTGGTGTTAAACCGCGTTCCCCCATACGAATTTCAATCGGATCGCCAGGGATCATATGCACTAAAGCAAAAGTAATTAAGGTTATTGCAATAAACGTTGGAATAACCATGAAAAGACGTTTAAGAATAAATTGAAACATTGAAGACTCGCTGTATTTATAATTGTGAATCTATAGCTTTGAATCCCTTATTCCTCTTCACAGAGGAAAAGCATAAGCGGTCAAAAAGATAGCAAATAAGATCTAAAGTAGGATAGCACAAGCCTTTCTGCTCGTCCTATCCTATTCTTAAGAAATGCGAAAAAACTTGACCGCACTTAAGGCGACATTACTTCTCTAGCTCAACCGCGTAGAAGTTATGTAAACCAAATGGATCGATGACATAGCCTTTAACTTCTTTACGCACTGGGAAATAGGTTGTGGAGTGTGCAATCGTAATCCAAGGTGCTTGTTCTTTGAAGACCAACTGAGCTTGTTGATAAAGTGCAGTACGCTCTGCTGGATCAGTGACTTGGGCAGCTTTTGTCACTAAATCGTTAAATTCTTTGTGACAGAAATTCGCATAGTTAGACCCTGACTCAACAGCCGCACAGCTTAATAAGGTATTCAAGAAGTTATCTGGATCACCATTGTCGCCCGTCCACCCCATCATACCAGTTTGGTGATCGCCGGCACGCATACGTTTGAGGTATTCTCCCCATTCATAGCTCACAATTTTTGCTTTCACACCGACTTTTTCCCAGTCAGCTTGTACCAATTCCGCCATACGACGGGCATTTGGGTTATAGGGACGTGAAACAGGCATTGCCCATAAATCTGTTTCAAAGCCATTTTCAAACCCGGCTTCTTTTAATAAAGCTTTAGCTTTTTCTGGATCATAGGCGTAATCTTTCACTTCATCATTATATGACCACATTGTTGGTGGAATTGGGTTTTTCGCTACTTGCCCCGCACCTTGATACACTGATTCAATGATCGCGTCTTTGTTGACTGCGTAGTTCAATGCTTGACGCACTTTCACATTATCAAACGGGGCTTTTTGTACATTAAAGTTTAAATAACCCACATTTAATCCCGGTTTAGTTAACAAAGTGATATTGCTATCTGCTTTTAATTTAGCAATATCCGCTGAATTTGGATAAGGCGCTGCATGGCATTCACCCTTTTGTAATTTGGCATAACGCACTGAAGCATCTGGCGTGATCGAAAACACTAAGCGATCAATTTTTGCTTTGCCTTGCCAATAGTTTTCAAAGGCTTTATAGCGTACAGCAGAGTCTTTTTGGTAAGAAACAAATTCAAATGGTCCTGTACCAATTGGTGCACTATCCAATTTTTCTGGTGTTTTGGCTTTTGCCATGGCATCGGCATATTGTGCTGAATAAATCGAAGCAAAATCCATCGCTAAATTCGCTAAAAATGGCGCATTTGGCACTTTTAAGCTGATTTTGACAGTATAGTCATCGACTTTTTCAACCTTATCAATGATATTTTGCATATCCATACCGATAAAATATTCATAGCTACCACCTGACACTTTGTGATAAGGGTGATTTGGGTCTAATTGACGATTGAAAGAGAACACCACATCATCGGCATTAAAATCACGTGTTGGTTTAAAATCTTTATTGCTATGGAATTTCACACCTTTACGTAAATGGAAGACATAGGTTTTCCCATCTTCAGATACATCCCATTTTTCAGCTAAGGCAGGAATGACATTAGTGGTACCACGTTCAAACGTAGTTAGCCCATTAAACATTGCTTGACCTGAGGCATCAATAGTTGCCCCATCGGTGCCTAACACAGGGCTTAAATAAGACGGGGAGGCTTCCGAACAATACACAAAGGTTTTCGGTGCAGCCGCAAACGCAGCTGTGGACGTCATCGCTAAAACGGCAAGAGAGAGTTTTGTTAATTTTTTCATTTTTCACTCCGGGATGTTGTTAGTTGAGTGCAAAACATGCACCTTTTGTTTGCATAAGCACCTATGAATATGTCAAGTTTTAAATAAAATAGCAATCCTTTATGTGAATAAAATGTAAAATAAATCACCAAATTGTTAAATTATTCTAAAAAAATAGCCATATTTTTGGATAAAACTGCGTATTTATCACTAAATATGGCTCATAACTTCGCGATGATTTTCTACTCTCTGCTTTGAGTACAGGATGATTCTCTCTTTTTCGCAAATTTCACAGCATACTATACAAAATCATTCGTTTTTTGTGTTGTATTTGTCTTTTTCTTACCATTGACGAGTCAGTTGGCTATTCACTACTCGGACGAATACCTAAAGTATGGCAAATGGCATAAGTCAACTCACTCCGATTCAAAGTATAAAAATGGAAGTCATTAACACCTTCGCGAGAAAGAACTCTGACCATATCCATCGCCACACTCGCCGCCACTAAATTACGTGTGGTAGGATCATCATCTAATCCCTCATAATTCTTCGCTAACCAAGCGGGAATTTTAACATTGGTAATTGCTGCCATTTTGACCAATTGCTTAAAATTCGTCACGGGTAAAATGCCCGGCACAATTTCTGCGTCAATCCCAATCGAAGCACAGCGATCACGGAAACGCAAATAACTGTCAATATCAAAAAAGAATTGGGTAATTACATGGTTAGCACCTGCATCAATTTTACGCTTTAAATTGATCAAATCCGCTTGTGCTGATTTGGCTTCGGGATGGACTTCTGGATAAGCCGCCACAGAGATATCAAAATCCGCCACTGAGCGTAACAGCGCAACAAGATCTGAGGCGTAAAAGGGCTTTTTCGCATAGCCTTTTGGCTCATCACCACGTAATGCCACAATACGACGAATCCCACTGTTCCAATAATCTTTCGCAATCTCAATGAGTTCTTCCGGTGTGGCATCAATCCCCGTTAAATGTGGTGCGGCTTCTAACCCTGTTTGCTGTTTAATATTTTTTACTACGGAATGGGTGCGATCGCGCTCACCAGAATTTGCGCCATATGTCACGGAGACAAACTTGGGTTTCAGCACTTTTAAACGATGAATCGAATCCCACAAAATACTTTCCATTTTTTCATTTTTCGGCGGGAAAAATTCAAAGGACACATTTATCTTACTGTTCAAATCTGCAATATGTTGATTGAGTGTATCAATCTCTTTTGCGTAACTCATGACTTACCTCATATACAAAACTGATTTAGATGTCTATATGGCTAAAGTAATGAGAAACGGTATATGTGTCAATTTCAAAAATTTCATTACAAAAATGAATTCAATTCATAATCAAAATAACCATGCGATTTGTAGTTAGCCTATGAATTCGCTATACTGCCGAGTTATGATCGCCAAGTTCACTGACTCACATGGGAAGAATATGAAGAGAAAAGCTAAAATCACACTGATTTTATCCAGTATTACACTTATCTTAGCGAGCGCTGCACAATTTTATACCAATCATAAAATTGACCGCAGTTTACAAAGTTTCCCCTATCATCTAAAAGATCAGCTTACTTTACATGTAACTGAAAAAAGTCGCAGTTTCTTTCAGCGCGAATTAGTCTTTACTCTTGAAGACGCCCAACAACAAAAAAACGATATTATTTCCACTCAGTTGACCGCACTTCCTTTTACGATTATTGCAGAATCCCAACTCCCCGATCCGTTGATTCGTGAGCTCAATAAAAAACTGAATATCACTATCGATAAAAATAGCATTAATAGTAAATTTTCTGTGGTCGGAGATTATTTACAATCGGATATTTCCACCCAATTTAGGGATCTCGCCAATAAGCCACAAGATTTACAAATCAATATTAATTTTGCGACCAAAAGCAAATTCATGGAAATCCAAAGCCAGCTGTCTGGCTTTAACTACGATGCCAAAACTAAAATCGAAGGATTACGTAGCCAATCCGTGCTGATTCCGGTTGGTGATCACCATTACGATTTAGCCGAATTAGATCTAGAAATTAAACATGCCGATATTTATTTATTAAATGGCGAAAACACACATATCAAATTAGAGAAAGAGCGCTATAACTTAAATAAGGCGATTGATGAGTCGTTTTATGACTTAGCCACACGTTTTAAAAGTGAAGTCATAAAAATTTCGAATAAAAACAAAACGACAGAAAAAGATGCGCTAGACATACTAGGCTTAGACATAAGTAACAAGCAAAGCAAAGTACCTAATCAAGTAAGTTTCTATAAAACCTTTGAAAATTTAGTCGAAGAAAATAAAGCTTTACCAGATGCGTTGTATTTACTCACGGAGCTCTTCTTTAATAATGAGGCGAACGAAACTAAAATCAACATCAAAGCTTTATCTTTCCCCAATAATGCCAGTCTGAACCAATTTTTTAACGCTAATGATATCAACCTGGCTTTCGCTTCTGACAACAAAGACAAACAAAATATCAACACACAATTTGAAGTTAACATTGGACAAATCGCGCTCGACGGTGCCCCTAAAGACCAGTTTAGTATGAAAGGGCTCGCCTTGTCACAAAAAACCAGTCAAATGAATTTGACAGAACAGCTCAATTTACTGCATTTTTATACGGATCTCTTAAACGATCTCTCAACCCGTGTTCCTTTCCCAGAAAAAGATCAGCCCGACTTCGTGGCTAAACTTAAGCAAAGAGCGCAACCCTTTAAGGAACAACGTGAATTTCGTTTACAAGTTGAGGCACTGAATTACGCGAATCCAACATTTAATGTCGATGTAGCATTAGAACATCTGGATCTCAATCATCAGGAAAATCAACAGGCAAATTATGGTTACCATTCAGCACTCACCATTAAAAAACTGATCCATAAACCGCTTGCTTTACAAATTAATGACTTTATCTACCAGATTCCATTGCATTTAAATAAACGGGTCAAACCTTCTCCATTTGACATATGCTATGACCAAACTTACCGACTCTTGTGTCCAATGTATCTTTCTAAAAAAACCTACCAAACATGGCAGGAAAGTTTTGCGAAAGAAACTAATCCAAGTATCACTGATGCGGAATTCCGTTTTGCTTTAGATACCTTCCCTAGCACACAAGCTTATCCGGTTAGTGTCAAACTAGCATTTGACTTCAATCCAGAGAAAACTAAAGCATTTTCTTTCGACACCTTAGAAACTATCATGCATTGGGAAAACATGAATATTGATCTCCAATTAGCGTTAGCGAAAGGTCTAGTGAATAATGAAAAACACGCCTCTTTACCACAAAAACAAGAAGTTTGGCAGACACTATCGCAATGGGTTAAACCGCAAGATCAATTAGCCCCTTACTTTCTTGAAAATGAAGAAAACTATCTACTTCATTATGTGCAAAAAAATGGAAAAAGAACCATTAATGCTCAGCCTTTTGAAGAAGTCATGGCAAAATTAGATCAACAACATGAGGGGCAAGCTGACGAAAGTCAATCTCAGGGAGAACAACCTGAAATTCCAGCCTTGAATGATTCTCCCCCTGATGCACGAAATGAGGCGAAAGCCCCATAACACAGCGCAAAGTGCGGTCGAAAAAATGTAAAAAAACGACCGCACTTTTTACTTCAGCCCCTTTTTCCTTTACAAAATCACAAATCCCCCTACAATATCCCCCTTTGAATTGCTCACCTTAAGTGAGTAACTGACTTGTAATCAGACTAACGGATAATTTATGACAACTTTCACTCCAGAACTGCTCTCTCCAGCCGGTTCACTCAAAAACATGCGCTATGCCTTTGCCTATGGTGCCGATGCGGTGTATGCCGGACAACCACGTTATAGCTTGCGTGTACGTAACAATGAATTTAATCATGCTAATTTAAAAATTGGCATTGATGAAGCCCACGCCTTAGGCAAAAAATTCTATGTAGTGGTCAATATTGCGCCACATAACTCCAAGCTGAAAACCTTTATTCGTGATTTAGAGCCGGTAATTGCCATGGGACCCGATGCGTTAATTATGTCGGATCCGGGCTTAATTATGTTAGTGCGTGAACATTTCCCGGATATGGCGATTCACCTTTCGGTACAAGCCAATGCGGTCAACTGGGCTTCGGTGAAATTCTGGAAACAAATGGGCTTAACCCGCGTGATCTTATCCCGTGAGCTTTCGCTTGATGAAATTGCCGAAATTCGTCAGCAAGTGCCAGAAATGGAAATTGAAGTGTTCGTGCATGGGGCATTATGCATGGCGTATTCTGGACGTTGTTTATTATCAGGCTATATTAATAAACGTGATCCAAACCAAGGCACCTGTACCAATGCGTGCCGCTGGGAATACAGTGTAACCGAAGCCAAAGAAGATGAGATCGGCAACATTGTGAATGTGGGTGAAGAAATTCCAGTGAAAAATGTAGCACCGACACTTGGCGAAGGCGACACCACTAGTAAAGTATTTTTATTAGCAGAAAGTCAACGCCCTGAAGAACAAATGTCTGCCTTTGAAGATGAGCATGGTACTTACATCATGAACTCGAAAGATCTACGAGCGGTACAACATGTGGAAAAACTCACCGCACTTGGCGTACATTCGTTAAAAATCGAAGGGCGTACCAAATCCTTCTATTATTGTGCGAGAACCGCACAAGTTTACCGTAAAGCAATTGATGATGCGGTAGCAGGCAAACCGTTTGATGAAAGTTTGATGGATACCTTAGAATCTCTTGCACACCGTGGTTATACCGAAGGGTTCTTACGTCGTCATACTCACGATGAATACCAAAACTACGATTACGGCTACTCTATTTCTGAACGTCAACAATTTGTCGGTGAATTCACAGGTAAACGTAATGAGCAAGGCATGGCAGAAGTGGCAGTCAAAAATAAATTCTTACTCGGTGATGAAGTGGAAATGATGACCCCGAAAGGGAACATTGTGTTCAAGATTGAACGGATGCTCAACCGTAAAAATGAAAATGTGGAAGCGGGTTTAGGCGATGGACATTTTGTATTTTTAGACGTGCCAGAAGATGTGCAATTAGACTACGCGCTGCTAATGCGTAATTTGGTGAATACTAACACACGCCAACCACACCAAAAATAAGCCATTTATGGCAACTAATGTTAATAAATTGTTGCATTTGTTATTTTTGTGTGTATAATCCGACACATACCCTAAAAAGTATGACTCCAAATATATTTTCGCCCTTTCGTCTTTCTTGAAAGGGCTTTTTTTTGTCCAAAATCATCTCAATTCGATACTAAACAACAAAATCTGGATTTTTCCTTGTGCAAGAGCGGAATTCACACTAGACTTACGCCCACGATTTTTTAGATAACTTTTTATAACCCTATTTATGCGTGTTTCTGACTTTTATTTTGATTTACCCGATGAGCTGATTGCTCGTTACCCAAAACCGGAGCGCACCGCTAGTCGCTTATTACAACTTAACGGCGAAAATGGTGAGATTACCCACCGCACTTTTGCTGATGTACTCGATCAAATTCATGAAGGCGATTTATTGATTTTTAATAACACGCGCGTGATTCCTGCAAGGATGTTTGGACGTAAAGCCAGTGGCGGTAAGGTGGAAGTATTGGTCGAGCGGATTTTATCCGACACTCGCTTTTTAGCCCATGTGCGCTCCTCAAAAGCACCGAAAGAAGGGGCAGAACTGTGGTTAGGCGAAGATAAGTTAGGTGAACATCATGGTGTCAAAATGATCATGGTTGCGCGCCATGATACCTTATTTGAATTAGAAATCGCGCAAAAACAGACCGCACTTTTAGACGTGTTACAGCAAATTGGGCATATGCCATTGCCCCCTTATATTGATCGCCCTGACGAAGAAGCGGATAAAGAACGTTATCAAACCGTTTATAACAAAGTTCCAGGCGCGGTTGCGGCACCAACTGCTGGTTTACACTTTGATGATGCACTCTTAGCGCAATTAAAGGCAAAAGGGGTTAACTTTGCTTTTGTGACTTTACATGTTGGCGCAGGCACATTTCAACCGGTGCGCGTCGAGCAGATTGAAGATCACAAAATGCACGCAGAATATGTGGAAGTACCACAAGAAGTGTGTGACGCGATTATTGCCACGAAACAAGCAGGCAAACGTGTGATTGCTGTGGGCACAACTTCAGTTCGTTCCGTCGAGAGTGCGGCATTAGCGACGGAAGAAAAAGGCGAACATGCCTTAATTACGCCTTATTTTTCCGATACGTCAATTTTTATTTATCCAGGCAAAAGCTTCCGCGTGGTGGATTGTTTAATTACGAACTTCCACTTACCAGAAAGTACACTGATTATGCTGGTTTCCGCTTTTGCTGGCTATCGTCATACTATGCGGGCGTACCAAAGTGCGGTCGAAAATCGCTATCGTTTTTTCAGTTATGGCGACGCGATGTTTATCAGCAAAAATCCTCGCGTTAATGGGCTTGACTGATGATCTTTGTGTTTGATTTAGACGGCACGATTTGCTTTGACGGCAAACAGATTCCACTCGACATTCAACACGCTCTTGAACAGCTGATGCAAAAAGATCATCAGCTGATTTTTGCCTCGGCACGCCCTATTCGCGATCTTCTCCCCTTACTTAACCCCAAACTCCAACAGGCTATGTTGATTGGGGGGAATGGTGCGATTACCCAAGTCAATAAACAAATTACCGCCCAACAACCAATTTCTAGTGCTGTTTTTACACAAATCAAGCAATGGATTGAGGAATTTGATTTAGATTATTTGGCTGATGACCTCTGGGATTACAGTAAACGTCTTCGCCAACCGCATAGCATCGAACACAAAATAGATCCTGCGAAATTGGCTCAAAATCGACCGCTCTCGGCAATACAACATCCGATCAAAACCATTTTACTTAACCTGACTCAGACACAATTTCTTTTCCTCAAACAACAGTTGACACACTTAGAGGTCAATCTCATTGAGCATAGCGAAGAAAATGGGCGATTTAATCTGGATATTACTGCTAAACACATCAATAAATACTATACCCTCACCACTTATATCGGGCAGGCTAAATACGTTGCCTTTGGCAACGATATGAATGACATCGAATTATTACAACATGCTGATTATTCAGTCTGTGTCGGTGACTTCGCGCCCTTACGCAAACTTGCAAACACACATCTTTTTACTAACCCCGCTGACATTGCGCAAAAAATTAAACAATTGAACAATTAATCGGATAGCGCAATATTCGACTTATCTTATAAAATGGAGATTAATTATGGATTTAATTATTGGCTTAATTGCCGTTATTCTCGTTGGTTATTACATTGTCAAAGGCTATTCTGCCACTGGCGTATTAATGACCGTCGGTTTATTGTTATTGCTTTGTAGTGTGTTATTAGACAAAGCCATTCTGCCGAACAGTGTCAAATCAACGGGTAGTGTCTACCTCGATGTGTTTGAATATGTCAAATACCTTTTAATGAATCGTGGGGGCAACCTTGGTATGCTGATTATGGTGTTGTGTGGTTTTGCGGCTTACATGACTCATATAGGGGCAAACGACATGGTAGTAAAACTCGCCTCCCAACCGCTCAAATACATCAAATCCACTTATCTCTTAATGATTGTTGCTTATTTTCTTGCCTGTTTAATGTCATTAGCCGTTCCTTCTGCAACGGGATTAGGGGTCTTATTAATGGCAACACTGTTTCCTATCATGGTCAATGTGGGTATTTCACGCGGTGCCGCCGCCTCTATTTGTGCCTCCCCTGCCGCCATTATTCTGTCGCCTACTTCTGGTGATGTCGTACTTGCAGCAGAAGTATCAAAAATGCCGTTATTAGATTTTGCTTTTCATCTCACCTTACCAATTTCCATTCTGGCAATTATCTCTATCGCGATTGCCCATTTCTTTTGGCAGCGTTACCTCGATCGTAAAGAAGGACATTGTGCAGAAATGTTAGCAGTGAGTGAAATCCAAACCTCAGCACCGCGTTTTTATGCGATTTTACCCTTCACCCCCATTGTTGGCGTACTGGTCTTTGATGGTAAAATAGCACCAGAACTTCATATCATTACGATTATTGTCATTTGTTTACTCTTGGTCGCCCTGATCGATTTTTTAAGAACCTTTAGTGCGAAAAAAGTCTATGAAAACTTAAATGTTGCTTATCAAGGTATGGCGGATGCTTTCTCTGGCGTGGTGATTTTGCTTGTAGCCACGGGTGTTTTTGCACAAGGATTGAGTACTATAGGCTTTATCCATGCCTTAATTGATTCCGTCCAATCCGTCAGCAGTGGTGGTTTCCTCATGATGCTCGCGCTAGCACTTATCACTGCACTAGCCGCAATTACCACTGGTTCAGGCAATGCCCCTTTCTATGCGTTTGTTGAATTAATTCCCAAATTAGCCGCCCATATGGGAATTAACCCGGCTTACCTAACCATTCCAATGTTACAAGCCTCCAATATTGGTCGCAGCCTCTCACCAGTATCTGGTGTGGTTGTGGCAGTATCGGGCATGGCAAAAATCTCCCCATTTGAAGTGGTAAAACGGATTTCAGTACCGATGTTAGTCGGACTCATTGTGGTGATTGTTGCGACAGAAATTATGGTGGTTGCCTAATACTGTCGTTTGACTTATGTCAGTTGTACACATACAATAAAACGTCTTTGGTACGCTTTAAACAGCCAATCGGCACAACTGAACAGATTGTTAGCCGTACCATTTCTGTTCGATAAAGAATATTGAACAACCTTATCTCAAAAGCCTGTTTCTTGATACAGGCTTTTTTATTCACCACATGCTTCGAACTGTTTATTCGTTGAAAGGAAAGGAAATGAAATACGAACTTGATAAAACCGATGGCAACGCACGACGTGGTCGTCTTGTGTTTGAACGTCCACAAGGTACCTTTACGGTAGAAACCCCTGCTTTTATGCCAGTAGGCACCTACGGTACAGTAAAAGGCATGACGCCTGAGGAAGTCCGTGCTACGGGGGCAGACATTCTATTAGGTAACACGTTCCATTTATGGTTACGTCCCGGACAAGAGGTGATGCGTAAGCACGGTGATTTACATGACTTTATGCAATGGCATCGTCCAATTCTCACAGACTCAGGCGGTTTCCAAGTGTTCAGCTTAGGCAAATTGCGTAAAATTACGGAAGAAGGGGTAAAATTCCAAAACCCAATTAATGGGGAACGTATTTTCTTGTCGCCAGAAAAATCAATGGAAATTCAATATGATCTAGGGTCAGATATCGTAATGATTTTCGACGAATGTACCCCTTACCCTGCCACCTTTGATTATGCAAAAAAATCCATGGAAATGTCGTTGCGTTGGGCAAAACGTAGCCGTGATCGTTTTGATGAGCTTGGTAATAAAAATGCATTATTTGGTATCATTCAAGGTGGCGTTTACGAAGAATTACGTAAAGTGTCGGTTGAAGGATTAGTCAACATTGGCTTTGATGGTTATGCGGTCGGCGGTTTAGCTGTCGGTGAACCGAAAGAAGATATGCACCGTATTTTAGAATACGTCTGTCCACAAATTCCCGCTGATAAACCACGTTATTTAATGGGTGTGGGTAAACCAGAAGATTTAGTCGAAGGGGTGCGCCGTGGTATCGATATGTTCGATTGTGTGATGCCAACCCGTAATGCACGTAATGGGCATTTATTTGTCAGCGATGGTATTGTAAAAATCCGTAATGCCAAATACCGTGAGGATACTAGCCCATTAGATCCAGAATGTGACTGTTATACCTGTAAACATTACACTAAGGCGTACTTGTATCACTTAGATAAGTGCGGTGAAATTTTAGGCGCAAGATTAAACACAATTCATAACTTACGCTATTATCAGCGCTTAATGGCACAAATTCGCCAAGCTATCGAAGAAGATCTCTTTGAGGCATTTGTACAGGAATTCTATGCCAAAATGGGCAAACCTGTCCCACCTATGCAGTCTGAAATAAAATCAGATGAAGGCTAAGCCTGAATCCAATCGGATTAAAACATGGGGTAATGAGATAAATTTACCCCATTTTTATACTTGGGTGGCTTTCTTTTGTTCCTTCCCGCGTTGATTTTCCAGATTACGCCACATTGTCTAAAAGATAAAAAAGCAAGGATTATCTTTAATTAAATCACCGCCTCATAACTACATTGACATAGATACCAAAAATATCCCCAATTCCTTTCACTTACTTGGATTTTATGGTATTTTTAGCAAGCGATTTTTTCGTCAAATTTATGTTTTAATTTTACTTTTAAGAAGGGAAATAACAAATGGAAGCTCAACAAGGTAGTCCAATGTCAATGTTATTTATTTTCGTGATCTTCGGATTGATTTTCTATTTCATGATCTATCGTCCGCAAGCGAAACGTAATAAAGAACACAAAAAATTAATGTCTGAATTAGCAAAAGGCACGGAAGTCTTAATCGCAGGTGGTTTAATTGGTCGTATTACGAAAGTATCACCAGATAGTGACAGTATTATCATCGCATTAAATGAGACAACCGAAGTCACCATCAACCGTAACTACGTTGTGGCTGTGTTACCAAAAGGCTCATTAAAATCTTAATTTTTCATTCCTAAAAGGGAAAACTATGTTAAATCGTTACCCTCTTTGGAAGAACCTAATGGTGATCCTCGTGATCGCCATTGGCGTTTTATACTCTCTTCCAAATCTTTATGGTGAAGATCCCGCAGTGCAAATTTCCGGCACCCGAGGACAAGAAGCCAATGCTCAAATATTTAGTGAAGTCCAAACTTTATTAAATCAAAACAACTTAGAAACCAAAGCGATTATTCTAGAAAATGGCTCTATTCTTGCTCGTTTTCATAATACCGATGAACAATTACTTGCCAAAGATAAACTGTCTGAAAAATTAGGTAATGGCTATTCTGTTGCCTTAAACCTTGCGCCGGCAACACCGAAGTGGCTCACTTCAGTTGGCGCTTATCCGATGAAATGGGGATTAGACTTACGTGGTGGTGTCCGCTTCTTAATGGAAGTGGATATGAAATCGGCTTTACATAAACGTCAAGAACAATTACAAGACAACCTGCGTACCCAATTACGTAAAGAAAAATATCAGTATACAGGGATTAAATCCGCTGAAAATTTCAGTACGCTCGTCACCTTATTAAAACCAGAACAACTGGATGAGGTACAACGTTTTTTACGTAAACAGCATCATAATTTAGAGATTAAAAGCGTTTCAGACAATACCTTAGCGTTAACCCTTTCTGAAGCCGCACTCAATGAATCTCGTGAAAGTGCTATTGAGCAAAACTTGACGATTTTACGTAAACGTGTGTCTGAATTGGGTGTGTCTGAAGCAGTGATTCAACGTCAAGGCGCTGAACGTATTGTGGTTGAGTTACCTGGTGTACAAGATACCGCGCGTGCGAAAGAAATCCTAGGCGCAACCGCGACGTTGGAATTCCGTTTAGTCAATGAAAATGTCAATCTTGATTCGGCAACACGCGGCTTTGTACCAAATGATTCAGAAGTAAAATTGGATCGCAATGGTCGCCCAGTTGTCCTGTATAAACGTGCCGTACTCGGTGGTGAACATATTACTAACGCCAGTTCAGGGCTAGATCAACAAACTTCACGTCCGCAAGTCAGCGTGACCTTAGACAGTGAAGGTGGCGAGATCATGTCACAAGCCACCCGTTTGAATCTGAAAAAACCGATGGCGACGTTATATGTCGAATATAAAGACAGCGGTAAGAAAGATGAAAATGGCAAAGCGATCTTAGAAAAACACGAGGAAGTCATTAACGTCGCGACGATTCAAGGCCGTTTTGGTAGCCAATTCCAAATTACCGGCATTGATAGCCCTGCAGAAGCGTTAAATCTTGCAGTGTTACTCCGTTCTGGTGCCTTAATTGCCCCCATTCAAATTGTCGAAGAACGCACGATTGGACCATCACTGGGGGCTGAAAACGTACGCCAAGGTTTAGAGGCCAGTTTCTGGGGCTTACTCGCCGTCATTATTTTCATGACACTTTACTATCATAAATTTGGTTTGATCGCTAATATTGCGTTGATTGCGAATATTGTTTTAGTGGTTGGTTTAATGTCATTACTGCCGGGCGCCACCTTGTCAATGCCAGGAATTGCCGGGATCGTACTATCCGTTGGGATGTCCATTGATGCTAACGTACTGATCTTTGAACGTATCAAAGAAGAAATCCGTAATGGTAGACCTATTCAGCAAGCCATTCACAAAGGCTATTCTGGCGCATTCACCAGTATTTTTGATGCAAACTTAACTACTATTCTCACCTCCGTGATTCTTTATGCCGTGGGTGCAGGTCCGGTGAAAGGCTTTGCAATTACACTTGCCCTTGGGGTAGGGATTTCCATGTTTACCGCCATTGTCGGCACACGTGCAATCGTCAACTTCTTGTACGGCAGCAAACGTATAAACAAATTGTCAATTTAGCGAGGATATTGTGAGTTTATTTACAGATAAAAAAGATGCGCCTGAATTGAGCAATATTAAACTACCCTATCGCTTAATTCACTTTATGGCTCACCGTAAATGGGGCTATCTACTTTCGATTTTAGTCATTGTTGCGTCACTCTTTTTCATCGTGACCAAAGGCTTTAACTGGGGGCTCGACTTTACCGGTGGAACAGTCATTGACATGAGTTTTTCTCAGCCTGCCGAATTAGATAAAGTTCGCCTCACTCTTGAGCAAAAAGGTATTCAAGGGGCGATTGTACAAAACTCAGGTAGTGTGCGCGATATTATTATTCGTTTACCTGCCGCGATCAGTGATGCCAATATTGGTAACAATATTAAAGAACTGTTTGCTGCAACGGTAGATAAAAATGTCACTGTACACAGTATTGAGTTTGTGGGACCAAACGTAGGTGAAGAATTAACCCAATCTGCGATTTATGCGACCTTAGCGACCTTATTGATGTTATTAGTTTATATCGGTATGCGCTTTGAATGGCGTCTAGCATTAGGGGCGGTTGCTTCATTAGCACATGATGTGTTGGTAACGCTTGGACTCTTTTCTTTACTGCAAATTGAAATGAACCTCACCTTTGTGGCAGCGATTCTCACTGTGGTAGGTTATTCACTCAATGACAGTATTGTCGTCTTTGACCGTGTACGAGAAAACATCCGTAAAATTAGACGAACAGATGTTTTAGATATTATCAATATATCGCTGTCGCAAACGTTATCAAGAACTTTAATGACCTCCGCGACAACCATTATCGTCGTGGTTTCCTTGTTATTATTCGGTGGACCGAGTATTCACAGTTTTTCCGTTGCGTTATTAATTGGGATTGGTTTTGGTACCTACTCCTCTATTTTCGTGGCAATTGCACTTGCTTATGACTTAGGCTTGAAACGCGAACATATGTTGCCACCGAAAGTGGATAACGATGCTCTTGATGAACTCCCTTAAGCGAACTTAACTAAGTGCGGTCTGAAATTGAAAAATTTCAGACCGTTTTTTATTTTGTCTATTTACGGCTATCAAAAGATTAAGGCAAAAAATAAGCGGTGATAAACACCGCTTATGTCGTTCTCAAGTAAAAGTCAATTAAGCATAAACAGGAAGACGTTTACAAATTGCTAAGACTTTCTCTTTTGTCTGTGCAATCACTTGTGCTTCGTTGTCTTTACCCATCGCATCCAACACATCACACATCCAACCGGCTAATTCTGCCGATTCAGCTTCTTTAAAGCCACGACGGGTGATAGATGGTGTGCCCACACGGATACCTGAGGTCACAAATGGTTTTTGTGGATCGTTTGGTACCGCATTTTTGTTGACGGTAATGTTTGCACTGCCTAACGCAGCATCTGCTGCTTTACCGGTTAAACCGTGGCTAACTAAATCTACTAAGAATAAATGGTTTTCTGTGCCATTGGATACCACGTTATAACCACGTTGTTTAAACACGTCCACCATGGCTTTCGCATTTTTCACCACTTGTTGTTGATACAGTTTGTATTCAGGCTCAAGCGCTTCTTTAAAACAGACCGCTTTTGCGGCGATCACATGCACTAACGGACCACCTTGGTTGGCAGGGAAAACAGAACTTTGTAATTTTTTATAAAGATCTTCATCTTTCGCAGCCGATAGAATTAAACCACCACGAGGTCCCCCTAAGGTTTTGTGTGTGGTAGTAGTCACAACATGTGCATGTGGTAACGGACTTGGGTAAACACCTGCTGCAATCAGCCCTGCCACGTGCGCCATATCCACGAAAAGATACGCCCCCACTTCATCAGCGATTTCACGCATTTTCGCCCAATCCACTACTTGCGAATAGGCAGAGAAACCCGCCACGATCATTTTTGGCTTGCACTCTAAGGCTTTTTGACGCACATCTTCATAATCAATTAAACCTTCGGCAGTAATTCCATATTGTACTGCATTATAGATTTTACCCGAAAAGCTCACTGATGCACCGTGCGTTAAGTGTCCCCCGTGTGCAAGGCTCATACCAAGAATAGTGTCATGTGGCTGTAATAAGGCACCATACACTGCCGCGTTAGCTTGCGAACCCGAGTGGGGTTGTACGTTCACATAATCCGCATGAAATAACTCTTTTGCACGATCAATCGCTAATTGCTCAACGATATCTGCATATTCACAACCACCATAATAACGTTTACCCGGGTAACCTTCCGCATATTTATTGGTAAATTGAGAACCCTGTGCTTCCATCACGCGTGGGCTGGCATAGTTTTCTGATGCAATTAATTCAATATGTTCTTCTTGACGGCGATTTTCGTCTTGAATTGCCTGCCATAAAACCGGATCGTAATCAGCGATGTTCATACTTCTTTTTAACATTATGATGTCCTCTTTTAAGTAAAGATGATGGTGAATTTGTTTAGTGTACTCGTTTACACGCTATTTTTTAATGAAAATGTTGTGGGAATTTTTTCATTTTTATAATGAAAAAAATTCATCATGCCAATTAAGCGTTATTTTTCTCTCTTGCCACCGCACGATAACCAATATCACGGCGATAAAAACGTCCTGTCCATTTCACTTGTTCAGCCAGTGCCAGTGCTTGTTGTTGCGCATCGTAAACGGTGTCGCCTAATGCCGTCACGCACACGACACGTCCCCCATTGGTGACTAATTTGCCGTCTTTATTTTCCACACCGGCTAAAAAAACTTTTTGATTTTCGACCGCACTTTCAATGCCCGTGATTTCATCACCTTTGCGATAATCGCCTGGGTAACCTTCCGCTGCAAGCACGATACCCAGTGACGCTTGCTCACACCATTGCAATTTTTTCTGGTCTAATTTACCGTCACATGCCGCAAGACAAAGTTCCACTAAATCAGATTCTAAACGTAGCATAATTGGTTGAGTTTCAGGATCACCAAAACGGCAGTTAAATTCGATAACCTTTGGTTGACCATTTGGCATAATCATCAAGCCAGCATAAAGGAATCCGGTATAAATATTCCCTTCGGCTGCCATGCCATTTACCGTTGGATAAATCACTTGCTGCATAATACGCTCATGAATCTCTGGCGTCACGACTGGTGCAGGCGAATACGCGCCCATGCCACCTGTATTTAAACCCGTGTCATTCTCGCCAACACGTTTATGGTCTTGACTGGTTGCCATCGGCTCCACATTTTTACCGTCCACCATCACGATGAAACTGGCTTCTTCGCCGTCTAAAAATTCTTCGATTACTACTCGGCTACCCGCCTCACCAAAGGCATTGCCTGAAAGCATCTCTTTCACTGCGGCTTCTGCTTCGTCTAAGGTCATTGCCACAATCACCCCTTTCCCTGCAGCAAGTCCATCGGCTTTCACCACGATTGGTGCACCTTTTTCACGTAAATAGGCAAGCGCAGGTTCCACATCTGTAAAGTTTTGGTATTCCGCCGTTGGAATGTGATGACGAGCTAAGAAATCTTTCGTAAAAGCTTTTGAACCTTCTAATTGTGCGGCCGCTTTGGTTGGTCCGAAAATTTTCAACCCTGCCGCACGGAATGCATCAACTACACCAATGACCAATGGGGCTTCCGGTCCAACAATGGTTAAGCCAATATGGTTTGCTTGTGCAAATGCCACTAATTTTTCCACATCGGTAGCGGAAATCGCAACATTTTCCACTTTCTCTTCTAATGCAGTTCCTGCATTGCCCGGTGCAACAAACACTTTCTCTGCCATTGGTGACTGCGCGACTTTCCAAGCCAAAGCATGTTCACGACCGCCATTTCCAATAATCAAAATATTCATATTTATTCCTTTTTGAAACGATTTTTAGGTATAAAAAATGCAGGTGGCTGATTGGCTTGTACTTCTAAATAACCTGAATCACCCGTTAAAATCAATGAATTAATTACCCCATGTTGACAATCTGAAATCGGCATATCATATCCCAACATCTTGATAATGAATGTCGATAATTGTTGATGAAACAGTCTGTCGCAGGCTAAAAACGGTCGTTGTAGCTGCTGCAACGCTGTATTTTCGGTATAAGTCATTATCGGCACTAAGTAATTTGTTTCTGCTGTACCTTGGTTATACACTTGGTTTGACACAAACTGCCCATGATCCGATGTGTAAATTAATACCCAGTCATCATGATGTTGTTTGAGCTGCTTAAAAACTTTTTCAATAAACTGATCCGTATTGTAAAGAGTGCTGTCATAATTATCTAATGGCGTGTTTTCTTTAAATGCTTTTTCTTCTTCCGATAAATAATACGCATAGGGTGCGTGAGACCCTCTTTGATGTAACACGATAAAATGATTCCCTTCACTCAAATCTATTTGTTCAAATAAAGGAAGAAGGGCATGATCATGCATTCCCTCTGAACGTTTATAGCCGATATCACTCGGGAAAAGTAAATGATCAACCCAGGTTTTCCCCATGATACTCATGATCATCATTTGGTTTTCAGGCTGCGCTGAATAAAAATAGGTCTGATAGCCTCGTTCTTTCGCTAAACGGAACAAGTTTGTTCTGCCACTAACAATTTGTTCTAGACCATTTGGACGAGGAATTGCATTAAAAAAGCAGGCAATGAAATAGCCGTATCTAACCCAGCAGAATAGGCTGGTTTCAATAGCGTTTCTGCCGGTGCATTTTTGACTAACTGATCCAAAAATGGCATGATTTGCCTTTCATAGCCAAACGTCCCTACATTGCTCGCACTCAGACTTTCCCCCATAATTAGGATAATATTTTTTGCCATGGGAGGCTGTATCATATTAGGTTTATCTCGATAATACACAGACACATTACTCAAATTAAAGAGATCATAAGGCAGTGTTTTACCAATAAAGTAACCAAAGGCGAAAAAGTTGGCTTTAATTCTCGAATATCCAGGATTAGAGGTGATCCCTAACTCTTGATTGGTATAAAAAGAACGCACAAAGATATAGCCCATCACTAAGATAAACGAAATATCAGCCACCCAATGCGTTTTTTGCCTAAAACGCGATGGAAATAAAAATCAGGATATCTAGCGTCCCCCAAATAATGCCACCGGCAAGTTTGTCTAACATATGTAAACCGGCATGGGTGACTTCCCAATATTCTTTAAACATTAGTAGATAATTCGTGCCATTAATCCAGTTTTGATAAACCTCATAATGCACGTTATTAATCAACGTACTGCAAGAAAAGAATAAAGCGATAAAAAAGCGTGATACCCTATATTTAGAAAAATAAAATAATGAAAGGACAACAAAGATAATCAGAAAACTTTCACTAATACGGTATAAGCTATTAATCTTGAAAAAATAACGATAAAGTATTTCGCTCAATAGCAAAACGGCGGAATAGCCCAATAAAATAAAAAGACTTTTTTTCATCCTGATTTACCTTAATGTCAAAAATGACATTGCACATCCTAGTGTCTAAAGTGACGCATTCCGGTCAATACCATCACCATATTATGTTCATCGGCGGCGTCGATCACTTCTTGATCACGCATTGAACCACCTGGATGAATCACGCATTGAATCCCTACTTTGGCAGCAGCATCAATTCCATCACGGAATGGGAAGAACGCATCAGACGCCATCACACAACCGGCCACATCCAGTCCTTCATCTTGCGCTTTAATACCCGCAATTTTAGCCGAATAGACACGGCTCATTTGCCCCGCACCAATACCAATAGTTTGGTTATCTTTGGTATACACGATGGCATTCGATTTAACAAATTTCGCCACTTTCCAGCAGAATAACAAATCTTTTAATTCTTGCTCTGTCGGCTGACGTTTGCTCACCACTTTTAAGTCGGCTAAATCGACCATGCCTAAATCAGCTTCTTGAACCAATAAACCGCCATTGACACGCTTTACATCTAGGCGTTGTTGCGCACCTGACCACTCACCACATTCTAACACTCGCACATTTTTCTTTGCTTTCAATAAAGCTTTTGCCTCTTCAGCAACCGTTGGTGCAATAATCACTTCCACGAATTGACGATCAATAATCGTTTGTGCGGTTTTGGCATCTAACTCACGGTTAAAGGCAATAATGCCACCGAAAGCGGAAGTCGGGTCAGTCTGATAAGCCCGGTTATAAGCCGCTAAAATGTCTGCGCCTAATGCCACACCACAAGGATTGGCGTGTTTCACAATGACACAAGCCGGTTCATCAAAGCTTTTCACACATTCAAGCGCAGCATCGGTATCAGCGATATTGTTATAAGAAAGGGCTTTACCTTGTAATTGTTTTGCGGTGGATACAGAAGCTTCTTTCACGTCTTGCTCCACATAAAAAGCGGCTTTTTGGTGCCCATTCTCACCATAACGCATAGTTTGTTTACGGATAAAGTTTAAATTTAAAGTACGTGGAAACTGACCGCACTTCGCCTCGGCATCTTCTTCCTCTGCAACAAAATAAGGTTTGACTAATTGACCAAAATAGTTCGCAATCATGGCATCATATTGTGCCGTATGTTCAAACGCTTTAATCGCAAGATCAAAGCGAGTTCCCAACGTTAGGCTATTTTGGTGTTGATCCATTTCAGCCAAAATCGCGTTGAAATCGCTATTATTAACGACAATTGCAACATCTTGATGATTTTTCGCGGCTGAGCGCACCATTGTTGGTCCGCCAATATCAATATTTTCCACTGCCTCTTCTAAACTGCAATTTGGTTTCGCAACCGTTGCAGCAAAAGGGTATAAATTCACCACCACCATATCAATACCTTCGATACCCTGTTGGCTCATCACCTCATCATCTGTACCACGACGCCCTAAAATACCACCATGTACTTTGGGATGTAAGGTCTTCACGCGTCCATCCATCATTTCTGGAAAGCCTGTGTAATCTGAGACTTCTGTTACCGCTAAGCCGTGGTCAGCTAATAATTTGGCAGTACCACCCGTTGAAAGTAATTTCACACCACGTTGAACAAGAGCTTGAGCGAACTCAACAATACCTGTTTTATCAGAAACACTCAGTAATGCTTGGCGAATAGGACGATTAGGTTGCATGGAAAATCCTTAAAATTAAGCGTTGAAAGTAAGTCATAAAAGAAAAGTCGCATTATAGCGCAAACGTTTGCGCTTGTGTAACGATTTTCAATAAAAAAACAGCTTATTTCTCTCATCGTAAAAATAAGCTGTATTGTTTTAGCGCTCACAAAGATAAGAGGAAGCCTCTTCCTTATTGGCGAATTGGCTGGATAGACTTCATTTTTTGTAACCAATCCACAAAAGGGCTGGCTTGCATAAAGCCTGTTATTCTTGAGCCTTCCATTTCCTGACCTTGTTGATTAAAGAAAATCAAGGTAGGCAAACCAATGACGTGAAGCTTTTGCATAAGTTCCCGATTCGCCTCACTGTTTTTCGTCATATCAACTTGTAAAAGTAAAACATCGGCAAATGCTTTCTGTACAGCAACATCGCTAAAGGTATGCGTTTCAAACTCTTTACAAGCAACACACCAATCCGCATATAAATCTAACATTGCCAGAGAGTTAGGATTCTTGCTTAACACTTGTTGTAATTGGGCATAACTGGTAATGCGTTCAAATTGAGACAGAGAAGTCGTTTGATGTGCTGGCGTATGTCGGTTCATTGCATAGCTATAATATAAATACCCCATTACACCAAGGATAAAAGTGAATACCCATACCCCTTTATTATTTCTGAATTGATACAACAACCATAGCGAGAACGCAAACGCTAAACTGAACCATAATGGCATTTCGATTTCAGGAAACACACGCGAAATTAAAAAGATCGGCAAGGCTAACAACACAAAACCAAACGCATTTTTCACTTGAATCATCCAATTACCTGATTTTGGCAAGATGTTATTACCAAAGACAGTAATAAAAATGAGTGGTAAGCCCATCCCTAAGGCTAATAAATATAAGGTGATCGCACCAGTGAGTAAATCACCACTTTGCGCCACATAAAGTAATGCGCCGGATAATGGTGCAGAGGTGCAAGGTGACGCGACTAAGCCTGCAATCATTCCCATCACAAACACCCCACCAAATACCCCTGATTTCTGCTGCTGGCTATATTGGGTTAATTTGGTTTGCAAGCTGACAGGTAATTGCAAAGTGAATAGCCCAAACATAGATAAAGCGAGCAACACAAAAATCGCGGATAACGTTAATAAGACATAAGGGCTTTGTAATGCCACTTGAAAAGGTAAACCAATCGCTGCCACAATTAAACCAAGCAAGGTATAAGTCAACGCCATCCCTTGTACATACACAACGCTTAATCCGAACGCTTTGGCTGTACTCGGACGCTGTTCACGACCAATGACAATAGCTGACAATAAAGGCAGCATCGGCAAAACACAGGGAGTAAAAGCGAGTCCCAGCCCAAACAAGAAAAACCAAAAGACCGCATATTTACTCTCGATCAACTTTGCAGCTAAACGATCTTGCTCTGCCAATGGTAGTTCAGAAAGTACACTTTCTTCTGTCAATACTGCGCTTGAAATTTGCCCAGATTCCCTCTCTAACGAGGTTAACGCAATCACTCGGGTTTCAGGTGGATAGCAAAAACCTTCCATACAGCCTTGATAAGTAATTTCAACTTGTTTCGTCGCAGATAACTGAGTAAAAGGCAAAGAAAAGGTCAATTGATGACGATAAATCTCAACGTCACCAAAAAAATCATCTTGATGTATTTCCGCCAACGGCAGTTGAGGGATAAACAGTTGCCCATTCTCTCCTTTTATTTCAAGACTTTTTTTATACAGATAATAACCAGAAGCAATATCCCAATTTAAAGACAGCCTGTCATTCTGCTGGCTTTCTGTGAAGACAAATGCTTGCTCCGCTTTCAAAAAGGCGTTTTTTTTATCAAACACACCCGCATTGACGGATAAACTTGTCCAAATTAAAAAGAAAATAAAAAATATTTTTTTCATAAGCAAAACCATGTCATTCCACGACAACATAAAATAATAAAAACGACTTATTTTTCATATTATTACAAACATTACAATCCGTTTATCTCTGTGACGGATTCTGAGATTACTTATTTTCCCATAAAAAAATAAGTTTTGATAATTATTTCTATTTCATGTAGGATAGCCCCATTAGTTATTTTTCAGAAAAAAATAAGAGGCACGCCAATATGAAAAAAGGTATTCATCCAGAAAATTACCGTACTGTACTATTTTATGACTCAAATGCAAAGCAAGGTTTTTTAATCCGCTCTTGCGCCAGAACCACAACGACCATGAAATGGGAAGATGGTCATGAATATCCTGTCTTTATGTGTGATACCTCCTCAGCATCACACCCGTACTATACAGGTAAAACACGTCAAATTGCGAATGAAGGTCGTGCAAGCGACTTCGTCAATCGCTACGGCAAATTTGGCACATTAAAATCAAAATAAGGACACACCCATGCAAGTATTAAGTTCATTAAAGAGTGCGAAAACACGCCATCCCGGCTGTAAAATCGTACGCCGCCATGGGGTTGTGTATGTTATTTGCAAAGAAAATCCGCGTTTTAAAGCACGCCAAGGCGGTAAAAAGAAGCGCTAGAAGGCTCTCGTTTTTGTATGTAAGTAAAATGAGCTATTGCTCAACTTTTCCCCCAATAACCTCACTCTATTGGGGGATTTTTTTATGATCTATATCATGAAATCACCATCTAATTTAACAAAACGCCTTTTTCCTATTGTTACAATTATGTTGCAACTATAGAATGGGCAAGTTAATTTTATCCTTAATATTCTTAACAGAATGATTAACATTGAAAACTTGTAATAGGATGTATAAATGGGAACGCCACAAATTTTAATTGTTGAAGACGAAGCAATCACCAGAAATACCTTAAAAAGTATTTTTGAGGCGGAGGGTTATGAAGTATTTGAGGCGGCAGACGGCGCACAGATGCACCGTATTCTGTCTAATAAAGTGATTAATCTTGTCATTATGGATATCAACTTACCCGGTAAGAATGGACTTATGCTCGCCCGCGAACTACGAGAAACAACCAATACCGCATTAATGTTTCTAACTGGTCGCGATAATGAAGTGGATAAAATTCTTGGTCTAGAAATCGGTGCGGATGATTACATCACAAAACCATTCAATCCAAGAGAATTAACCATTCGTGCACGAAATTTATTACAACGCACGATGCAAGAAAATAGTAAAGATAGCCATCATCCTATTGAGCAATATCGCTTTAATGGCTGGACACTAGACTTAAATAGCCGCACGTTAATTAATCCAGAAGGGGAAGAATATAAACTTCCACGCAGTGAATTCCGTGCGATGTTACATTTCTGTGAAAACCCAAGCAAAATTCAAACCCGTGAAGAATTATTGAAGAAAATGACGGGACGTGAATTGAAGCCACAAGATCGGACAGTAGATGTCACTATTCGTCGTATTCGCAAACATTTTGAAGATCATCCAGAAACCCCAGAGATTATCGCCACGATCCACGGTGAAGGTTATCGTTTCTGTGGTGAATTGGAATAAACTGAATAATTCAATTCAAAAAGCCTGTAATACATATTACAGGCTTTTTTATGCTATGGCTCATTTTCAAAGATAGCTAAACTGTCCCAAATCTCATCCACTCTTTTCACAACATCGGGATCTTTTTTAATCGGTACCCCCCATTCACGTTGAGTTTCTCCCGGCCATTTATTGGTTGCATCAATTCCCATTTTGGAGCCTAAACCAGCAACAGGTGAAGCAAAATCAAGGTAATCAATCGGTGTATTTTCCACTAAAGTTAAATCACGAGCAGGATCACATCTTGTGGTCATCGCCCAGATCACATCTTTCCAATCTCGTGCATTGACATCATCATCACAAACAATCACAAACTTTGTGTACATAAACTGACGTAAGAAAGACCAAACGCCCATCATCACGCGTTTAGCATGACCAGCATACTGTTTCTTAATCGTAACCACCGCTAAACGATAAGAACAACCTTCAGGTGGTAAATAAAAATCCACAATTTCGGGAAACTGCTTCTGAAGAATCGGAATAAACACTTCATTTAGTGCTTCACCCAAAACAGCAGGCTCATCGGGCGGACGCCCCGTGTAAGTAGAATGATAAATCGGATCTTTACGCATAGTAATATGGGTAACCGTAAACACAGGGAAATATTCTTGTTCATTATAATATCCCGTATGATCACCATATGGACCTTCCAAGGCGGTTTCATTCGGATCAATATAGCCTTCCAGCACAATTTCTGCACTGGCAGGCACTTCCAGATCATTGCTGACGGATTTCACCACAGACGTCTTGGTCCCACGTAATAAGCCCGCAAAGGCGTACTCTGACAAGGTATCTGGTACCGGCGTAACGGCGCCTAAAATCGTCGCAGGATCGGCACCCAGTGCCACAGAAACAGGAAATGGCTCGCCAGGGTGTGTTTCTTTCCACTCTTGGAAATCTAATGCGCCACCACGGTGAGATAACCAACGCATAATCAATTTATTTTTAGCCACTAATTGTTGGCGATAAATGCCTAAATTTTGCCGTTTTTTCAATGGTCCTTTTGTGATCGTCAAGCCCCATGTCACTAAGGGCGCGACATCTTCTTTCCAGCATTGCATAATAGGCAGCTTATACAGATCAACATCTTCGTCCTTTAAAACGACTTGTTGGCAATCAGCTTTACCCAATACTTTAGTGGGCATATTCAACACCTGCTTAAATTGTGGAATACTCGAAAGAAAATCTTTAAACCCTTTCGGTGGCTCAGGCTCTTTTAAAAAAGCCAATAATTTCCCGACGTCACGTAACGCGGAGACCTGCTCTTGCCCCATCCCCATTGCTACTCTTTTCGGTGTCCCAAATAAATTACACAGTACGGGGATATCAAATCCTTTTGGATTTTCAAACAACAACGCTGGACCGCCTGCACGCAATGTGCGGTCTGCAATTTCGGTCATTTCTAAATGTGGATCAATTTCTTGCTTGATCCGCTTTAGCTCACCACGCTGTTCCAATAAAGTAAGAAAATCACGCAAATCTTTATATTTCATAGTCAGTACCATTTGAATGTTATTTTCGATGCCAATTTCTACTCGCACCTTAGACAGTAAAATATGTTATAGACAACAAGCTTGATTGCAAGCAATTTTGCTATCTCAAGCAACTTTCTGTAAAATCAAGCAAATTAGAATTTGATGACGCGGATTATTATGACAAAGAAAAAAGTAAAAGTTGGCACAAATACGATAGCCTTAAATAAACGTGCACGACACGATTATTTTATTGAAGACGAAATGGAAGCGGGTCTGGAATTGCAAGGCTGGGAAGTGAAGTCAATGCGTGCAGGAAAAGCCAACATTAGTGACAGTTATATTATCTTTAAACAAGGCGAAGCTTATTTATTTGGTGCAACAATTCAGCCACTTAATGTCGCTTCAACGCATATTGTGTGTGATCCCACACGGACACGCAAGCTGTTACTCAAGCAAAAAGAACTGGCATCATTATTTGGGAAAGCCAATCGTGATGGCTATACTATCGTTGCTCTCTCACTCTATTGGAAAGGCGCTTGGGCTAAACTGAAAATTGGTCTTGCCAAAGGGAAAAAACAGCACGACAAACGTGAAGATATCAAAGAACGCGAGTGGAAAGTCACGAAAGATCGTATTATGAAAAATGCACGCCTTGGCTAAAAAAAAAGCCTTGTGAGCATCATCACAAGGCTTTTTTAAACTAGCGAGATTATTCTACACCGACCATCACAGAAGTCGCTTTAATAATAGCGTAAGCGTCTTTACCGACTTCCAATTTCAATTCTTCTACTGCAGCCATTGAAATGGTTGACGTAATCACATTCCCGGCGCCAATATCAATACTTACTACGGCATTGACAGCACCTTTTTCTAAAGCGACCACTTTCCCTTTAAATTGATTTCTTGCACTAATTTTCATGTTTTTCCCTCTTAATAAAATGGATAAAATTCACTACGAATTCGTCGCAATTATATCCAAGATGCAAAATAAAACAAGTTAAAAAAACTAAATTTTATTTAGTAAAATCAACGATCTAAATCCTTTTACATAACCCTTATCATCTTTCACATTTTCTAACCGGAATTGATAATGATGTAGGGTGGCAATGCGCTGAACAATCGATAAACCCAATCCACTTCCCTTTTCATTTTGCCCTGCAGGACGATAAAAACGCTGTCCTAACTTCGCTAAATCGGCATCATTCACCCCATTACCATTATCTTCAATCACAATACGATCGGCATAAAGCTTAATCGTTATGGTACTTCCTTCTGGGCAATAGCGAAGCGCATTATCAATCAAATTACGTAACATTAATGATAATAAAAGGGGTTGCCCTTGTTGCACTGGTGGCGCGGCAATTAATTCAAATTGGAGATCCATTTGCCGTTTTTGCGCAGAAAAATAAAGTTCACTCACTAAAGACGCAATTAACGGCTCCCAATGAATCGCTTCCATTTCATCTAACTCAGCTAAATTATCCAAACGAGAGAGCGTGAGTAAACGTTCAATTAATTGACTAGCACGATCAATCCCTAACGTTAAGTTTTGCAAGGCTTGCTCGCGCATCAAAGCATCATCTCCTGCCATTTGTGCAACTTCAGTTTGAATGCGCAATGCCGCCAATGGACTACGTAATTCATGTGCGGCATCTGAAGTAAAACGTCTCTCACGCAATAACATCGTGGCAGTTCGCTCAAAGAAATGATTTAAATTGTGGATTAACGGTAAAATTTCTGTCGGTAAATTTTCACTCGGTAAAAGTGAAGTATCATCTGGACGGCGTTGCATTAACTGCGCATTAACTTGTTTTAGCGGTCGCAGCTCACGGCTAATCACCCAAACCAAAATCCCTAATAAAAAAGGTAAACTCGCGAACCAAATCCACATTTGCCCAAACACCATTTGGTTAATCAGATCTTCGCGATAGTCCATTTCTTGCCCTACGGCAATAATCCATTTTCCCTGATTGACTGGCAACCAAAAAATCCGCCAACGATCGTCATCTTCACGGATAGCACTGACTGAAAAACCATTGTGCGGTGCAAAAATGAAATTTTCCCCATTATTCCCATCGCTTAAAAGAAGATCACCGCGATGATTAAAAATTGCAAAAGCAAGAGCATCGTCATCATAGTGCCGAACTTTCTTGAGCTGTTTATTCACATCATGAGGGGCACGAGCAATCAGCATATTATGTAAATTCGCTGAGGCCAAACGCTGAGCTAATAGAATCTGTTGCGCATCAAAAACATCATTCACTTCTTTTCTTACTTGAAACCACGCCACCGCGGTTGAAGCTAACCAAATCACTAATGCGGTCAACGATAACGTGAAAATTAAACGAACCCGTAAACTTGTTTGCTTAAGCCATTTCATCATTTTTTCCTAGCGCATACCCTACACCATGCACAGTACGAATAAATTGTTTCCCTAATTTTTGGCGTAAATTATAAATATGGACCTCCAAGGCATTACTACTGACTTCATCGTCCCAGTTATAAAGTTTCTCTTCAATCATACGGCGAGAAAGCACGCGATCTTTATTCAACATAAATAACTCTAATAATTTATATTCTCTCGTCGTTAACGCCACCTCTTCCTGTCTTAAAAACACTTTGCGCTGATTCGGGTCAAAACAGACCAAGCTATGTTCAATCACTGGGCTAGCTTGCCCATAACGACGACGAATGAGTGCCTGCAAACGTGCAATTACTTCTACTAATGCAAAAGGTTTACATAAATAATCATCAGCTCCTTTTTGCAATCCCATCACTCGTTCATCTAGCGTATCGCGCGCGGTTAGAATTAATACGGGTACATCGTATTTTTCTTTACGCCAACGCTGCAAGATGTCTAATCCATCCATTTTAGGTAAGGTTAAATCTAACACAACCGCATCATAAGGCGCACTTTTTACCGCCTCCAATCCTGTTTTGCCATCCTGAAACCAATCAACTAAAAAAACCCGATTTAGTTAGCCCAATCTGTAAGCCATTGCCAATTAAGGCATCATCTTCTATTAATAAAATTCACATTTTTTTGACCGCACTTTTTTCAAAACTTGTTCTTATTTTACACAAAAATAAAGAAAATCCCCATTCTCCATGACCTGAATCTAGCAGACAAAGATTAAGGAAGTCTTAATCTCAACCTACTTTTCAAAAAACTGACCGCACTTTTATCAGTCAATCACAAAAAAGTAAAAAAATGTTGTAAGAAATGGATTTCCTGTTTCGACTAATCCCAGCATAACGCCATGATTAAGGAAAACCAGTGCGCTATATGTCGAATGATCATAGGGATAGGGACTGGCTTCTGTGTGAGAGAGGAGGTTCCACATTAAGTAGCCAAAATGATGTTCTCTTCGGCGCATTTAAGCAGAGAAAAGAAAGGAGAGCCATTCCTGCTTAAAAGGGTGTTTTTCCCGACACCATTGAAAACTGGCATATGGAAATGTCATCAATGGGCTTACAAGACATGGATAACTTGTAATAACAATGAGGTAAATAATGTATAAGACAAATTCCAATATCCAATGGATTGGCACTGGCATCGGCCTACTTGGTTTACGTCTTTTTCTCGCTTGGGAATTTTTTGAATCGGGTAAAGAAAAATGGAAGGGTGAAAACTGGTTTATGGAAATACAAGAAAGTTTTCCTTTCCCATTCAATGTCATCCCAAGCGATCTTAATTGGACATTGGCAATGGGGGCAGAACTCTTATTACCGTTCTTCCTCATTCTTGGCTTTTTCACTCGTTGTAGTGCATTAAGCCTGACCATCTTAACCGCTGTTGCTTGGTACAGCGTACATGCAGGGGCGGGTTATAACGTGTGTAATAATGGTTACAAAATGGCCTTAATTTATATCGTCACCTTGTTACCATTAATCACTCAAGGGGCAGGAATATTCTCTGTAGATCACTTACTACAGCGAAAATCCCCGACCTTAAATCAATAAAAAAATGCGAAAGTATTTCATACATCATAGAGGAGATTAAAGATGAAAAAATTGGCAACTTTAGCCGCATTAGCCGGTGCATTAACCATGGCAGCAACAGCGCCTGCACAAGCAGAAATGAAATCAGCAGGGAAGGCTGAGCAATGTGTCGAAGGTAAATGCCTAAAAACCAAAGCGGCTGAAGGAAAATGTGGTGAAGGTAAATGTGGTGCACATGACCACAAAGCAAAAGCGGCTGAAGGAAAATGTGGTGAAGGTAAATGTGGTGCACATGACCACAAAGCAAAAGCGGCAGAAGGTAAATGCGGTTCTAAATAAAGCACAACGATTGTTGGTGTAATGTTTACACCAGCGCTTTAATTAAAATAATGGAGTCAATATGATGTTACAAGGTGCAGGCTTAGGGTATCGTCGTGATCTCGCTGAAGATTTTTTATTACTGCCCGACAACAGTGTTGTCAACTTTATGGAAGTGGCGCCAGAAAATTGGATCAAAATGGGAGGGGCGGCGCGCTATAAATTTGATCAAGCGGCAGAACGATTTCCACTCGCCGTCCATGGCCTTTCACTCTCTTTAGGTGGACAGGCGCCTTTAGATAAAGCCTTATTACAGGGCATTAAAGCATTAATGACACAATATCAAGCTGTCTTTTTTTCTGAGCATTTAAGCTATTGTGAATGTAACGGACATCTTTATGATTTGCTCCCGATGCCATTTACGGAAGAAGCCGTAAAACATGTGGCACAGCGTATTCGTGAAGTACAAGATTTTCTGGGTATGCAAATTTCCTTAGAAAATACGTCCTATTATTTGCATTCACCAACCAGTACCATGAACGAAGTCGAATTTCTAAATGCTATAGCCCAAGAGGCTAACTGTGGTATTCACTTAGATGTCAATAATATTTATGTGAATGGTGTGAACCATGGCTTGCTCAATCCTTATGTTTTTTTAGATCATGTTGATGTTAGCCGTGTAAACTATATTCATATTGCAGGACACGATGAGGAACATGGCGCCGCAAATCCGATTTCCCCTTCTGATGAAACCTTTAATAAAATAAAAGGAGAATATCGTCATCTCCCCCAATTATTAGTGGACACACATGGTGAGGCGGTAAAAGGTAATGTCTGGGATTTATTAGAATATGCTTATCAACGTTTACCGCATATTCCACCAACATTACTTGAACGTGATTTTAATTTCCCTCCGTTTGCCGAACTTTATGCTGAAGTCGAACATATTGCGCAACTGCAACAAAAACACGCTAAACTGACAGTGGAAAATCGCCATGCTGCCTAAATCATCGAATCTTAAAGCAACCCAAGCTGCTCTAGCTAAAGCCGTACGTCTAGGGCATGCTGACCCTTTAAATGGTTATGCACCACAGCGTTTAGCCGTTTATGCTCGCTTAGTACGTAATAACACATTTGGGTTTATTGATCGCTGTTTTGTTGAAGCCCCAAATCATCTTTCAGCAACAAGGTGGGCAGAAACGAAGGAACGTTTTATCCAAGAAGGGAAAGCAACATCCCCCTATTTCCAAGATATCGCGGGAGAATTTCTTACCTTTTGTCAGACACAGACTGATTTCTCGGCAGACATTTTAGCTTTAATGGATTTTGAATATACTCAACTGCTTGCCGAGGTAGAAAAAACGAATCTTACTGATCCGATAGCGTGGGATGAGAGAACAGAGATGCAATTATCTCCTGCTGCTTTCCTCAAAAGTTATGATGTGGACTTTTTATCAAGTCACTTTAGTCAGCTTGAAAAAGCTGCATCGCATATCATTGTTTGGCGTAACCGACATTTTCAGGTAAAACAGCAAAAACTGTCCGAATTAGATTTTTGGTTACTGACTTACCTTGCTGAGCAACCAACATCACTCTTACATCTCTCACAGGCATTAGCGGATCTCATCGCTGATCACGCTAGCTTACAGCCGATTTTGGCACAAACGTGGACAAATTGGTTTGAGGCAGATGTCATCTGTCCAGTTACAGACTAAAAAACTGTAATCCATTTGTCTTAATACAAAAACGGTGAAAATGTTTTGCATTTTCACCGCACTTTTTTATTCAGGCTTACTCTCGTCTTTATCATGCTGCTGTGCAAATTGTTTCATCATTTGACTTAAACTTTCACAGTTTTTACCGAAATTATCACATCTTAGGCACATTAAACGATGTAACCTAACCCCCACGCTTTCGACTAAGGATAATGGTCTTTCATGAGATTCTGAGATGAGTTTCGTCACTTTAAAACAATATTTCATTTATCTCTCCCTCATTTTTGTCGTCAAACAATGCTGCAGCTGTAAACGAGCACGGTAAAGTAATACATGCAAATTCGAGGTTGTTATTTGTTCTGTTGAACAAATATCCTCTGATGTCAGCTCTAAATACTCACGCATCATAAAGACTTTCGCTTGCAATGCAGGTAAGCGCGTCAAACACACTTCAAACAGCACCCAAAATTGCTCAGAATACACCGTATTTTCATTCTCTTGTAAACGAGAAGGCGCATATTCTTTACGCCAACGTCCACCATCAAAAAAGCTATTTTCATCCTCATCAGTGATAAGTTCGCTTTCTACCACAAAACGATGATTAACGCGCAAGTAGTCAATAATTTTGTTCTTTAAAATCGCAAAGATCCATGTTTTTAATGCGGATTGTCGTTTAAAACTCTCTATATTTTTTAATGCGCTAACAAAGGCTTCTTGTACCACATCCTCTGCCAAAATAGGATCTTTAAGTTGCAACGTTGCAAATTTCAACATTTGCCCACGAATTGTTTCTAATTCTTCTGATGAAATATTGTGCATAACCTATTTTAATCCATTAAATATTCAAAATTCGAAAACCTAAAGGCTGTAAATAATCTAGCAATCACATTGACAAAAAAGGCTAGAATTTTAATTTCTAGCCTTTTTGCTCTCTTTTAAATGGTGCTCTGGGCGAGAAAACAAAACCCTTTACAAACAACAAGATAACAGCAA
>ENA-UOTW01000010-UOTW01000010.1-synthetic-metagenome-genome-assembly--contig:-NODE-10-length-107007-cov-5.314954_pt1 | contig 107007 bp, 98 predicted proteins | sample MGYA00238141_ERZ746978 | MGnify/ENA primary metagenome ERZ746978 (study PRJEB28755, sample SAMN02352454) | synthetic metagenome | study: EMG produced TPA metagenomics assembly of the Artificial... | reverse complement strand
CCGCATAACGAACTTACTCTTTTTTCATTGTCTACTTGACGGGGCTACTACCAGGACTAGTCCTCTTTTTTATAGGTAGGGCTCTTTGGCCACTCCTGCTTCTATTTTGTATACCTGCTCTATTTAGCTGGGACAGACGATATGTTCACCGGTTTCACATTTGGCTGCAATAGCATATAGATTGGTGTGTTGTCTATTGATTCAGCTTGTCCCTTTTCCACAAATATCGGTGTAGCATCCTCCTCTTCACTAGTAACAGGTGTTGTTACTGTAGCAGGAAGGGTCGCTGGAATAGGAGCCTGGCTTTTGGAATAAAGCATGACCCCTCCAACTGTACCTACCGTAAGCATCGCTAGCAACCCGATCACAGCCATACCCTTATTTTGGCGAAAGAATCTCGATAAAGCATTTGACGACTCACTCTCTGCCTCATGCAGTATTTCTCTAAATTCCGGGTTACGAATAGCGTACCAACGTTTTCGCCATTCTTTATCCCGTAGTCTTTTAGCGTTATCATGCAATAGATATTGCTTCAAGACGTGACGATAAGAAGGGACAAGCTTTCTATCTATCAGAAACATCCTTTGCTTTACTACCCATTGAATGAACAGATAGGTAGCTTCTTCTCCCCCATGTTGCCGAGCAAAAGTAAGCATGCTGTCAAAATCAAACGCGGTATGCGAATTCTGGGAATCGCCACGATAAAAAATAAGCGCTATCTTTGGGAAACTGCCTTCGTCTAATGGACTGCCTACCATCTTGCGAATCAGCTTCTGCTGGATTTGGATGTCAGCCGCGTCCCAATTCCGATAAAATTCTTCGGGCAAAGGCGTCCCCGTCTCTGTTTCTAAAGAAAAGACGTTCATTAGTAGTTCCAGCTTATATTCGCTCTGGGAATCTAGTGCTGTGAAAAAGCTTTGCGGTTTATGCTCAAACAACGAAACAATCTTCTTAACATCCTCCTTGGATAAGGCCTCCAAAGAAAGATGCTTCAGTAAACTTTTATCTAGCTCTTCTAACACCCTGCTCGTATAGCTACGGCCGACTTCCCACTTACCCAACGTTTGGTGAACCGACAGTGCCGCTTCTACCTTTCGTTTCTCCTCTTTAAATAAGTCCAGCAATTTTTGCTCCGTACGATTCATGAAAAAAGGATTCTGTAGAGCTTGGGAAGCATGAACAGCCCAAAAGCTCATTTCCTTGACTGCATCATCTAGTTTGGAGCAGTTTGCTAAGCGTTGAGCTACATATTCCTCAAATAAAGGCTTCACAACCTTTTCATAGCTCAAAATGGTATTCATCATAAATGTAAACAATTCATGATTACCTGAGAGTTGCTTGTATACCTGCTCAACGTACTCTGTTTGCTGAGAGCTTTTCCCTTTCAGAAGAACTTCCATCAGGTACATCACGATCTCTTTGCGGTTATCTTGATTCTTAACAACGTTATACGCTTCACAGATCAAGGTAATCAGTTCGACGGAGGGCAGGCTCTTGGATGTAACAGCCGTTTTTTCCGCCCCAAATAAAAGTCCAAACAGCGCTAATACTCTCTGTTTGTTTATTAAGCGTTCATTACGAAGGTATTGTAGGAGTACCTGCCATACGGCCGCTTTATTGCGTCCATAGACGCTCAGTTTACCTGTTTCTATCAAAAACAGCGTACACAATTCATAATACGTGGCAATGCTCAAGCCCTTAGCTGAATTCTCTCCTGCAAGAATTTCGTCAGCGAACTCGTAAAACGACTTGAGCACAACTGCTTCATTTAAGTTCGTCCACGCAAAGCTAAGATACTCATGCTCACCTTGGATATCAGCATGAAGTATCGATTTGTTTGCAAAATCAAACAGAAAATCTTTATTCATATGTCCGTTACCAGACCTAATGCTACCCTTTTCAACAAAAATAACGTGGAGATACTTTTTACTTTCTGGTTCATTTGTATAAGTAAGAAACCCAAATTGTCTACGCATCTCATAAGGCAAGCAGCCATATAAAATCTCTAATAATTGAGTAGCAGCTGTAGAGGTCTCACTGATAGCAACATCCAAGCTAATAAAGACCTTTTTCTTGGTTGATAGAGAGCTCATGGTAGCGAATAGAAGCTGTTTAAAGGCTTGTTCATCAATCCCTAACCGCGCTAAAATCTGCTTTTTATCACCAGTGCTAAGACTCTGATATGGTAAATCCTCTAACTCCGGCAACTCTTTCCCGTCTGTTTCCTCATGATGATTTACAAAGGAACTGATGCCGAAAATTTTTGCCGGCGTTTTACAAAATTCATCTCGTTGCACACTTGGGATCACATAATTATGGGTAAAGAATGTGTTCCGCTGTCCTGTAAAGTCTGCTCCTACATAAACGCTTTTCCCAATGACCATCTCGCCTGATTCAGCGCGAAAACAGAAAAGTGCCTCTGGATACTTCTCTTCCTGTGTTTCTCCCTTTTCTTGTAGCTCTTTAGGAGCATTATAGACACAAAACGGATGAAGCGTCTTCTTGATAAATGAATTGTCCAGAGAAGCAGATTTAGAGACGGTGTCGTATCCTTCGTTTGAGCGGAAAATCCCTTGCCGCCCTCGCGTATAGTACTGCTGTTGAATATGCTGCCGTCCCACTATTGCTCCCTCCCATCAATATAATCCAATTGATGTAACAGCCAAATAAATGGTTCATCTACACGAACAGGCGTCACTACGCCAGTCACCTTTTGGTTAACCGGGTTACTTCCCAGCGCAGATACAGCAAAATAAGCCGTATTTGTAAAATAAACCTCCAGTGCATCCTTAAAAGGTCGATCTACTTTTTCAATGAAGCGCCTTATCTCTCCATTGATATTTTCGAATTCACTCGTGTTCAAATACTGTTTATGAACGAAATTTCGAAACACATTGCTGTTTGATTTAATATACTCACTATCGTCTTCCTTCAGCATGTGTAGCATATCGCTTTTGGTCATTACAACAGCAGTCGGTATATTGGTTTTGCTCTGCTCCTCATATCCGATAAAGTTCTCAAATAGGGTAATGAGCACTTCACGAGGCTCATCATATCTAGCAGTAAACTCCCCTGGCTCATCGCCTACATTAAACATGATTTTATCGCGTATCGTTCTAATTTGTAGCGGATCGACAAGGAATAGAATGCCTGAGGAATTTTTCACGTGGGATGCATATAGCTCCAAATATTCACGATCTACCATTCCCTCACCCGCCACATCAAAAAACACTAGAATGAGCGGGGGTTGTTCACTATCCTTAAAAATAAACTGAAAAATAAATGGCTCCTGCCGCTTTTCCTTTTGTGTAGAGTCAAGCAATTGGCCTCTCTCAAATAAAGGAGCCTCGTAATTTTCCCGGAACTTACGACTAATCTGTGCGTTTAATGGCATGCAGGCAGCATTAAAATGATTTGCCGTTGTATTTTGCAGGGTGTGAATCAGCGATGTCATATAGACAGATTTACCTACCTGGGAGGCACCCACGATGGAAATAATATTACTTGGTGCTTTTCCGGCTGTAATCGGAAGTTCATTATGACATTTCGGGCAAAGTCTGCGTTTGGTAACCATACCGTATCGATCAGTCAGCCCTACCAAAACCTGATCAACATAAAGCTGATTTTCCTGCGGTATCGTAGCCGGGTCAATTACTGCTTCCAGCTCCTCGATCGCATCAAGACCGAATTTATCTCTATACTGGTTTAGAATCTCATCTTCCTGCAAAGCATAATTTTCGTCATCATCACGATGATGCGTGGCTCTAAATACTACCTGATCGGGGGAATATTTCGCAAAACAATAGGGACAGACAATATCATAAAAAGGAAGTCGTTCCTTGACCGGCTGTTTTTTCTCAAACATATTTTTCAAAAATGTAAACACGTTGGTTCCCTCCTATTCAGGAATCAGCTCATAGCTCTGCCCGTATTTTTTTCCGTCTGTCAAAAAGAGGCGAATGTAATCCTTTTTCTTGATCTCGATTTCAGGCATAACGTTCTCTCCTGGTTCAAGATCACGGATAAAAGCATACTGCGTGCCATCATCCTTATTCGCTGGAGGAGAGCCTTCCTTTTTCACATAGCATAAAGCTTCCTTGGGAATAAGAATCTCCGAAAAAATGCGAATCTGTAAAGTTTGATACTGACTAAACCATTTCTTCCCTCTTTTAAAGGAATAATAGATTTTAGCTTTACCGGAACTAACGTGAGCGATGTGATCCTCACCCTCCGGAATTAGCATAACCGGTCTACCATTCTGTAGCTGGCACGGAAAAATTCGATACGTATATCTTCCATATCCATCAATATATTCACGATATCCCTGATGCACCTTGTACTCCTCACGTGTATAGAGCTTCATATCCTTCTCATTGATTTGGTCAGGATGAAATGGGGTCTCAAATCGGGATTTGTACACGTAGACGCAGGGAACGGATTCTGCCCAGTACCAATTTATCACGCATTCGTTACCCTGCATGTGGGAGGTGACATCCTTAATAAGTGCAATGGATAGCTCTTCCGTTCTGCTCATTTCACATCATTCTCCTACTCTACCTATCAAACTTATTAGTACTGATCTGCTTAGCTTCCTTGTTTTTTGCCGATAAATATCTACCACCGGTAAACCGACTTTTTTCAGAGGCTAGAGCTTGGTTAGGCATAGGGATAAAAATCGTAAACAAAGGCATGACAGCAGCTAACAGCAAGTCAGCTACAAGGCGAACCCCCATAGCTGGATACATGCCAGATGCCAATCCCTTCTCAAGAATCAATCCAGCAAGAAGACCAGACACGATTCCCCCTAAAGTGAAGCCCTTGGCTATATATTTGTTATCAAAGAATAGTCCTACTGCCAAACCTAACAATGCTCCAATCACAAGCAAGCTCACGACACGAAGTATTGCATAGAAAAGGCTATGTTCCGTTGTCCCTACTCTTTCCTTTACAAGCTCACGATCCTGACGACTCATATCATAAATTTGACCGAACACACCTGTGATTTGATCTGTATGTTTAATATCGTAGTAATTACCATTGGTCTCTTCTGCAATGCGCTTCAACAACTGTGTGCCATCAGCGCTAACCGTACTCATCCCCACTGTATGAACAATGATTTGAGATTGTTTGAATGGCTGAAGAGATTTATCTAAATCCACATCACTATAGCCATCTGACATGAGAATAACCGTGTTATTACCAGAATTGTTTGTCTCCCTGTTTATATGGTTTAAAGCGGTTTGCAATGCCTCTTCTATATCAGTGCCACCAGAAGGACCCTCATGACTATTTAGCTTTTGTATAACATCATCTCTTACCTTTTGATTGCTCAAAAGCACTAAGGGCTGTAGCACGCTCGCTTGTTGATTAAAGGTGATGACCGCTACTCTTGTATTAGCATCCATTCTACGAACCACATCGGCTGCTGATTTAAACAGCTGATTATCCTTATCCGACTCCTGCATGCTGGATGAAATATCTAGTAGCATAACAATGTTATTTGAACCCGACGCCTTCTGAAAATTTGTCCCATAGAAAAATTGTAATAGCATAGCAACTACACCTAGCATGATAAAGGTACTCGGTACAAGCATCTTCCATGAGAATCCGACATAGCGCTGTCTCCAGCCCTGCCCGTTTAATCGAGGTGAAATTAATTCAGCTATTAAACACATAAGTCCAACAAATAAAGCATACTGTCCAAAATAAAGTCCCATAACCACCCACTGAGGTAGTTCATTAGACAAAAGGTTTACAATCATTTCGCCTACTACAAAGCCGATTATTCCACCTATCAAGCTACAGAAAACCATGAGCAGACTGATTTTTTTTTGACTCATGACAATTGCCCCCCTCCTTGTCGGCGAAATAAAAAGCCATTTTCCCGATAGGATTCATAATATTTCCTATTATTGCGGTAATACATGAGGTCTTCTATGCCGAAACCACCCATGAGCTTGATTTTCTCAATCCCGCTTTTGTTTGCTTCATGAATGCACCCCTGTTTATAAGTCCGCATTCCCTGCTCGGTTCGAAATACATATTGAACAAAATCATTCGTATAATCAGCAAAAAAGTATTTTTCCTCATATCTATACTTTTGCATAAATTGAAAGACTTCTATATGGACAGATGATCTGCTTTCCAACTCTAAAGCCAAATCCCTATATAGCTGCTCTCGGGTCAAAACAGTCCTGTTGTCGTAAGCCGCCGTCACATTCGCTCTTGCTAGGAGTTCATCCTCAAAGGAAAGGGAGAACGGCTCACTGGTCATAATTTCCTTACGGCACATGTCACATAGCCGCTGGATCATTTCAGTAACTCCCTTATCTAATAGGAAAGAAATGCTCCCCATGTATCTATCCTCAAAGTAAAAGCCAGTTCCTCGTTTGGCTTCTACTATTTCAATCGATTCCTGTACAACAGCTCCGTAATATTCCTCTATGTTTTTGTCTAGATAGTCTACAGCCTCTCGGATACTTTTTCGCGCCATCTCACTGACTTGTACCTTGATTTCTTCTAGCTGCATGACCTGTTGTCTTAGCTTCTGATGAATGTCCTCCAATTGTCTTTCATAATCGCTAAGAAGCTCTATCTCCATTTCCAATCCTAAAATCTCATACTTCTTTCCATAAATGACCGGGAAAAAATGCCGTATAAAATTTCGTACACGCTCTTTATCTCGTGTAAAAAGACCACCCGTTTTTATCTCTTGTCGGTCAACCCTCTGACGATAAAGATCCTCTAGCTGATCCTTGCAATACTCTAGCTGTCGAATTGTATCTTTGATTCTGGAACGCAAGACATGAGCAAGACTCTTCTTAGCATCAGATCCCGAGGTTAATTGGTAGGCAGCATATAATCCGTATTTGGGATTTTCAAGAATCTCTTCTCTAATAAGCGGAGTGAGCTTATGCTTTTGTTGAGAAGAATCTCGTTTTGAACGCGCGGCAAGCACAAAATTCGTTGCAAAAAAGGTCTGACTGCTATCCTCGAACAATGCTACCTCTGCCTCTTTAAGAGTCATGCTCGTAAGCTCTTTGTAGCTAACGCCCGAAGTCATCAAACCTGTCAACTCTTCTAATTTGCTCTCATCGGGTAAAACTGACTTCACTTTTTGTAGAATCTGCGAGTCTGTGATCTCCAGTCTCTCTAGCACTTCTGAAACATCATACGTGCCATTTTGCTTCAAACGTCCTAGAAAGTGATCATACACCTTTGCAAGTACAGTGTGTGCAATAGCGTGAGTAGGTCGCTTTACTTTGGAGAGCCCGGCTGAAGCAAATGTAGGTCGTCTTGTAACCCCGGTAATATTATGAATAAATTGTGTGCGATTATAGCTTTCACTACCTTCGTATACTTCTGATTCCACTCGTTTATTGTTGAGTAGCACGATATCGCTAATCAACTCATAATTATCTTCCTTACCGTTATCAATGAACATTCCCTGCTCATTCTTATCACTTAGGATATACACAAGTGAATAAAGCGGAGAACTAGTATGCTCCACAGCCAGCTTCACTCGATCCTCTGTCATCTGAAGATCAGCACAGAATTGGTAATCAGGCTGTTGATATTCATTTAATTCATCAAGGAAGCTAACTCCTATTGACGTAGAAAATCCAAATTCCTGGCCATTATTCTTTTCCTGCATCAAAACATACAAATCCAACGAGACATTTTTAAATAATTCACTAAGATAGCTTTTTACAAGCAGCGTAAATTCCGGTAACAGCACATTAGCAATATCATCTACTCTGGTGACTACTGCAATATTCATTTGTTGGTGATAAGTAAATAGCTTACCCATTTCTGCTACACGAACACTTACCATCTTCATCATTTTATTTAGTTCGATCAGCAATGATTCATCCTGATAAAACATGTCATAGAGAGAAGCCCGCATCGTTTTTTTATCAGCAGAAGGCTGCGGCAAGCGGCAGTTATACACATTCGCACGCTGTAGAGTCCCTTCCGAATAGGCGTGAACATAGAGCACTCCCTCGCTATTTTGCCACTTTTGTTCATTGGTAGCATAAATCGACTGAAGTGCCTCTAAGCTCTTATCACCTAAAAAGAGAAAAAGCACAGGGTTCTGAATGCTACGCTGTCCGTTCTCACTATCCAGTTGTTTTTCTAAATCCGACACATAGTGAGTTGCGAACTGTTCAATCAAATCCCTCATGCTTTTCTCCCCTAATAATTATTGTAATGTTTTGCGCATATCGTTTACTTTCGACCACACTTTTTTATAAAAACGATACATGTCTTCCCCGTTTACATAGTCATCGCGATCATACTCAAGCTCGTTCTTCGCTTCCTGAAAAGCAACAGTGATTTCCTCTAGCTTCGTTAACAATTCCTGCGTATCAACTGACGATGTCATCTGGTCGCTTCGTTTACTCGCTTTGCGTTGAAGAGCAGTCATTTGTTTACCATCCAAATTGCGATATTGATTGTAGATCGCAAACTCTACATGCTTGTTCACCTTCATCAGATTGACGAAAGGCTCCCAAGCCTCTTCTTCCTCGTCCTTATCATACACATACAAGGCGCCCTTTTTACAAATAGTACCTGTGTATAGTGCTTCAATGAAACGATTTAACAGCTCTTCCTCACCTTGAATCGATTGGATGATCTGTTCTAACTCATTGATTTTACTCTCGATGTCTTCGTATTTACGCACTTCCTGCTGAAGGAGACGAATCAGTTCTGGAGAGCGGATTAAATTTTCCTTGGCCATCTCTTCGTTGATGCTGCCAAACAAATCCTTTGTATATTCCTGCTCCAATCCCTGTTCCATAAAGCCCTTCAATTCAGCAAGACATCTCTTAATCTCCCCTGGGCTACCTTTGGATGGATCATTGTCCAGCTTGTATGTAGCCAAGAAGGCAGTGATTTCGAACGGCTTGGTAATGATACAGTCGTATCGGTTGCTTGTTTGATTTTCACTGTCTTTTTCGATGATGCATCCGAAACGAACAGCTCTGTCAAATAGCTCACGAATCCTAGCATTGTAATCTTTCACACGTACATTCAGATATGTTTCTCCCCAAGATTTCTCTGGAATAGGAGATGGTAGGTACGTCCAGTTATTCTTGTCTGATTGAACTAAGTGACGACCAACACCTTCTTTTTCAAGAATGGTTCGTTCATAGCTTTCCTCATACACTTTGAGCGGCGTATAAGCAAACAAAGGAACACCATTTTTTGTATTCAACCAGAAAATACGATTTTTTACTCCGCTCTCCTTCACTGTAAAACGCGAGCCGCTGATTGACGTATTTTGAAAGTTCTTGATCCCCTTCAAAATAGACGGAGCCTGAAGTGGCACCGAAACAAAGCCCCATGAAGGGAAATTCATATTACCCAGATTATTGCTGAGGTGGAAAACTGGAATCGCTTCTTCATCTAATTTACTAGCTATTTTTCGTTCTACGATACGATCCAGCGTTTCGTCCTGCCCGTATTTCATCAGCAAAAACTCTTCCATCGACGTTGTAATCAGATGGCTGAACTTATCGGATAAAAAGTCTGAAATAGCACCGACGATATCTACTTCTGTTTCCTTGATCCAGTGATCGGAGCGCTTCAGCAATTCAGCAGTGAAATCACGTATTAAATCATCTGTATCCTTTTCATCAATGGTGTTTGCTATAACCTTCGCAATATCAGGTACGCTCACAATATTCCAGTAATACGTTTTATTTCCGGTACGATCCATCTCCTCCCCACCGTTGATGAGGATGTCACCGTTCTTTTCAAAAATTTGGTTGAGCGTATTTAAAATCTCCGTAAATACACTGTAAATCCGATTGTTTTCATCACTTAATCGACGATATAGCTCCTCGTAGAACTCGATCATTTGCTCTAGCTTTTCATGATCTGCAAGAAGCTGGTATTCAGTGATTTTTGCTTCCAAATAGCTATTTTTCTTCTTTTCCTTTGAGATAAAGGCACTGCGAGCATCACCTAGCTTCTCATTAGCTGTTTCGCGCGCTCCCTCAATTTCTCTTGGGAAGCTCTCCAGGTTTAGTTTTAAGCTCTCGATATAAGAGAGTATCATTTTAAGCAAGGAAAAGCCCTTATCGGAATGAATCAGACTCGAAGCAAAAAACGGCCCTTGCTGTGCATGTAAAAATACTCTTGTAATCATTTCACCAAATGTAGTGGTCAGCTCGCCTGGAAGCTGTTTTTTACATTTGATATATTCCTCTCTCGCTTTAGCCAGATAGCCCTGCTCCAGCTCATGATCGATACTTACGACCTGTTGGCTAATGACATTGCTATAGCTGAGACGCTCACTATTTTCATAGCCTGGAATTGGTTCTGGAACACGCTCCTCAAATCTCTTGGAAATCGAGTCGATATCGATGCTTAATTTGCGAGCAAATTTTTCTACATCCTCCTGTGTAGGAGCGGCGATAAACATATTCTCCATCTTTTTAAACAATCGGTATGCCAAATATGTAGTCATCTCTTCAATCGGCAGTACCGCAGACGAAGCACCTATGACGTTATATTGGTAGTTAGCCGCATATGCTTTTGGCATCTGATTAATGTTGGTACGAATATTACTAATATAATCATGAATCGCAAACTCTTCGCCCGACCGTTTTTCTTCACTTGCCATGAAGTTGGTAATATTCTCAGCCGTAACATTCATGCAGTAATCGTAGGCATTTTCTAATGCTTTACCCTCAAGATTTGTTGCCGAAATAAGGTGGCACAAATTGAATGGAGGCATTGGGGAAGAGACATGTAAGGCGTTGCCATATTGCTGCTTAAAGCGATCCATACGTTCGTCTGCATTCATCCAATAATCCAGCTCTTTTAACGCAGCATAACCATTTTTCATGATGTAATCGCGCGTATGCGAGCTGAGGCTTTTATTCGACAAGTTAACATCTGGTGTAAACAGATAGCCAAGCGAGTTAACCTTATCGACTCCTGCACTGCCAAATTCTCGTTCTAAAATACCGCGAACAATATAGGCAATATCCATGAAGCAGCCACTACCGGTTCCGCCTGAGATACCCGTTAAGATAAATACGATCAGCTTTTTATTGGTGCCCTCGGTAAGCATCTTAATCTTTTTCTCAAGGGTTTGGACGACCTGCGTAATTTTAGTAAATAACAGCAACCGCCCCGCCTGTCTAACTCCTGATGCTCCACTGATTCCATCTGTGATTGTCAGCTCAGGTGAAAGCCAATCCGTAATGTATGGTTCTAAAATGCTTCTATTCTGCAATACTCCGCCAATCTCCGGATTAGAAAGCAACACAAATTCCGAAATAGGATCAAGCCCAATACCCTTGTAACGTTTGTTGCGATCATGCTCATTTGTTTCAAAGGCGACAAACTCAATATTATCCGGTTTTTCCTTCCGTTTTTTCGATAAAGAATCCACCGGTAGCTTGAAACGTCTGTTTACCTGATATTTTAAACGGAGCAACGCATCAATCCCCGTTCCACCTAAACCAATAACAAGCATCGGGTTATCAATCGTATCTACACGAATCTTCTCACTTACGATTCCCCCGCCTAAAGATACATCCAACTGCTGAATATGTTCTCTCACAACTGCTCTCATATAATCGATCCTCTCCTAGATGATGTAGTCAATAAAGACTGATTTGTTTACACCAGAAAGGGATACCTTGATTCGATCGTTCTTTTTTAATTCCCTTCCTTTACTTGCATCTAGTACTCTTCCAGCCTTTTCAATCTGACAATCAGATTTGTTTTGAATGATAAGCGTGTCATTTTTGCCTGGTAGAAAAATGATTTTGTCTGTCTCCTGAAACTCTGGGGCAAGCTGCAACAATTGATGCAATTTAACCTTTCCTTTAAAGGCATTTAGTTTTTTATACTGTGGACTCGACTTTTCGCCTGTATCCTCATTGATAATTTCGATAGCCATTTGTCCCATAAATCCTTTGTTTGCCTTTTTCCACATGGACAGTACATATAACGCAATCGCAATAAGTAAAATCAGACCCGAAGTACCACCAATCGTCATGACCCACGGAAAAGGCTTTTCTTCTCCTGTTGGGGCAGTTGGAGGTTGCTGTGACCCCGTTGCCCCTGCATTTGCTGCATTCACAGTAACAGGCTGTGTTTCTCGATAAAAGCTGCTATCCTCTGCTTTCACCTTAATCTCGTATTGATGGGAAGCTGGGATAGTAAAGGTTCCTGTAAATCCACTACCTGTATTCGTTAGTTCCATTTCACTTGTTTTGTTGTCTGTTACATCGTTCACGAGCAGCTTTGCCTTCATGCTTTTGTAAAGATCAGTGCTAGTCATTTTTTGTCCATTACTAACTAGTTCTGCTTTAATTTGGATATCATCGCCAGCTTTATATGTCTTAGCAGGGATCGGTTCCATTGCGAGCTGCACGTCATAGTTAAAGATCATGTTGATATCAATCTTATCCTTGGCTGCTCCTTTGACCTGTAGCTTCCAATCTCCCTGCTGGGGTTTTAGCATTTTAATCATGGAATATGCATTTGATTTCGAGAAATGAACCTGATTAGACGGAACCGGTACTGCCTTGCCAGATGGATCAAACAGCTTTACCTGTACAGCATTCTTCGACATGATCGAAATATTTGCTTCCAATACATTGGTGTTAGGTATCGAGATTGTTACGTCCTGAAAGGCTCCGTTTGAAGTCATGCTTTTCACAGGAACAACCTTCAGCTTCAGATGATTAGCAAAAATCTCGCTTAGAATTTGGGGTAACTTGTCAGCCGTACTTGTTTCAAAGAACTTGCCATTCGTTTCTGTCGCGATCTGTTGCAAAGTTGTTCTGTTCAATTGTCCATCAGCATTAAGTCCTATCGTATAGATAGGGTACCCTTTGCTTTTGGCCATTTGTACCGCATCCTGCAATTTTTGATCAGACATCTGCTGCGTGCGATTGGAGTCCTTATTTAAAAAGTTGTTTCCATCTGCTAACAGCACAACGATAGGAGAATGCGTCGGGTCATGTCCTGCATCTAAAATTTTTACTGCTTCATCGACCCCTACAGAAATATCTGTGTAAGCACCTTTTTGTAAGCTATCAATAAAAGCTTTGATTTGCTGCTTATCTTGATCGGATTTAACCTCAATCAGTGCCTTTTCGCGCTCAATTTTATCCGTATATGCGATGACCCCGATCTTATTCCCCTGAATAGAGGTCATATCCACAAACATTTTCATTGCTTCGTTACTTACTTTGTTTTTATCACTTTGGGTCATGGAATTGCTGACGTCTACAACCAACACAGCGTCCATTTTATCTCCACCGGTCTGTGCAAAACCAAACGTGGCACCTGTGGTTAGAGAAGTCAACAGAAGTCCCACGCACAATATATGCTGAAAAAACCTCTTACATTGAAGCATGCTATTGAACCTCCGCTACTTAATTTTTTTGTTAAAAATATCCATGTTTTTGAACAACTATTGCAAAGAATGTGACTATATGACAAGATTACCACTATATTTTACAATTAAAAAGAGAAAAGCCATGTAACATCCATATAACGTTATACGGACGTATGTACTATTATGTTACATATTTCGACATTGATATTTGGAGAATGATAGATGATAACTTATATCTTTTTAGCTATTTCTTTGGTACTACTGGGCTATCGTTTCACTCAACTATGGCTATTTAAACGAAAAAGTAAAACAGAAGCTGAGATAGATCAGTATCTTCATGCGCTGTTAAATAACGAAGGTGAGCAAAAATGAAGACAAAAACTGGTGTTCAATTCAGAAAGACTGTCAAAACAACTCATGCCTTTGAACGTTTAAAATATTGTCCAAAATGTCATTCCTATTCTGTGCTGTGGGATACGGAATGCCCTTTTTGCGAAAAAAACGTAACACTCCTACCTATCCGCGCTGTCTCAGCAGCCACTACCAGACGACACGTTCAAATTCGCTTTCTTTGGATCGGTCTCTTTGTCTGTCTCGCAGCTATTTTTGCTGATACGACAATGAATTTGGTACTTGCGTGTAGTGGAGGCGTTCTTCTCTTTTTGCTCTTTTGGCTCATGCAGAAGCGGTATGGCTCCTACGAACAAAAGGTTCATTTTGAACAATTCATCAAAACAGAGCAGGAAAATATTAAAAATGCTCTCTATCAACAGCTAGAGGATATTGATGCTGATGTTAAGGCAAAAAAATATAAAGATGCCTATGAAAAAATCAGGGAAGTTGGCTACTTTATCGACTCTGATTTGGTAAAAATCCTCAAGGTCAAATATCTCAATCACTTTGTACTTCGTAAGGACATGGAATTGGAGTTAGATACGCTGATCCCATCTGATTACAATTATCATTTTATTGCCTATCTTCATGAGGTACTAAAAGTCCAACCATGGTTAGTAAAACAAACTGTTGTAGATTATGTTATTTCAAATAAATCGTATATTCTTCAGGAAAGTAATGGTACGCAAATCCTCGGTCAGGTGGCAGGGGCATCTTTACGAGTACGAGCTCATATAGATCACTATCAGGATTTTATTATTGAGTTCATAGAATATTTACCTAAGGAGCGTTTGATTCGTTTAGCTAAAATGGTTAGTGCCCACCAAAATAGTCAGTGGGCCAAATTATATGAAGCTACCAAGAGACACGTGGATCAGCACTACTCGTTTGATCCCGATCTGAAAGGATTGCTATGAAGAAATTTATTAGCAAACTACTCCCTGCCTATCAACGATCACTTTGGATACGAAATATCCTACTAATTTTATTCCTGTTGTCTTTAATAGCCATGGGTGTCAAGATTAGATATAGCCTGAAAAAAATCAATTTATATGAAGAAGCCAAAAAGCACTACCAGGAAAGAAATCTGCTTGCGGCCGAAGAAAGCTTCGCGAAAGCACAAGCCATTACTACTATCAGCTATGGTGATGAGGCATGGAATAAGCCATTATCTGCATTGCGTTCCATTCGCCAACAGCTAGAATCCATCTCTGAGCAGATTCATGCTACCGCAGGAGAGAATCAGGTAGGAGATATACTAGAGCTGTATACAACCTACCACACCTTTAAACAGCACGCTCAGCAAGAAGAACAGCTATTCGTCGATTTTTTCACACAAGTTTCTGAAGAGCATGCAATCGAAGCTACTTTAAAAAATTACTTTCTTGCAATGAAAAAGACCTATACTACATCTATGCAGGAAAACCTGACCCAGCAAAATTATCGTGATGAACGCTTTGTTCATTCTTTGGTCGCTATTCCAGATGAATTTTTTGGTGGGGAAAAACAGAAGAAGCAGGAACTCATTTCCCTTTTTCGTTCCTATGATCAAAAAAAATATAGGGATGTAACAAACAGAAGTACCTTCGACCAGGTAATTCAATCAGCCTCCAGAAGCTTACATGCCTATAAGCAAGTAGATATACAAGGTGATTGGTTACTTGCTTTACTAGAAAAGTATGCTAGCTCCCAGATCAAACGCTCGATTCGCAATAAGGACCTAGACACATTTATCATGCAGGCAAAGGCTTACCGTCAGATTAGTGACGTGCTGCCTGCTGATTCGGAGTCCATCAGCCTTCTTGATCAACATCTCGCCTCTCAGCTAAAGCAAGCGGAGCGTTACACAAAAGCAAACCAGTTTGAAAAGGCACGTGACCTGTATCAAAAGCTAAGCGATCTTCAGGATACATCCAAGCTCGTAACAGAATTAGAAGACCGCTGGATCAAGTATGATCCAATTCGCCTATTGAAAGAAAAATATCCAGATAAATCGTTTGGATTCGTCCTCACAGGAGAGAAGCGTTGGGGGTCTGTCGTTTATACAGCCGGTATTTCAGAGGAAGATCAACATCTTCATTTGGCAGCAAAAATGCCGGATGATCATTCTGTTCTGTACTTAGAGGGATCTTTTCATACGGACACAAAGCTCAAAAATCTCAATATCTCAGATACATTGATTAGTAAAGAAACCCCCATCCTCATTGTGGAAACAACGGGTAAAAACCGTCTCTCTACATACTATGGATTTGTTCCCGATTTATCCAAAAAAGATTGGGTGAAGCTATTTGAGGTAGAGGCAGATGGATTTACAGTGGAAGGCACAGGCTCCGTCATTCTAGAAAATGCCGAGGGCAAAGGGGAAAAGGAAATAGCAGCCTTTAAGCTAGAGGATAATGGTCTTGTCTATGAGGAAAAGATAAGGGATTATCTATCACCGTCCCCCGAAACTGAGCCTGATGTAGATTCAGATACAGTAACAGATGAGAAAGCCGCGTCGGGAGCAGAAGAAACCACCCCACACGATAATGAACCAGCCTTTCCTTCCAAAAATGACGAGAGGGGAAATGGCTCGTCCGAGGATTCCATCAAGGTTTATGCAGGCCCAGGTGAAGAATATGGTGTAATTGGCCAGATTAAAAAGGGTAGCCCAATTGAGGGCATAGCTGATCAAAACGGTTGGTACCAAATCCAATTTAATGGAAATTCTGGCTGGGTTCGTTCTGACCCTTCACCGTAAGCGAGTACCCATAGACAACAAAGCAATTTGAAGCCCTACTAACAAACAAGCTGGCAGAACTAAGATTCCGCCAGCTTGTTTTTGTATCTACCTTTTTTGTTCCTACCTGTATAGATAAGGTTATTAGTTTTGAATTTTAAATTGAGATAATAGCTTCTCAAGTTCCTTAACTGTCTCATTCATTTTCATAGAATGATTAGCCATTTCATTTGTAGAAGCCGATTGGTCTTGAATTGATTGTACCGTTTCATTTGTAGACCCGGCTACTTGGGTAGCAGTAGAAGATATTTCTGCTAACGACGCATTTATTTCTTCGGTTCCTGCTGACATTTCTTCGGTTGTTGCAGATACCTCTTGAATTTGATACGTGATTTCATTTATTTCTTCCACAATAGTATTGAAGGCTTTTCCTGCCTCATTGGCTGTAATAATTCCTTGTTTTGCCTCTTGCTGTCCTTTCTCCATGACATGAACAGCATCCTTCGAATCCTGCTGGATATAGGTAATCAAATGATTGATTTCACTTGCCGATTGCTTGGATTCCTCAGCTAGCTTTCTCACCTCGTCTGCAACTACAGAGAAACCTCTTCCAAATTCACCGGCACGCGCCGCCTCAATCGCCGCATTTAGCGCCAATAGATTTGTCTGTTCAGCAATATCGGTAATAGACAACAAAGCTTTATCAATTTGCTGTGTATTTTCCAGCAAACGGCCTATAACTGCCGATGTTTCCTCTACAGAATTATGAATCGTATCCATTTGTGTAATGAATTGCTGCACTACCTGACTGCCCTCTCTCGCCTGTTCCACTGTAGTGATTGCTAATTCAGCAACAGTAGAAGAAGATTCGGCCACTCGCTGTACTCCGGTCGACATTTCATCCATGGCCTTAGCACTTTCCTGAATACTTAACATTTGTCCTTGGACTTGTTGGTTCATTTCATCAATGGTAACTACAGCGTTACTAGAGATAGCAGAAACATTTTGTGTTTCGTGTAGCATATTGTCTGTTGAAACCATTACGGTGTTTGTTGCTGCTTGAACTTTTCCCATCAACTGCTGAAGATTTTCTAGCATTTTATTGAAAGAGGAGACGATGCTTCCCATCTCATCTTTTGATTCATAGGAGGTGCGAATGGTTAAATCTCCTTGAGCTACTTGTTTCATATCTGCTTCTAGTAGATCAATAGGATGCTTAATCGATTTACTGATAATATAGCCTATCATACTAATAAAGATAACAACTAGTAAGGCTACAATACCAAACATAAGTATAGTAAAATTGGCCTCCTGATAATTTTCAGTTTGGATTTTATCTGCTTTTTCTTGCAAGTAGGTCAGTAATTTTTGAAGAGAAACAATGGCATCTGTTCGAGAAGGCTGAAGCTCGGCTAGGTAATACGTATACGCTTCTGCATTTTTATTTTGACTAGCCAATGAAATCGCTTTGCTTGTAAGTTCACGCAGATTGTTAAAGCTAGTACTAAATCCTTCGTATAATTCCTTTTCTTCCACTGGAATACGAGTGCTTTCCAATTTTTTGATTAAATCATCATTCTCTACGCGTAATTCCTTGATGATTTTATCAAGTTCGTTGTTCCTTTTTTCATCAGTGGTAATCATATATTCCACAACATTCATATGAACCCTAAAAAAATTCGATTCTAAATCTCCTAACCACTGAATAGGAAGTAAACAATCCTCATACATGCTTAAGGCAGCTTCGTCCCCTTTTTTTAATCCGTTGTACCCTAATGACGATAAAGCTACAAAAGATAAGATAGACGTTAGAATGATGAGTAATAATTTCGTTCTTATTTTTAAGTTTTGAAATATCCGCATGGGGTTCTCCTTATTTGTAGAATTTTCTAATTGAATTATATAATGCTCCAAGCTGAAAACGATACTTATTTTGAAAAAAATGTTGGATTTTGTCGAAAAAAATCAAATTATGTCGATAAATATATTTTTTATCGAAATATTAAGATTAGACATATAATAAGACACCTCTGTTCCATATTAAAATTGGAATACTGCCCAACCCTTCTCTTTTTATTATCGAACTTTTTATACGAAACATTTATTCTATCCAACACTTCCTTACTGATTGAGGTTTATATATAGGCATAATGCATGTAAACCTAATAGCTTTTTTGCTATTAGGCCTATCTGTTATCATTCTTTATCTAATTGTCTGTCTTAGTATCACTAATGAGAGAGCGCTCGTCAGTATTTATCCATTTGTGGGTATGTTCGAATATTTTCATGAATGCTTACGGTTTATCTTGCAATCTTTTAGTAGTAAAAAGTACCAATAAACAGTCTCAACTACTGCAATTGCTCCAAAGATTGCCCAAATTTCCCCTAACAAAAGCTTTCTAAAGAAAAATTCAATCTCATTACCATATCCCCTTGTCAATGCATGTAAAAAGAAAACAATTGGTGCTAGAACGGAGAAAATAAGCGTAACGGCTGAAAAAAGTGTATGCTTTTTCTTAATCATGCAAACAATTGTAAGAATGATAGTCATTAAAATGAATAGGTAATAAAGAATCCAAAACCAAAGTGGCATTGTTCCCATGCGTTTTGCTCCCTTCCTAATTATTCACAATCCACGATATGTCGAATCATTCAGTAAAATGACTCATATTAAAAGCTTTAACGGTTTTCGCGATAATATTGCCTATTTCATAATCATAAAATCTTGAACCTTGATGTCTTCCTTAGGGAGAATACATAATTGTTCAATTCTTACTGTCATTATATCAATAATACAGAATTTTCCTACCCTTTAATAACCAATTCTAAGGTAACAGGTAATACGCTTTTTCTCGGACTGAGCTTCATCTCAATTCGTAACATTTTTTTAAAACGTCGATAAGGTGGATTACCCACTTTCTGTGTAATCGAAATATCACTCTGTAAGATTCAATCAAAAAAATGGACAGGCTATTTTTCCTGTCCATTTCCCTGCTTATACACAGCTCACTATTATTTTTCTTGCCTCCATTATTTTTCTCGCAATCATTATTTCTCATTTATCTTCTTTTGGCATTGGCAATGGTACTCTCCAATCCAGGTCATAGCTCTTTTCTGCCAGTTCGGATGTAAGGCTGATCTTTTGCGGAAGTTCTTTCATTTCATAACTTTGCAATTTTATTCGGATATGGTTTCTGCCTTGTTCGTCCTTTCCTAACCTTTTAAAATCTCCGCCTGTTACATTGTATATTTTGCCCTTCTCATCTTTTATCGTCCAATCAAAGTGATTAATAATTTTATCGGTATCATCATCCACTAAAATTGTACTTGGTATTTGAACAATATCCTTTACATAAGCCTCTAGTGTAATCGTAGCATGCTTTTCATCCTTGGGAGATGCTTCATTTTGAGGTTTGTCAAAGGTTACTGACTTAATCTCAATCGTTTTGCCATCCTGATCTACTCTTACAGGTTTATCGCCAAGCTGCTTCGGCTCAAATGATATGTCCAGCTTATACGGTTCTGTTTTTACTAAGGAGTCCAATACCAGTGTATATTGATGATCAGGAGACAGAGGAGCAAATCCATACTTCCGGATAGAATGACCATATTTATCTAGATACTTGCGAGGAGTAGCAATCTCCCTATTTAGGTCCTTTATTTTCTCTCCCTTTTCATTTTCAACATGAAAATTCAGCTTATAATCATCATAGCGAACATAAGGGGGAGCTGAAGCTATTTTTCCTTTCACTTGTTTGCTTTCCTGCACTAATCTTTTCTTTGCCTCTTCCGTCCATTTTGTTTCATATTCGACACGCGCAGCAGTCGGTGAATACATCACGCTGTTTAAATTGATTTGCAATCCCTGCGGTGTTGTATACGTCCCATTCATTGGTAGCACCTTTGAAGCCGTAATTGATTTTTCTAAATCAAAAGGAATCTGTAAGGACCAGTCCCCTTTAACAGAGGCAATTTCTCTACCCTTGACTTGCAGTAAAAGCTTCTGTTGTTTTTCCACCACTGGATTTTTCAGAGTGATATAGCCGTATTGACTATCATCGTCATATCCTAATGTAAATAATTCGCTAGATACTCTCTTAAATGGATTCCCTTTCAAATCAGTTACTTCTACATTCCCTAGATCTATCTTATCCGGATGAATAACGTTATTCTGCTGATCCTTGACCGAATATACGGCCACAATTCTCATTGGGTCGGCCAATATCTCCTTTATTTCAAGAGTATAGCCCTGATCCGTAACAGAGGCGTTTACCTTCTGTGAAAAGCCCTCCTCTGCTGCATTTTGTAGCTCTTTATCAGAACTGCCTTCAAATAACGATTTTACATAGGCTGCAAATGTGGGCGATACATATGAACCCACCGAAACCGTTAAAAGCAGGGCGCAGCTAATTGAGACTGGCAAAATCAAAGGGCCTAGCAGACGCGACCTTTTTCTTTTATAGGCCACAGCCCGGTCAGGCATTACAAAAGCAGGCTGATCCAACTCTCCAGCTACCTTTTTTAGAGTCTGTGCAATCTGTTTATCTAGATTAGTCATGCATGATCACTCCTATCTCGGTCATTACCTGTGTTTCTTTTTCAGCCTGTATTTTCTCAGCGATTAGCTTTCTGGCCTTATGCAGCCTTGATTTTACCGTACCCTCAAACACACCAAGGATTTTTGCAATTTCAGCTACACTAAACTGTTCATAATAGTAAAGAATAACAGCAGAGCGATGCTTCGGCGTCATCGACTGGATCGCTCGCCAAATCTGTTGCTCTTGCTCCTTTTGCAGAATACTCTCCAATGGATTTTGGTCAGGATCAATGGAGTCTGCGTATTCTTCCGTTTTTTTCTTTCTACGCACCATATTAAGCGCCCGATGTGTCACAATTTTCATAAACCAAGCTCGAAACGATGTCCCTTTTCGTTCATCATAGCGATAAAGTGATTGATACGCCTCCCATAGTGCTTCTTGAACAGCATCCTGAGCAAAATGGTAATCATGAACGATTAAAAAAGCGACTCGAAATGCCGTAGGTAAGTGAGGCTGAACAAGTGCTTCAAAGCCCACTGGACCCCCTTCTCCAGTTATTGGAGAATAATGATTTTCCTCCACATAAAAAACCTCCTCGTTTTCCCTGTCACTCCTTATTCACCAGTTCTCGTATTTTGGTTCATTTCAAAGAGAGAAATTTTTTCCCTTACTTTCACTGGGATAAACCGTAATTGGACAATTGATGCAATCTATGTATTCGTCAGAAACGTTACCAACAAAAAGAAGCGTCAAAGGAACAAAAATGTTCACTGACGCATCTTTCATATAAGTATAGGAAAGAAATCAGTAGTACGATTTCTAAGCTTGTGGGATTTTATTTAAAATAAAGGTCTCAACAACCTTTGCCACACCATGATTCATATTTGTATCTGTTACATAGTCCGCTATTTCCTTAATGTCATCTGGTGCATTGCCCATTGCGACACCAAGCCCTGCAAAATTAATCATGGCAAGATCATTGTAGCTATCACCGATCGCAATAACCTCTGCTTGTTCAATTCCTAATTTATGAATGAGCTGATGTAAGCTGGTTCCTTTATCAACACCCGCTTCTGTAAACTCCAAGAAAAACGGCTTCGACCGCATCACACTCAATTGACCCTCTAGCTGTTTTTGCAGTTTCTTTTCCACAATTGCTAGCTTAGTAGGATCGTCTACCATTAGCACTTTTACTACTGGTCGTGTGATGGCTTGCTTAAAGCTTTCTACCTCTTTAATGTTCATTCCTGTAATCTCAGACTCTTTTTGGGTGTACGCAGTAACTGTTTCAGCTACGATATCATCCCCATCATAGGAGAGAATCCCAACCTGTTCTTTTTTACTGATATCGTATAGCTCATGTACGGTTTGTACTGGCAGTGTGCTACTAAATAACTCTTCTTTTGTTTTCCAGTTTATAATTTTTGCACCATTGAAGGACAAAATAAAGCTACCGTATTTTGCTAGCTCCAATTCTTCAGCAATATGCGTCATGGCGTACGTAGGACGACCTGATGCAAGAACTACCTTTACTCCAGCTTCTTGGGCCTTCATTAGTGCAATTTTTGTACGTGTTGAAATGGTGTGATCATCTTGAAGCAATGTATCGTCTAAATCGAGGACAATCATTCTATAATTATGCATGACAAAACCATCCAATCTAATCTAGTTGTATAAATCACTATAATCATATCATTGATATTGTAATTTATGTGTAAAAATAGTTAGATGGATGAGTTTGGTTTCATAGGCCAATGTGTTTCCATAAAAAAGAACGCTCCTAAGAGCGTTCTAAGGAGAGATACAATTAAAATCCTGGATCGTATACATACTGAATAGCATGAGGTTTACTAGCTTCTGCGACATGAGAGAAAGAATCAATAGAACCAATAGAAGTTACCAATGCTAAAGTCATGAAAATCGTTATAATTGCCTTTTTCATCTCAATCCCTCCTACGCTAATTAATTTTCTTTATTCTGTATAATCCTATTATATACATCTTGAAGCTTCTGTACCATTTGTAAATCTATAGATTTTTCTATAGAGAAATAAAAGGAAAGAATACTCTTCATACAGTCATTAATTTCTTGATAAGCATTTATCTTGCCATATATCTCCATACTAGTAAGATAACTATCCAATCCTTCTTGATAGGATTTAATTAAGATTTGATAGTTTGCCTTGTTTTGGTAATACAATCCTATTGAATAATATTTATACGGTGTTTTCGATTCAACCTTCAAAAAGTTATCTTCCCCGGCCACTAATTCTGCAATGGCATCGAAATTTTCCATTTGCAGATACAACTCAATTAACTCATTTACGGCATGAATTCTTGAATCCTCACTCGTATTTTGTAAGCAATCCAGCAATAATGGAATGGCTGCTTCGTAGTCTTTCTTTTTTGCCTTTACGATTGCACCAGTTAATGCCGCGGATTCATGCACAAAATGGAATGTAAATGTTTTATAGGTAGAAAGATGTTTTTCGACTTCTTCATATTTGCCTGATAATAAGAGAGCATTAATCATAGCGAGATAGGCTCTAACCTTTAATTCATTTATGGTGTGATCTCTCAAAATCCCCATTTTTGTCAATTCAATACATTGCTGATATTTTTTGATAGCAAATGCGTGCAGACCCATCCTAAAATAGAAAGTGATTTTTTCTTCCTCGGACAAAAAGTCTGCATAATGAATAATTTCTTCCCCGATTTTAAAAGACTCCTCTAAATTTTTGAAATCCTGTCTCTCTATTAGGTATTTTTGTAGGGATGGTTTGGCTATATAATTTGGGATTCCATGTACTCTAGCATACTTAATGATAGCGCTATAGAGAATAAGTTTAATCTCGTCGCTAGTGATGCTATTGCATAGTTCATAAAGACGTTCTAAAGCTGTATATGTATCTTCTTGGGGATTTTCAAGAATTTTTTGTGCAACCTTACTAATTAGCGTTATATTAGATAGTTCAATCATTTCTAAAAGAAGCTCATATAAAATTTCTACACGCTGTTGTATTTCGATATAATTCGCTATTATCTCTTCATATGGCAATACTAGTACAGTAGTGATTGCCTTAATGGTTCGAAGCTCTGGTCTCTTGGTTTCACATGATTCAATTTTAGAGAGTACGCCCTTACTAACCCCTGACAGCCTTCCCAATTCTGATAAACTCAAATTTGCTTGTTGTCTTTTATTTTTTATTAATTCACCTAGAGAGGAGTAAAGTACTGCTTCATTTCCTTCCATCATATTCCCACCTTAGGACATAATTTCTCAGGACAATATTCGACAACGGTATTCGGTTCCATTCATTACTCCTCTATAATTCTAGTTTAATTGTATATTATTGTAAATATAAATAAAGATTAGTGGATAAATTATTGTTAAATAAGTAATTTATTAATGAAAATTAAAGGAAAATTACCCTTTATTAGTTAATTACCTCATCTATCTTTTGCTATTGCCTGTTTTAATCGAGAGTAATGGATTTGGAAAGGTTTACGCTGCCCTTCTTTCCGAATAATACCTTCTGCTGTGAAATCCTGTAATAATCCCGTCACAGTCTCACGAATACTGCCCATCATTGTTGCTAATTCTTGATGCGTAACAGCTATATCAAGCAAAATCCAATCTTCTTCTTGATGCAAGCCCTCTCCCTTATATATTTTAACCCCGAATTTATCCGATAGTTTATTTAATAAAAATAGAAGCCGTTTTCGAACACTTCCATATGCCATATATTCAAGCAGCTCCTCTACCTCCTGTAAACGTTTGGACAAAATTTCAATAAACTTTAACGCAATATCAGGCTTTTTTTGCAAAAAGTTCTCAAACTCAGTTTTATCAATCGTACAGATCAAGGAGTCCTCCCATGTTTGAGCATATAGATTTTCAGACCCTGTTGTAAACGTACCCACTTCCCCAAATATATGTCCGACACCTAATACATCAAGAGTTAGTTCACTGCCTTCTGACGTTATCTGATATAAGCGAACCTTTCCCAATTTGATGAGATACAGGAATTTTTGAGATTGATGCGGGGTTGTAATCAGTGTTCCTTTTTTCATAATTGTAATCGGGGCAACAGGTTCGATTTTTTCTAATTCTTCTACCTCAAGCTCATTAAATAACTGTATTCTTGATAAATATTTTATTTTCTCCATACAATACCCCCAGAATTTGTCAATGTAGTCTAGACTACATCTTTTTCATCAAAACCTGAGTATACTCTCCTACAAAGACATCCCATCTTACCTATCTTATCAGAGGAGGGCACCATCATGCATTTCACTATTTTACTTTTCCAAATTGTATGTATTGGTTTGTTTTCCGTTTCGATTTTCAACAAATTCACAAGTTCAAAGACAATGGTTCAGCATTGGAATGAATATGGCTATCCAATGTGGCTCATGTACGTCACAGCCACTTGCGAATTAATCGGATTTATTGGAGTAATCGCTTCCTTTTGGATACCGGCGGCCTTGAAGTTTTCGGCTTCTATTTTTATTGTCATTATGATTGCCGCTCTGTACGCCCATATCATTAGAGCGAAGCATAAACCAATCACGTCACTTCGAGCTGTTATTGTACTTATCTTATGTATCATAGTAGTTTCCGGGTAAAATAGTAGCTATATCTAGCGTATTGCAAAAAAAATTGAAGGTTAAACACGTTTTTCGTAACATTGGTTTTTCATAAACCTGCTAATCCTGCTATAATCTCTATTAATAAACAATAAAGCGAAAGTCAGAGGGTTCCGACTTTCGCTTTTCTTATGGAGGTTACTATGAGATTGCATAGGGGTGAAACTCTATTTCGCCAAGGAGAAACCGGCCCGCTGTATCATCTGAAAAGCGGCCTGTTAAAAGTAATTCGGATTCATGAGGATGGAACGACAACTCTAGTAAATATCATTGTGCCTAATGAAATCATCCCACACCATTCTCTTATTAGTCCAAATCCTTATTTCGGTACGGCTATCGCACTTATCACTTGTGAGATCGAGGTTCTTAATGCGCGGGAGTGGTATCAACAGCTACAGAACAACCCGGACAGATGCCGAACCATTGCCTTACAGCTTCAGGAAAAGCTCCGTATGATGCAGCATCGGATCGATCAATTAACAGAAGTATCGGCCGCCGATAAATTGCGAAAGCTCCAAGCTTGGTTTGAGTTCTATATTGCTCCCACCACTTTGACCGAAGTGCTTACACAGGATGAGATCGGGCAATTTATCGGACTGCGCCGTGAGACTGTAAACAGATTATTGCGTGCTCAATCTGCCTCGAAACTGGATTCATAGTCCTACAGGCTATCAGCAGGGCCAAAAAACTCAAAATGAATGTCTGCTTCCGCAATTCCGTATTCCTTCAGGGTATGGTTCACCGCCTTCATGAAGGGAGTCGGACCACAGAAATAGAAGCTGGCATCTTTAGATGGAACCATGTGCTCTAATGTAGAGATATCTACATAGCCTTCTTTATGAAAAGCGTTTGTTGCTCTGTCATAGTCAGTTGGTTTGTCATAACACCAATGAACAGATAGTTGTGAGTGCTGGCGAGCTAGCTCTTCTACATGCTCTTTCATCGCGTGCACCTGCCCACTTTGAGCCGCATGAATGAAGGTTACTTGGCGGTTCGGATTCGTCTCTACAAGTGTGTTAAGCATACTAACTAAAGGTGTTAATCCAACCCCACCGCTGATCAGGACGACAGGACGAGCATCTTTTTGATCCAAAACAAAATCCCCTGCTGGTGCCGAAAGCAATAAAAGATCTCCTGGGTTAACCTGTTCATGTAGATAGACAGATACCTTACCTGGAGGCTGATCCTGATTGCCATCCTCTCGTTTAACAGAGATGCGATAGTAAGACTTGCCTGGCGCATCAGATAAGCTATATTGACGAATATGGATATTTTTTTCACCAGGAATGTCCACTTTCACACTAATGTATTGGCCTGGTTCAAATCCAGCGATAGCTTTTTCATCCTGCGGAACAAGATAAAAGGAGGTAATAACATCACTCTCTTTTACCTTTCTGTCCAACTTAAATGCTCTAAAACCTTCCCAACCACCCTGCTGTTGTTCAGCTTGCTTATAAAACTCAGCTTCTACACCAATAAAGGCATCTGCAATTACACCATAGGCCTCTGCCCATGCCTGCAAAATCTCGTCTGTCGCCAGATCTCCAAGTACATCCTTAATCGCAGCAAGCAGATTTTCTCCAACAATCGGGTAGTGCTCTGCCTTAACTCCAAGACTACGATGCTTATGACCAATCTGCTTTACAACAGGAATAATCGTTTCTAATTTGTCTATATATTGGGCGGCAGCATACACTGCATTGGCTAATGCCGTCTGTTGTCTCCCTTGCTTCTGATTAGCATGATTAAAAATATTTAATAGCTCTGGATGTTTTGTAAACAATAATTGATAAAAACGTTTTGTAATATCGACTCCATGTTTTTCTAATACGGGTACCGTAGATTTAATGGTTTGAATAGTCTTTTCACTTAGCATCTTGATTACCTCACTTTCGTTTTGCGTGGTATGACCTCAGTATATAGAGTGAGAAATGTCACCTTGTGTGATCGAGATCACTGTAAAAGGCACAGATTTGCGAAGATAATTTCTTCTAGCAAGATACTATGTATCAATATCTGAATAAAAATGGAACAAATGTTGAGTTAATAGCCTCTTATCGTAGCTACTATCCCTATCAGTTATCCAATTATTCAGCTATTTTTGCAGGGAGTGTAATGACATATAGTAGCAGGCTGCTTATTTATTCTTTACTAATTTATGTAAAATTATAATTGATTCGTCTTCCTGTTGCCTCTTTTCAATATGACTTCCTCCCCAGTCACACATCAAATTGTTATACCTACATTGCTATTTACGGTGCTGAGCATCATCTTACAGATGAAGAGGTAGAACAAAGTGCTAGAGATCATGTAAGACATATTCTAAAATCTTAATTCGTATTTTTTAACCTCCATTTTTTTCCATCATATAAAACAAAAACAACCTATTTCACCTTTTTGAGGAGTAAATAGGCTGTTTTTATTACCTATTTCTTTATATCGCTCACCTTTACCAGTTTTCCATCTTTATAGCCAATGATGCACGCTTCCAGCACATCTCCCTTACCAACGCCTGTCTGCGTTACCTTCATAGCATGGTTAAAAGCAAATATTTGTTGCGTCTTGTCATTGTAGACAACATCCTGCTCACGCCAAAGCTCTTTTATGTCTTTTGCATCAAATAATTTAAGGGTGCTAATTAACAGGTTTCTTTGTTTTCGTTTCTTCTGATCCACCTACCTATTTTGAATATTCACATAAATAATAAGATAACTTCGCTTTTATTTTTATCTACCTACAATATACTATATAATTTAGCTTTTACCGATGATTCTTCCTACCTCATGTAAAAAACCCCTCTGTCCAGCGATAGAAGGGGATACTTGCTTAAACATGCACCTGATGTTGCTGCTACTCTATTTCATGAGAAAACAACGGAAGCTCTTGTAAAAATACAATATCACTCCGCTCGGCTGCCTCTCCCTCAGCAAGAATTGCCGCTCTAGCTACCACAATGCCGCCAGCTTGAATGACCAAATCCTCAATAGCCTGCAACGACTTACCGGTACTAATTACATCATCAATGATGGCAACACGTTTTCCTGCGATTTCACTGGCGTCCGCTCCGTCTAAGCAAAGAACTTGCTTTTTCTGAGTAGTGATTGATTCTACTTCATTAATTAACGGCGTTTGCATATAAGGCTTTGTGCTTTTTCGAGCAACATAGTACTTCTTCATTTTAAGCACGCGCGATACCTCATGAATGAGAGGAATCCCCTTGGCTTCTGCTGTAATAACTACATCTACTTCAGGAAGCTTTGCCGCAAGAAGTGGGGCTACTGCTGTTACCAGCTCTGTATCCCCAAGAATGACAAAGCTGGCAATGCTGAGTTTTTCTGTTATCGGAATAATTGGTAAATGCCGAGTAGTCCCTGCTATTTCTAACATATAAGTCTTTTCCATGAAACTCCCTCCTACATCCCAAATAAGCTGATTAATGCTCTCATTAATAAGCCTGCTAGCATCCCAAAGAATGGATCAGAAATCGAGGTAACCACCATGGTTATACCACCAATTAGGCTAGAGGAAGCCTCGCCGCCAGTCAATGCAGATATAGCGTTGGTGGGTACAGTTACAATTGCACCTAACACAAACAGAAATCCAGAGATAGATTCACTAGGAATATAACGACCGATTTTGGGCAACAAGCCAGCTAGAAGAATTCCCGCCATTACTACCATCATCAGGACACCTGAGGCAACAGGATGTGGAGCGCCTGCTGTAGCAGAAATGATCGCTTCGACAGGAGCCCCGCCAAATAGAGCAGATACCATGTCCGCTACACTGCTAATTACGCTAAGCGTGTCAATGTTCACATCCGTCTTGGCAATTTCACCATTAATTTGGCCAAAAGCAATATTTGCGCCAATATTGAGACAAACCATCGCCATAGCGCCTCGTAAAATACCTGCTGAAAACCTTGGTTTTTGAAAAGCAAAGCGGTCATTTTCCAGCGGTTTGATGGTATTACCCTGTTTAAGAAGCAGTGAAATGAGACTAGAAATAAGAACGGAAATCGTAACGGTATAGACCAGATCTCTTGTTACAAAATAGGTGAGTAACCCTGTACTCATCGAAACGATTCCAACAGGCATATTATTGCGAGCCATATCCCAAGAAACACGCGCTAGCATGATACCAACGCCAGCCATCATTCCACTTGTAATGACAGGTCCGATGAAGCTTACGATTTTCTCTAAGAAGCCGAATAGACCGATCGTGGCCATAATTGCTCCGCCAACAAAAATCATAGATAACCTATCCCTCATCGTTTTTCCCAAAGTTCCAGCTAATGCAATCGTCTCGACCTGATAAGATACAACCGCTACAGAGCCAGTAATGGTGTTTCCAATCGCACCAATTAAGAACGCCAAAGCTGTAGGTACGGAAGCAAAACCCAGAGATAGTGCTAGTAGACCCTGCGGTAATCCGTTGAGTACGACGCTAAGTGCCGCGATAATATCTTTCCATTCCATTTCTGACTTTCTCCTTCTGTTATATGAAATGAATGTCACACCTGTAAAGTATCATAAAAGACGATCAATATCAAACTAAAACTTTAAATAGTTCGTGTTTTGTTATATTTTCAATAAACAAATGGCTTTATTATTCGTATTTTAAAGGAAAAATTAGGATTTATTGGGTTGATCTCGCGTATTGAACATAGGTAAATTTATTTAGCTTTAGAATACATACAAGCTTTTTTGGTAAAAAAAAATAGCCAGATGAATAACTGGCTATTCGTGCCTATATTACGATTTGCTAGTGGTAACGACTAATGGCTCATCTAGCCTCATTATTCCAGAAAAAAACCCATGATCCCTATCTATTCTAGAGATCACAGGCTTTGCAATTGGTTAGATATCCATGAAGACCTACTAGATTGTGATGCGGTGTTTACCTCAACTCACTTCGTCAAGGTAAACACCCTGCTCATCCTGAATCAATCAGTAGTTTAAAACGTGAGACGTTACTTAACACATGATTCTCATTTGGAAGTGCACAGATACCTATCAGATTTCACACCCAAAACTACGTTGTACTTGTGCCCTTACATACTAATTACCAACAGCTAGGATGATGTGGTTTTCTAATTGGTTTTCTTCTTTTTTTCTTAACAAAGCATTTACAAACCAACTCTACCTTCTTCTTCTTAGGATGGTGATGATGATGACAGCTAGGATGATGTGATTCTCTTCTTTTTTTCTTAACGAAGCATTTACAAACCAACTCTACCTTCTTCTTCTTAGGATGGTGATGATGATGACATCTACTCATGTGTCTCACCTCCTTCGTCTGACTTACTATATACTATGTTGTCGTTCGCAACTTGTACTAGTCAAAAGACTTTTCTTTGCTAAATTAGATATTTGTGAAGGTAGAGTCATTTAGGGATTCTAAAAACGAAGCGCTCGGGAGCAAAATGAAGACCGTTGAATCGTAATCTAAGGTTATTAAAAAAGTCTACGAGGACTCACTCGTAGACTTGTTGCCGTGCGGTTATATAGATACGCCTTACATTTCTTTATCCTTTTGATTTAAAATGTTATCCTCCAGCACAGCGAACTTATCTCCATATTCCTTGATAATATGCTTCTCTCCCCACACACATAAGGAATCTAATATCGGCTTTAAGCTCCACCCGTACTCACTTAGTTCATACTCCACCTTTGGAGGAACCTGATTATAAATAATTCGATTTACAATACCATCCTGCTCTAATTCTCTAAGCTGTTGCGTTAACATTTTTTGTGTAATGCCAGGCATAACCCGTTTTAATTCGCTTGTGCGTTTTTTCCCATGTGTTAAATGACAAAGAATTACACATTTCCATTTTCCACCTATAACCTCTAAGGTAGCTTCGACAGTGATATTATATTTTTTCTTAATCACAGCTTATTCCTCCTAAACACACCCATGGGAACTTTTTAGTACCTATATTACTTTTTAGTAAGTATGTAACTTTATTGTTTGTATATTACTTTATAGTGCGTACTATTCATTTTCATTATCTTACATCATAATAGCATGTACCGGCCGGTCATACCATACTGTAGGAGTGGAGTGAATGTTATTAGATCAAAAAAGAAGCACGTTGGCGCTCCTTGCGTTAGCGATTAGTGCATTTGCAATTGGAACAACAGAATTCATCAGTGTGGGACTACTTCCGCTTATCGCTGATGATTTAAATATATCTGTCTCAACATCCGCGTTAACCGTTACTTTATATGCATTAGGAGTTACCTTTGGAGCACCGATTTTAACCTCTCTAACCTCTGGCATCCCTCGCAAAGCCTTATTATTGTGGATCATGCTAGTGTTTATTGTAGGAAATACGCTTGCCGCCACTGCGAATGGAATTGTCGTATTGCTGATAGCAAGAATGATTTCCGCGTTGTCCCATGGTGTATTTATGTCAATCGGCTCCACTATCGCTGCTGATCTGGTACCAGAAAATCGCAGGGCTAGTGCAATCGCCTTTATGTTTTCAGGACTTACAGTAGCGACCGTCACTGGAGTTCCTTTAGGCACATTTATCGGACAGCAATTAGGTTGGCGTGCTGCTTTTATTGGAATCGTCGCAGTTGGCATCTTAGCTTTCCTAGCCAATATCATTTTAATTCCTTCCGATTTGCGTAAAGGGACCAAAACACCGCTGCGAGAACAGCTTACACTGATTACTAATGGAAGATTGCTTCTTGCCTTTCTCATTACCGCTATTGGGTATGGTGGCACTTTTGTCGTCTTTACGTATTTATCACCATTACTTCATGAAATAACTGGCTTTAAGGAAACGACCGTTGCCATTATTCTTCTTGGCTATGGAATTGCTATTGCGATTGGAAACATCATTGGTGGAAAGGCAGCCAACCGCAAACCTATTTCCGCCTTATTTTATATGTTTACTATACAATCCATCATACTGTTCGTCTTAACGTTCACCGCCCCGTTTAAAGTTGTCGGATTACTAACAATCCTGCTCATGGGCTTGTTAGCTTTTATGAACGTGCCCGGATTGCAGGTCTATGTCGTCATGTTAGCTGAACGTTATGCGCCGAAAGCAGTAGATGTAGCTTCGGCTATGAATATCGCCGCTTTCAACGCAGGTATCGCAATCGGAGCATACCTGGGCGGACTCGTTACTGACAAGCTTGGACTGATTCATACCCCCTGGGTAGGAGCATTGATGGTTTTAGGAGCCGTACTTTTAACAGGTTTGGCTCGTGCCTTGGAAAGAAAAGATAAGACTACCAACAAGAATGAGCTAGCTCGCCTGTAAAAGTCTATGTTTTCATGATCGCTTTTGATTAAAAGGCAAGGACTCTCTTGGCGATAATTTTGTTACTGATCATTTGTACCGCGTTTTTCCAGTACATCATTATGTAAAAAATGACATAGGAGGCTATTCATATGGCAAAAAATTTACAAGATACAACAGCACTACACAACGGTATTAAAATGCCTTGGTTTGGAATTGGCGTATTTAAAGTAGAAGAAGGCTCTGAACTAGTAGCAGCCGTCAAATCAGCTATTAAGCATGGTTACCGCAGTATTGATACGGCTGCTATATATGGAAATGAAACAAGTGTGGGACAGGCGATCCACGAAGGCATTCAAGAAGCAAACATCTCCAGAGAAGACCTCTTTGTGACCTCAAAGGTTTGGAATGCCGATCTGGGATACGAAGCCACCCTGGCTGCCTTCGAAACAAGTCTAAATAAACTCGGCTTAGAATACCTCGATTTGTATCTCATTCATTGGCCTGTGAAAGGTAAATATAAGGAAGCTTGGCGAGCGTTAGAGAAGCTCTATAAAGATGGACGTGTAAAAGCAATCGGGGTCAGTAATTTTCAAATCCATCATCTTGAAGACCTGATGGGGGAAGCTGAAATAAAACCCATGATAAACCAAGTGGAATTTCATCCATATCTGACGCAAAAGGAATTGATTACCTTCTGCCGGACGCATGATATTCAAATGGAAGCATGGTCCCCATTAATGCAGGGCCAATTGTTAGATAACCCGGTATTACAAGAAATTGCTGATAAGCACGGTAAAACAGTTGCTCAGGTCATCCTTCGTTGGGACCTCCAGCATGGTGTTGTCACCATTCCGAAGTCCACTAAAGAGCATCGAATTGTTGAAAATGCATCCGTGTTTGATTTCGAGTTAACACAAGAAGAGATGGATCGCATTGATGCTTTGAATCAAAATCATCGAGTCGGTCCCGATCCGGACAACTTTGATTTTTAATTTTGTAAGAGAAAACGTAGTAAGCCGCCATTTCTTTTTTTCGGTGAGAAATGGCGGCTTTATTATTTTGCATGACCAATACACGTAAGCTTTTTTTCGTTTACAGTACAAGGAAGAAAATGAGAGTAACAAATAAGCAAGTAACCCTTAAAGAATACTCATTAATAAGAAAATATTGCTTTTTTAAAATATATATATTTATCTTATTCTTCAATAGTGATATCGTAATGTCATCAGTAATAATATGGAAAAAACGATAGTTAGGTGGTTCTAACATGAAGAGACTAAAAATTATCTTACTTTTGTGCTTATTATCCCTTTCAATAATATTGCTAAATGGATGTGAGCAAATAAGTAATAATGAAACCGCACTTAATTCAACAGAAATTGAACAATTTAATGATAAGTTTTTACATATTAAAGCTAATTTTAAACAAGAGGATTTCATTGAAGTTACTGATGACTGGGATATAAGAAATTTGGTTCCAGAGTTGCAAGGAGAGCCTCGGGACAAGCACTCTCAATTCAGAGAAACGAATAAAACTCTCGTTTACAAAAATTCCAAAAATGGAGTTATTGTCATGGTCGGCATTAGCCTTAATCCTCTAAAAAATTCTGAATGGAGAAATGCCTTACATTATTCTCCAAGCTTTTATAACGCAAAAGAGGAAGAAAAAGGGATTACAAAAAATTACAGTGATATTTTCCCTAATACTACTTTAACCATTTATAACTTTACAAGCAAAGGAATGAATATAAGTATTGCATCAATTTCAGATCGTTCGAAGATTCCCGATCCAGACGATATCCATTCTGACTTTTTTGCATCATTAACGAAATTTATAAATGATCAAATCTAACTTTGTGATTATAGCGATTCCTGCTATAAAATATAATTTTTGGGGGAATTTTAAATGTTTAAAAAAAAGATTGTAGCATTGTCATTACTAGGGGCCTCTATTTTTTTGTTAAGTCCTTCTGTTCAAGCTTCTGACTCCGAAAATAAAGTTAAATATGTTAAGTATTTCGATAGCGAAGCAGATCGAGAGGCAAGTTTAGATCGTAAAATTCGTAAACCCGATATAATACAATATGCAACGGGGATTGTTTACCACGCGAATGGCTATGTTAAAGGAACAGCGCGAGTTGAGTTTGATTCAGATGAACCAAGCCATAAATTAATTTACAAACAATATGTTAAAATTGATAGAGGCATCGATTTAGGTATCAAATATACTACCAGTGCTGAATTAACTGTCACTACTGAACACAATATTAATGCAAAAATTGAATTCCCTATAAAGTTTTTGAAATCTGAAATTGGGTATCAATATGACAAAAAATATACCCATGTTATAAAAAAAGGACAAGAAATTGATGCAAAATTTAAAGAACCAGGAAAATATGTAGTTAGAGTTTTTAGTGTTGGTGAGAATTATGATCTTTATGGAAATTGGAAAGCCACCGTCTATCCTGGTAAAGAAACTATTGTAGAAAATAGATATCTTGGTTGGATTATTGTACCAACCCCGTTTCAGACTATCGACATTACAAGACAGTAAGAATATTCGCCCAAATCAAATAAACTGTCTATAGTTGAGCATAAAAACTCATTTAAAAATTACACTGTTTGAATATTATTATCTCATAAGATTATTAAGTGTTTGAGCTCTACTTTATAACAAATATCTTGCAATACGATTGAGCTATTTCTTGTGAACTGACTTCTATAGTCCTTGGTAAATTGCTCTTATACTATTTCTCTCTAAACATAAGTGGCAGGATACATATAAATAACATTTTCAGTTGTTTAAAACGGGGGTGTTCCTATAATACAATTATCAGAATGCCCCTCTTGATACCGTTATTTTCTTTCGTTGAAGCTTATAAGATCTCATTTTTGTCATCTTCTAGTAAAGGAGACCAAAATCACTTTACACAATGGAATGAATTAGAAAGTGAATGCTTTCTTTTACTATTTGATCTATCCTCGAATATGATCATTATCATTCAAGCAAGCTTCCTCTGTAATATGGAATAGCTCCGAAATAATACCTCCATGTGTCCTCCTTTTACCATATATTTGTCCCCATCCAATGCAAATACGCTATGCACCATAACAATACCGTCGCCTACATAGCTATTTATCGGGTTCAATATCGTTTTGCTGATGCCCAGTTTATCCAAAGGATCATGAACCATTTGAAGATTTTGAATGGTACTACTCTCTATTCCCGCAATAAGGTGTAACTGCAATATTTCGTTTTGAAATGATCTCTTACGTTGCATTTAATTCATCAAGAAAGGCATTTTTCACATGCATACGTCTATATGGGATAAAGCGTGAGTACCCTCTACCATCCTCTAACAAATAATCACCATAATCCCTAGAAGGTACACAGTCTACTAAGCTTGGAAAACAAGTATGTATGGCCCTTAGTGGATTGGCTGGGTTCATCCCTTGCAAGTAGCTCAAATAAGGATAAGGATTCCATTTAAACATTATTAAAAGAAGAAAATGACATTTCTTTTAATATAAAAATTTCTCACAAACAGCGAAGTAATCATTTATCAATCGCAAAAATTACAAAAATTCTTGAAGAATTAATAATAGATAGATTGATTTATTTTTTCTTATTAGAGTGCTTTGGAAGGAATTTTTGAAAGATCGAGATAGAAATGATAGTCATATAATTAGCCTTTTATCAAACAACAAAGACAGTCCAAAACTTTTTAAAGTAAGTTTCGAACTGTCTTTACAGTTATAGAAAAATCTTTTTTATTGAGTCATCCCCATCATTTGTTTCATGTCCTCCTGCGCATGTCCGATCAGTTTAACATTAAACAAATCCTGCAAAACGGTTAGCACGCCTGGCTGAATAAATTCAGGCAGCTTTGGACCAATTCGAATATCCTGGATTCCCAAGCTGAACAACCCGAGCAGGATAGCCACTGCTTTTTGTTCAAACCAGGAAAGCACAATACTAACCGGCAAATCGTTGACCTCGCAGCCAAATGCGTCTGCCAAAGCGGCTGCAATCTTAATTGTAGAGACAGAGTTATTGCACTGCCCTAAATCAATGTAGCGAGGAATATCGGTTCCTGGCACTGTTCCATAGTCCACATCATTAAAACGGAACTTTCCACAGGACGTGGTAAGAATAACTGTTTCCTTTGGTAAAGAAGTCGCCAATTCCCGGTAGTACTCGCCGCCTTTCCCCGGTGCGTCACAACCTGCGATTACGAAGAAGCGTTTGATCTTGCCTGCTTTCACAGCATCAATAATCTCTGGTGCAATCCCTAATACCGTTTCATGATGGTATCCAGTAGTTAAAGTGTGATCTGATTGGATATTTGCTTCTGGCAGGGAGAGTGCTTTTTCGATCAATGGAGCAAAATCGTCGTTTTCAATCTTAGTCACTCCCTCCAATCCAGCGACATCGTAGGAATAAAACCGGTCAGCGTAACTGCCTTTTATCGGCATAACGCAGTTTGTAGTCGCAAGAATCGCCCCTGGAAACTCTTCAAACAGCCGTCGTTGGTCGTACCATGCTTTGCCGATGTTTCCTTTTAAATGCGGGTATTTTTTCAAGGCAGGATATCCGTGAGCAGGTAGCATCTCGGAATGAGTGAAGATGTTTATGCCCTTTCCCTCTGTCTGTTTCAGCAATTCCTCTAGTGCAAATAGATTATGTCCAGTAACCACAATGCATTTGCCTTCGATTTTATTTTGCGATACGGTCACAGGCTGCGGAATGCCGAAGTGCTCGGTATGTGCTTTGTCCAGTAGCTCCATCACCTTGATCGCGGCTTGACCTACCTTCATCGCCATTTTTAGATGATCATCCAGATTAAAGTTAACGTTAGTCAAAGTAAAATATAGCGCTTCCTGAGTGATGCCATCCACTTCAGGGTCGATATAACCCAGTTGGCGGGCATGAGTTGCATACGCTGCAATCCCTTTTAACGCAAAAACGATCGTGTCTTGAATGCTAGCCAATTCCTCTGTTTTCCCACAGACACCGATCACCTTACACCCACCGCTCGGGGTTTGTTCGCATTGGTAACAGAACATCACGATCTCTCCTTTTCTCTTTTACTCTTTATGAGTTGATTATAAAAATCAGCCGTTCTATTCGATGTGATGCGGCTCACATAAAGGGTGGAGAATCGGTGACAAGCGGGTGGAAAAAATTTATAAAGCTATCCGTAGCCTCTCACTGCGAGTATGAAAAAAGAACCTTCGATCCAAAGATAGATCAAAGGTTCTTTTTTTCCTTGCAAATAATACCTATTATTTACGTAGCTTTTTATTTTCTCCCTGTTTTTCCAATAATCGCAGTTCAGTCTCTTCATCATAGAAGCAATTATCCATTAATGAAAAATGTTGCTTACCCTTTTTCATTACATATCTTTGTTTCTACATCCAAAGAATTAGCTAAAGGCTGGTTCTTTTTCACTTAGACCAAGCGTCTGCGCTGTTGAAGCAAGAATCTCTTGGAAAAACTCTGGGTTTTCCACTAGTGACACACCATAAGAAGGAATCATTTCTTTAATTTTCGATTCCCACTCGTTCATATGTTGCGGGAAGCATTTTTCTAATACCTCCAGCATTACGTGAACGCAAGTAGAAGCACCCGGAGAAGCGCCTAGCAATGCAGCTATCGAGCCGTCAGCGGCACTAACCACTTCCGTACCAAATTGAAGTGTTCCTTTACCGCCAGCCTCAGTATCTTTGATAACTTGCACACGTTGGCCCGCTACCACGATATACCAATCCTCGCTTTTAGCGCTCGGGATAAACTCGCGCAAGTCTTCCATGCGCTTTTCATTCGATAACATAACCTGCTGGATCAGGTATTTTGTCAATGACATCTCTTTTACGCCCGCTGCCAACATAGTGAGGACATTATTCGGTTTTACAGAGCCTATCAAATCAAAATTGGAACCCGTTTTTAGGAATTTTGGTGAGAAGCCGGCAAACGGTCCAAACAGCAATGTTTTTTTGTTGTCGATATATCTTGTATCAAGATGAGGAACGGACATTGGAGGAGCCCCAACTTTAGCTTTACCGTATACTTTAGCGTGGTGCTTCTCTACAACTTCCGGATTGTTACATGCCATAAATAATCCGCTTACCGGGAATCCTCCAATATGTTTTGACTCAGGAATACCGGTTTTTTGGAGTAAAGGCAGACTTCCGCCGCCACCGCCGATAAAGACGAATTTTGCTGTATGGTGTTGGATTTTACCGCTATTGATATCATGCACTTTGACTTCCCACAAGCCGTCGCTATTACGCTTAATATCCTTAACGGTGTGCTTGTAGTTAATCTCGACATTTTTACTCTGTAAGTGGTCAAACAGCATACGTGTTAAAGCACCAAAGTTGACATCTGTTCCAGAGTCGATTTTGGTTGCCGCTATTGGTTCATTTGACGTACGCCCCTCTATGATAAGCGGAATCCATTCCTTCAGTTTTTCAGGATCATCGGAAAATTCCATCCCTTGGAACAACGGATTTTGTGAAAGCGCTTCAAAACGTTTTTTCAAAAATGTTACATTTGTTTCCCCTTGAACCAAACTCATATGAGGTATTGGCATGATAAAGTCCTGTGGATTACGAATCAGATTGCTTTCTACAAGGTAGGACCAAAATTGTCTGGAAAGCTGGAACTGTTCATTAATTTTTATCGCTTTTTTAATATCTATAGATCCGTCAGATTTTTCGGATGTATAGTTAAGCTCGCACAGTGCGGAATGACCTGTACCCGCATTATTCCATTCGTTAGAGCTTTCTTCCCCTGCTTTTGCAAGTTTTTCAAACACTTTGATTTCCCATTCGGGCGCTAACTCCTTGAGCAATGATCCCAAAGTCGCGCTCATGATTCCAGCACCAATTAAAATAACGTCTGTTTTTTGCTGCATGTTGCTCATTGTAATCTCTCCATCCCCTATATTGGCAAAAAAGAGTAGGCGCTTCGGCTTAGTTGTCACCAAAGCAAGGCGCCACCTAGGAATACACCTTTTCTGTCTCAATTATAACCATACCATAGTCTATTATAATTATTTATAGACCAAAATATCTACTATTATGATAATTATAAACCATTTAAGGCTGGTAAAAAAGTAAGAAGTCCGTCACAAGACTCAGGGAACACATAAAAAACCAAGGCCTTAACCCAGCTTCTTGCAAGGGGTAAGGCTTTGGTTTGCCGTTATTGGTGAACAGACATTTCCAATTTTTGTTGTTAATTGCGGTATGGTTCTTCGCTGTTTTTTTTACTGGTAAACCTATTTTTCATCGATTCAAAAGGATACTTGTCTCAGCTTCTTTCTGTATTTCGACACCTGGACTTCTTTAATTACAGGCCGAATCAATACCTAGAAACGATTTACGCTCTGATAAGGTATGTACAAAGTCCAAACAAAAGACCCTTATGATGGAGCAGGTATTCCCAGCTACTGCATGTAATATCGATGTGCAAGTTCCGCAATGCGATCCTGGTCTTCCCAGAATCTCTTATCAAGCTTATCCAGCCGTTCTACCTTTTCCTCGGTTAGAAACGTTGGAATATCCCAGAGCTGAGTGAGGCGGTTGTCTTCTGATAAGTGCTCGATACAGGCATATCCGGACTGGACGGTTCCTAATAAGAAGATTCAAACCTAATTCATACTCTAAACTGGAGATGGCATTCCTGATTGCTGATTGTGTAAGGTTTAACACTTCTCCAGCCTTAGTAAGCCTTCCTAAGTCCACCACTTTTACAAAATGTAGAGTTTATTCAAATTCATAATTAACACCTGTTTTCATGAAAAATATTAATTGATTTATAACAAATATTCGTTTTATTAATTTTAATTTTATATGTATACTCGAATTAATCCAATATCTTTGTTACATTTCTTTTATTAGGAGGGGCTTATGAGCGGAATTGCAAAAACGCCTCAACCGCCTTATTATGCGGTGATTTTTACATCCGAAAGAACTGATGGGGATAAAGGTTATGCGGAAATGGCAGAGGAAATGGAGAAACTTGCATCTGTCCAACCTGGATTTTTAGGAGTAGAAAGTGCCAGAGATAGCTTAGGTATTACAATATCATATTGGGAATCTCTCGAAGCTATACAAAAATGGAAGCAGAACGAACGACATTTGATTGCTCAAAGACGAGGTATGTCTGATTGGTATCTCAGATACAAAACGAGGGTCTGTAAAGTCGAACGGGATTATGGATTTGAAAAAAGCTAAAATTCATTTGGTCAATTCAACTAACGGGTACGTTCGTTCAACAAAAAAAGCGGCGAACAAAGGCTTTATTTTATAGTCTTTGCTCGCCGGACAATTATCACTATCGCCTTAATCTGCTGATATAGCTACTATCAAGTGCAATTACTTTCCTAATCGTGTGTACCATCACTTATGATAAGGCTCCCCCCGACTAATCCGAAACGCCCGATAAATCTGCTCCACCAGCACCAATCGCATCAATTGATGGGGCAATGTCATCTTAGAAAACGACAGCTTCGCATCCGCTCGCTTCAACACCTCATCTGCCAGCCCCAGCGATCCGCCAATTACAAACGCCACCTGACTACGTCCGTGCAGCGCTAGCTTGTCCATTTCGCTAGATAGCTTCTCAGACGACCACATCTGCCCCTCGATAGCCAACGCGATCACGTAATGGTCCTGCTTGATATGTGCTAATATCCGCTCGCCTTCCTTGCGCTTGACCTGCTCCATTTCCGTAGCACTTAGCTCTTCCGGGGCTTTCTCATCGTTTACCTCGACGACATTTAGCTTGCAATAGGCCGACAAGCGCTTGACATACTCGGCGATGCCTTCCTTTAAGTACTTCTCCTTTAGCTTCCCGACCGTAATAATTGTAATCTGCACTTCTCCTACATTCCCTTCACATGCAATAGCACGATTTTGCCTGGTTGTTTACATTCCATGCAGGTGGCTGGGATTTCTCCTAATTCTACTTCATCTATGGAAAACGTATCTGGTGCCACATCGTGATAATTCACATAATCGTCCAGCTCCGTTTCAATATGCTCCATACAGCTCACACGGATTGGATGCTCCTCATGAAGTGGTGTTTCTTTTCCTTGAATCACGATTGTTTTAGCCATGATGTAATATACCCCCGCTTTATAGTAAGTCGTCTCTCATATTCGACTAAGAAATCGACTTTAGATTCATACTCAAATTGCTTGATTTTCTCACTCTCCTAGTCTACCCCAGATGAGTAATGAATCAAAGGTGAACGGCATAAAAAAGACAGCTCTTTCATAAGCCATCTCAAAAACAAGATAAAATTTGACTCTTTTTTATCTATTATTTTCAATTAAAAAAACGGCTAGCCAAACACCTATTTACTGCCTTACTGACAGCTAGACAAAAAAAGAGCCGGTTTTCCCCATGTTAAGGATATAACCAGCTTTCTGTCTAGCTCAAAATCTTCATCGTCTTTTATATCTATGATCATTCTAATTATTGTTCTTCCTCTTCATCTAAAGCCTCGGGATAGTATCTTTTAATAATGTCATTGGTAGTTTCTGTGCTTGTTGCGTGTATAAATCTTGAGTAAACCTCTACCCCGGTTGTTATCTCTGAATTGTTAAGCTCAAATGCATGGAGTGTACATACAAATTGATCCTTAACTTGTTCACCGTAGTAATTTAGATATTCATGTTCAGCCCTTTTTGCATATTCTTCTGCCAATTTGCAAGCCTGTTCGGTATCTGTAGCTTTCACTATTATGATGCTTTCCTCCAAAATTTTATTGTCCTTGCTTACATAATAGTCGGCATTTATTTTATCGGGAAGTGGAGCGCCTGAATGGATAGATTCAAATAAAATCTTTACTGAATACCATTTCATTCTACATTCATTCGATAAAGCATTTTCCATACAAATCTCCCCTCTCATCAACTACAACTTTTAGATATGTTAATGAAAAGCTACCCCTAAAGTGGGTTTAAGTAAGCCTATTATTACTTAATAGATGTACCCGTTTCTTGGTTTGGAATCAGATCATCATTTCATTTTTCTTGCGTTAATGTTAGAATATTAATGTAATTATCTCACTTTTAAAGGTAAGGAGGAAATACCCGATGAAAAAGAGATCGATTAAATTTTTATCTTTTGGTATTGGGTATTCTACCGCTGTTTTTTTCTAGAATTGATTAATGACGGGATAAGTCTGTCTAAAATCAAGAAAGATGAAAAAACAGTGAAAATATATGACATATCCATAAGTTATATGTTTTCTATTTAAAAGGAGACTTTTACAATGAATAATCATGTGATCAAAAGATATAATCCAGAAAATATAGCGAGTCCTGTCGGGAACTATAGTCATGTAACAAAAATAAGCAGAAATGCTGAAATGTATGTATTTTCTGGGCAAATTGGTATAGATCAGAACAATAATATACCCACAGATTTTAATCAACAAGTGACAAACACAATGAATAATATCGTTGAAATCCTTTCTTCTCAAAAATTGACTCCCGATCACGTCATTAAGGTTAATATTTGGGCCACAGAAGAAATTGATTGGGAGCATTTCGATGAGATTTGGAATCAAGTATTCGGTACCACGCCTCCTTCAATGACGATTGCATACATTAAAGGATTAGGGTTACCGGAATTAAAAATTGAATTAGATGTTTGGGCAGCAGGTTGATTTTAGTAACTCTAAAACAGGCTGTCTCCAAAACCATTAAGGTAAGATCATGATATAAAAAGATAAAAATGACCATCCTTATTCAGTGTAAAATCTGAAAATGAAGGATGGTCTTTGCTTTGTACTTTATCCATCACCGATGCTTGTATTGGAATGAGCGAGAAATTACCCGATATGGCTTTTCACATGCCTATCATTTGTGCTGGCAAGGAAAATGAATAGGTTTTCTCATTCTCAGCTTTTCCTTTTCACTAGCTTGATGACGAAGGAGACCGCCAGCAACACTTGATTTGCTGGAGGTCCCCCTCATTACTCTATTATTTACGGAAATTGCGGTTGTAGCTGTTCCTGATTCTGCTGTGGTTTTTCCCCGAGTGTTACTTTAACCTCTTTCTTAAATCCATCTCGATACAGAGTGATCGATACGGTTTCACCTGCTTTTTTATTCAGGGTGAAGTATTTCAATAGCTGTGCACTGCTATTAATTGGAGTATCGTCTAGTTGGGTAATGACATCGTATTGTTTCAAGCCACCCTTAGATGCTGGAGAGAAGCTTCCTACGTCCATAGCAACTACACCTGTTTTCACTTCGTTTGGTAGATTCAATACTTCCTTCCACGCATATTTTGGTACGTCTGTTAGGTCGCGCGGTGTTACGCCAAGGTAGGCACGTTTTAGATAGCCATCCTGCATAAGACGTGGAATGATGTTTTTCACATCGTTAATAGGGATCGCAAATCCAAGACCTTCTACGCCCTCACGAGAGATTTTCAAGGTATTAATTCCGATTACCTGGCCATAGATGTTGACCAGAGCCCCGCCGCTGTTTCCTGGATTAATGGCTGCGTCTGTTTGGATAACGTCCAGCTCCCAGTCTACAACGCCGTCATCATTTACGTCTGTCGGCATGGAGCGGCTTTTCGAACTGATAATTCCTTGTGTAACGGTACGAGAGAAGTCTAAACCTAACGGGTTACCGATCGCAATGGTTGGTTCCCCTACTTTTAACGTGCTAGAATCACCTAGCTCGGCAACTTTTGTTACCTTCGATCCATCTATTTCTAACACGGCCAAATCGTTGTATGCGTCAGCTCCAAGGACTTTAGCGGTCACTTTGTCTCCGCTTGCTAGACTGACTTCAATGCTTTGCGCACCTTGTACAACGTGATTGTTCGTGATGATATGCGCTTTTCCATCTTTCTTTTCGAAAATGACACCAGAGCCTACACCGGCCGCGACGTTACCTGTTTGTCTGGTCCAGAGGTTAGCTACCCGTTTGATGTTGGTAATTCCGACCACTGCATCCTCTGTTTTTTCCACTGCGCTGGTGATCGCTGTTTCCACGTTCACACTTACAGGCTGGTTGGTTTTCGTTGAGATCGTCGATGCTGTCACTGCTGCTTGATTAGCATCTGCTCCATTTTTTAAAGGTAGATTCAGATAACCTGTTTTGGAGATGGCTGGCGTAAGCATAAGTACGACCAAACCTCCAATGACGGCTGATGTGACAGAGGTCACGATATATTTGCCCATGCCGGAACGGCTGGCTTTTTTCTTTGGCTCCGTTTCATAAAAATCATTATCGTAATAACCCATAACAATTACTCCTTTCGTTCTAGCAGGAATAAAAGATATTTTTGTAATTAAGAGCTTACATATTCTTGCTGTAGTAACAGTATACGCAGGCATTGAGGCAAATTAACGTTAGAAATATGGAAAGGTTGTGGAATGAATCTCGTCCATTCGCATAAGATGAGGAGGAAGCGTCAAGAATGGGGTTATGCATACATGTTCAAGGCTTTCCTACCCGCACTAAACTGATAAAAAGAAAGGACGTGCTTCACATGAAACAGCCCTTTTCTCCCTTAGACCAGCTAGACATTTTGGCCAAGCTCAGCGATCTGCGAAATGTAGATTACCATAATACGTTAGTGCTTCATGCCATTATTGAGTTATTGACCGAAAAAGGACTTCTTAATCATGAAGAGGTAACTGCTAAAGTCCAGCAATTAGACAGTCACATGAATACACAGATCATGGAAAAATCCTGTCCAAAAGGATTGCAGACCATGCAAAAAAGCCACGACCATACAGCCGTTAATTTTCAAGCCGCCCCAAAAGCTCCTAACGGAAGCTATGTGCCGACCAAGCCACAATAAATCAAGGAAGGCTAGCAATGTTTCTACAGCACTTCCAACCTCGTCGGACGATGCGGATAGGTTTCCCGCAAGTGCACATCATTTCCGACATGCAGGCCCTTTTCCTCCAAGATATTTTTCACCGTAAGCTTTGCCAGATCCATCATATTGTTTTCTTTGCTTAAATGCGCCAGGAATACACGCTCTGCTCGCCCGCCAAGAATATCTGTCAAAGCTTCGCCGGCCATTTCATTGGAAAGATGGCCAACATCGCTTAAAATCCTGCGCTTAATACTCCAAGGATATTGCGACATGCGTAGCATATCCACATCGTGATTTGCTTCAAAAATGTAGGCATCTGCTCCACGAATAACTTCCTTGATTCGGTCACTTACATAGCCGAGGTCGGTCGCGATACTCAGCTTTTTATTATCCGCATGCATACAAAAGCCCATTGGCTCGACAGCATCGTGGGAGATTCCAAATGATTCAACCGTGATATCACCGAATTCCATCGTTTGGCCCACCTCAAAGAGTTGCTTCTGTCCCTCAGGGATCGTTCCTATCAGCTTGTCCAGCTCACCCCAAGTTTTTTGTGTAGTATAAATCGGGATGCCATAGCGCCTTGCCATGACACCCACACCTTTGATATGGTCGGAATGCTCGTGTGTTACTAGAATGGCCTGCAAATCACTTGGCTTTACGCCAACCTCTTCTAAACACGCCTCCGCTTGTTTCCCCGTAAGACCGACGTCGATCAATAAAGAAGTACGCTCTGTTCCTACATAGATCGAATTCCCTGTACTTCCACTGGCTAACACACTAAATTGCAACAGATATCCCTCATTCCTCTATTCGACCATTCCCTTTTTATCTAGTGGTCGCTCCATCGTCCCAGTAAATCCATTCATATATTCAACCTTATTGCCATGCTGAAAACGCCACACAGGCGCTAACACCTGTATCTCAGCGTCATATTTAAACCCATAATAGCCGAGTGAGATGCTATCAATGCTTTCTCCGCTCTTAATCACTTCTTTTTCAATTAGAGAGCGCAGGGCTGTGTAAGCCGTAATGATTTTCCGACCTGAGCCCTGATTTTTCACCAGTAAATAAGTCTGCTTATACCCTCTGATAAATCCATCAGCAATGTGTAGCTCTAGTGGTGCGACGAACATCGGTAGTCCATCATGCGTCTGCCAATAAATTGGTGCAGATAAACTCCAGTTGACATCCTCTTTATACTGATCTGCGAATTTAATCGTGTTGTATAGTTGATGTAAGACATCCTTTGGACTTTTAAAATCTCGTATGGCGATTGGCTTTTCAAGGCGTGATTCTAGCACGGTATTGTCTACCACTACCTGCTGGTCTGCCATCTCCTCCTGTTCAAAGGTAGCCGAGGTCACATACTCCACATACAGATAGTTTAATAGAGGTGTTTCCTGTGGGATATCCATCTTGATCGTGATATTTTGCTTTGATAGATAGTTTTCAATCTCCCATTGCGTGCTTTGCGCAGATTCTGACTCTACGCCATGCTGCAATTTTGATAGGTACACCTGATAGCCAAGAAACAAATTAAGCGTCAGGAAGGCAAGAATCAGAATGGTTTTCGTCCTACTCCAGTCCACTCACTTTCCCTCCTTTTGGCACGGCACTGCGAACATCAATGATTTTATTATACACGCCTTCCAACTGCACCACCCAGGCTGGGATTAATTGCATGTAGCCCTTTTGTTCTACCAATTGATAGGCCAAATAGATGTTACTGATTTTTTCCGTATCAATTTTATTCTCTTGTAAATAGGTAATCAGATCAGCACCAGAAGCAACATTCACTTCCTTATAGCCAAAGAACGTATCCAAATCAATCAACGATCTTCTCATTGATTGAACCTGTCCTTTATCCATATTAAGTTGGATATTATCAATTAATTTAGAGTCCTGGCTGATGATCGGGAAAGCGCCTAGATATTGACGGAAAACGATTTGGGAGTTGCCCTCTGTGCGTTGCTCCATTGACCGTAAGCGAAATTCATCAATCCATCCCATGTGCTGATTTATAAAAGAAACGCTCTCCTGAAGCTGTTCATAGGCAGTCATTTGCGTATCGCCAGCTTGCCAAACAGGTGTAGTGAGAGTCATTAAATGCTGCCCATTACGCACCTGAACAGATCGAGTACCATCTGTATAAATATTCGTGCCATCTCGCTCTACAATCTGTCTGACCAAGCCCGGATCAAGAAAATAACTCTCCAGTAGTTGCTTGCGTGAGATTGGCAGATAGTTGTAATTATACATGCTCATGACACTCTGCTTTTTTGGTAGATAATAAACGCTCCAGAAGGTTTGGTTATTTTGTACAATATACGGTGATCTTTGCGGGTCCTTATACGTTTTTAGAATCTGCTCCGGTAAATTCTTGCCAAACAACAGATAAGAATTGCGTAAATCTTTCGGGCTTACGGCTGTCTTGGCTCGAAAGCTCTGGTGATCCTTCGTTGACAAAAATAGAGCATACACCGTATCATCTGCTTCCTCATAATACAGCCAGACTCTGTCTATTCCTGTTAAGCGCTGATCAACGTCACGCAATGTCAGTACCTGCTCCATAACGGAAATGGGGATGAGCGAGTTATATTGCAGCTCTAATCCTAGCTTTTTACGAGTCAAGCTATCCCACTTGTCTTCCGTCATCGGGTAATAGCTAAATTCATTAAAGTACCAATTCTGCACCTGTCCCATCAGGATTCGATACACATCATCACTGGAGTTTGCTTTGGTATGACGATCTTCGCCATAATGAAAAAGAATGGCATCGGGAACCACAAAATCCTTAGCTTGCTTAGATGCCCCCTGTTTGTCGGCAGGGACGAATGTGGCAGGTGATATAAATTCTAGCTGAGGCTGATTGTTGAGAAGAAGGGAAGTCAAAATCAGACTGAGCAGTACCAATACCACAAGCACGACAGACTTTATATTCTCCATCCGCTCTCTGCTCAAGCTCCCTCTCCTCCTTTAGCTAACGGAATCCAGAATGTGACGATGGTCCCTTCATTCCACTCACTTGAGATTTGTATCTCTCCACCATGAGCTTCTACCAAGTCCTTCGCGATGGCTAGTCCTAGACCTGTGCCTCCCTGACTGCGAGACCTTGCTTTATCTACGCGATAAAAACGTTCAAAAATAAACCGTAAATCCCGCTTAGGAATCCCGATTCCTGTATCTTTTACAGAAATATATGCGCGTTGTTGTTCATTATCGGCACGTGCCTCTACCGTTACTTCCCCGCTCTCTGGTGTATATTTGATCGCGTTAGACAACAGATTATCCAGAACCTGAGTAATTGCATCATCGTCCATATAGACATCATCCAGACCTTCTGAATGGAATAGCTTGAGCTTGATCCCATTTTGTTCACACTGCATCGCAAAACGCTGGGTTGCGTATTGTAAAAGCTCTGTCATGCTTATTTGCTTTCGATTTAATTGAACCCCCTGCGCATCAAATCGTGTAAGCTGCAATAAATCATTGACCAGTCGAATCATCCGATCCGTCTCATTCATCGTGACACGTAAGAATTGATTCGATAGCTCTGGCACTTCTACTGCTCCATCCATGAGTGCTTCTGTGTAGCTTTTAATGGTAGTCAGCGGAGTACGTAGTTCGTGTGAGACATTAGCCACAAAATTACGGCGTTGTTGCTCTGTACGTTCCTGCTCTGTAACATCCTGCAACACAGCAATAATTCCACCCTTTTTGCCACTATCCTGCTGGAGCGGGGTAATTAAGACTCGCAGCATAATCACCTCACGATTGGATACCATCATCTCTAGGAGCAGAGGCTCCACCTCCTGAAACAAAGGCATTTCTTCCTCAGGCGGCAGGCGAAGCACATCATAGATACTGCGTTTTTGATCTAACACATCCGCTTCCTGTACCTCAAGCATTTCTTCTGCTGATCGATTCATTAAAATGATCGTGCCATCCCGATCAGTCGCCATAACACCATCGCTCATATTTGCTAAGATTTGCGATAGTTTTTCCCGCTCCTCCTCCTCTAGTAAAACCGCCTCTTTTAAACGAGCTGTCATATAGTTAAAGGTACTGCCAAGCTGACCAATCTCATCATCGCTGTAAATGCGCACCGATCGGTTAAAGTCACCGTTCGCTACCGCCTTGGCCTGCCGAGTCATTTCTTTGACTGGCTTGGTGATGGTTTGGGCTAATAAATATCCCAACACTGCCGTTACTACTAAAGCGATAAACGTTCCTGTAGCAAAAATATTAGTGGTTTGACGAATGGTCGTATACAGGCTCTCAATCGAGGCAACCATGTACACAGCTCCGTATACCACATTCCCCTTTTTGATGGGGACGGCTAGCACTTTTACTCGCCCCTCCGTAACAGGATCAATACGCATTGATTCATTGCGCGTTCCAAGAAGCGCGATCGTAATTTCCTTCTGGGCAGTACGTTGCCCGATAATCGCCGGATTATCTTCAGAGGTACTAATCACCGTTCCATTCGCATCGACTACCTGTACATGCGCCTCCTTAAAGGACATGTTGCGAATCAGATTATCTATATCGGTTTTGACATCCTGTCCGTTATGGTCATCAGGACTACGTGTCTGACTAAAATATTTCTCTAATAGAGTAGACAATAAGGTAGCCTGTCCGTTTAAGCCTTCTGAAAAGTTGTTGGTATAGTACTTTTCTATTTCACGAGTAAAATAGGCCCCAATGACCTGCATGGCCATTAGTAGTAACAGCATATAGATGACGACTACCTTCCACTGAACTGTTTTGAACAGCTTCAGCTTACCCATGAAGTGATCCCCCCGTAGAAGTCTGTTTCATGGTGTAGCCTAGTCCACGTCGTGTAATGATATAAGTAGGCTGACTCGGGTCATCCTCAATCTTTTCTCTAAGGCGTCTAATGGTGACATCGACTGTTCGCACATCCCCGAAATAATCATAGCCCCATACCGCCTGTAGCAAATGCTCTCGTACCATAACCTGTCCTTGATGCTTTGCCAAATAAACAAGCAATTCAAATTCCCGATGGGTTAATTCGAGAGTCTCACCTTGTTTTTTTACGGTATAAGAATGCAAGTCTATCTCTAAATCCCCAATACGGAAAAAATGCTTGTTCTGTGCCCCTTGCTTTGGTTTTTGCCTGCGTAAATGGGCTTTGACACGGGCTAATAGCTCACGTGTACCAAATGGTTTCGTCACATAATCATCGGCTCCTAATTCTAAGCCTAATACCTTATCCAATTCCGAATCCTTAGCCGTAAGCATGATGATCGGCATGTCGTATTCCTGACGGACAATCCGACACACATCCATCCCATCTCGGCCAGGCAACATAATATCTAATAAAATCAAATCAGGCTTTTCTTGATGTACCAACCGAAGAGCTTCCTCACCATCGTATGCGCACACCACTTGATAGCCCTCTTTTTCTAAAGCGAATTTTAATATATCAGCAATTGGTTTTTCATCATCCACTACGAGGAGTTTCGCCAATGGATTCACTCCTTTCGACTACTCGATCTATTCGTGTACTCTATCCATTCCACTTTAACGAATAATTCCCTTTCAAGCAATCTACAGAGCCTCACATAACTAGTAGAGAAAAAGAAAACAGACCACCCTGACATTTCTGTCAGAATTGGTCTGTTGAATTGTCTATAGTTAGCGTAACACAGAAAGCGGGTTTAACAAACGCCCGTTTTTGTGCACTTCAAAATGAAGATGGACACCTGTAGAGTCACCTGTAGATCCCATAATACCAATGGCTCCACCTTTGCTGACAACTTGTCCAACTTTTACCTTTGCACTGCGCAAATGTCCATAAAGGGTTTGCGTGCCATTCCCATGATTAATCGTTACGGAAATACCATAGTCTCCATTCCAGCCAGCTTGGACAACGCGACCGTTATCTGCTGCTTTCACTGTACCTGATCCCGCAATATCAATACCTTTATGCATACGTCCCCAGCGAGTTCCAAACCCACTGCTAATATAGCCCCTAGCTGGCCAAGCAATACGACCGGTACCACGGTCCGCTATGACCTTCGTACCTTTTTCAATAATTTTTGAAACGGGTTGTTGAATCATATCTTCATCGACCATCTTTGTTGCTACAAGCTGACCATTTTCTTTTACATATTCGTACTGAACACGTTTTAAACCATTCTTACCCTCGCGAACTACTTTCGTTTCACCTTTAGGCATTTTGGCATTCGATTTTGTTTCAATTTGATAAAAAATATTTTCGTCCTTAGTCGCGTTTTCCACCACTTGAACCGTCACATAAGGGCGAATCTCGGTAACATTTAATTTTTGATCCAATTGAAGCAACGTATTCTCAGTAACACCAGGATTGTTTTTAAATATCTCTTTTTGGGTAATTCCATATTTTTTAGCAATTCCGCTAACTGTATCACCAGGCTTAACAGAATGTATTGTTTCTTGTGCTGTACCTTTAACTAATACTTCCTCTAGCTTGTTAGCCGGTATAATCTTATCAGCCGGTACAGTTTCTGTATCTAGAGAAATCTTTTCCTTGAACGAAACTGACTTAATCTGTTTGTCAGTCGATAGGGAAGCCGCCATAACTTCTGGTTTCTTCGTTTTATTCGTCGGAACGCCACTGTATCGTTCCTTGATATCAGCTAAAACTTTATCCGCTTGTTCTTGATTAGCCGCATACCCCACAAGTTTGTCCCCAACCATTACCTTGATGGCTTCAACCTGAAGATTTGCTTCCTTTTCAAGTGTTTGAAGTGTTTCTTGATTGTTTACCTGCCCTTTAAACACCTTTTCTTCTGCAAAGGTGATATTATCACTTAGCGTAAGCGGGGCATGATGTTTCTGTTCCTGTTCCTTTAAGCGTTCTTCCGTCCATTGCCTCACTACTTCAGGGTTGTCCACCACACCCATCTCTTTACCATTTAGCATGACATGATAAAGGGGAGTCATATTAGAAGTGTAGTAATAATTCGCATAGGTTACGCTAGTAGCACCCATTACAAGTGTCACAGCTACAGTAACAGATTGTTTCTTATGGCTAAGGATATATGCCCAAGCACGGTCTGCAATTCGTCTGGAACTTTGATTACATGTATCAAGCAATGGCTTGACACGCTGAACCAACCAGTCTTTCCATTCGGCCGGTCGCATCATTAATACCTCCTATAAGCCTTTCCAACATCAACATTACTCGCGCAAAAGTTGAAAAAACAAAATGTTCCAGCACATTGTGTCTGGAGTTAAATTATACCTGTCAAATTTCCTAATTAAGCCAACTTATTAAACTGTATCACATCACAGCAATCGACATCAAGTGTAAAATCCGGTCGAATAAATAGTAATGTGTCGAGTAATAATAAAGTCACAAGATTGTAAAAGAATAACAAGGTACTATTTACCTGTATATGAACGATGATTTTCGTAGGAAATAATACCCATGGCATGTAAAAGCAAGGGCAGTCGTCACTGATCAAAAAATAAGTCAGTTCGTACATACTTCTCAACGACTGGAGGCAATTTCTATGAAAGAAATTAGTATTTTAGCAGGATTTTCATCCCTTCAGAGCGCTCAACAGGCAGCAAACGAATTACAGCAGCTAGGATGCTCCACAGTTAAGATTGATGAGGTAAGTAGCTATCCGGGAGAAGGTGTAGACCGCATAATGAATCCCATTACTGGGGAAATACCCAATTTAGGAAGTATGACGTTAAGCGGAGACTTTCCTTCTGGTCGTGATGCTAGTGTGCTAGCAGCTTCTGACCCTTCTGCTAGCGGCATGGCTGATCGAGGTGCTGAGGCTACTATGCCAAACCTGCTGCTAACCTGCCTAGTGGATGATGCCATCAGTAGTAAGGCCAATCAGATTATCCAATCTCATGGCGGGCTGATTTAACCTATCTGGACCTCTTAGGAATAAGGAAAAGAGACTGTTTTGAAACGTCTACATGTAGTCATATAGACGTAGAAAACAGTCCTTTTTCCTGTTACCCCTGTTTTTTGTGGAGCAGTCAAATCAAACGTATTACATGACTTATCGTGTTTTTTAATCAATAACCCCTGCCATTCTAATGTACATAATCGTGCATAATTTAGTTAATAGCTACCATTGAGGTGATGTCACGTATGGATAGTCTGCGAATTTCTTTCTTTTTGTTTGTATCATTCTCTCTTTTGCCAAGTACGAAGCAAACATATCCCTTGCTTACATGAGTCATCGTCCCGCTGATGATTACACCATTAAACATTTTAACTTCCACATCTTTGCCAACCAGTGTCATTGCTTTTTGATCGAATCCCATTATCAAGCACCCCGTTTTCATTTGGTATACGATAAGATATGCCCAGATGGTGGGTACTGGTGACTGTCCCAAACAATTTTTTTACGAAGAGGTAGAAAAATCATTATTTCCGTTCATAAAAAAGCGGTTCCTATGCTAGTGATAAGCATAAGAACCGCTTTTTTTTCATTTGGCAAGAGCCTATACGTAAATGCCTCTTACTACATTTGTCTGTTCACGGTCAGGCCCAACGGAGAAGATAGACATAGGTACTCCTGTTAGCTGTGTGATACGCTCGATATAGTGACGAGCAGTAGCAGGCAAATCATTTAAATCACGTATGCCCGTGATATCTTCACTCCAACCCTCAAGCTCTTCATATACTGGCTCACATTCAGCCAGTACCTTTAAGCTTGCCGGGAATTCGTTTAGAATCTCACCTTTGTACTTATAAGCCGTACAAATTCGAAGTTTGTCGATGCCAGATAGTGTATCTAGCTTCGTAATTGCTAAACCAGTGATACCACTCACGCGACGGGCATGACGAACCACCACAGTATCAAACCAGCCGATACGGCGAGGTCTTCCTGTTGTTGTACCGAATTCAAAGCCTACCTCACGGATGTGATCTCCTGTTGCATCGTGTAATTCTGTAGGGAATGGACCGTCTCCTACACGTGTTGTATATGCTTTCGCCACGCCAATTACTTGATGAATTTTGGATGGTCCTACACCAGAACCGATAGTCACCCCACCAGCGATCGGGTTAGATGATGTTACATATGGATAAGTACCTTGGTCAATATCTAACAGTACCCCTTGAGCACCTTCAAATAGCACACGGTTTCCATTATCAATAACGTCATTTAATACGACTGATGTATCCGTTACGTATGGACGAATGATTTCAGCATACTTCAGATACTCTTCATAGATATCTTCTAGTTTAAAACCTTCTTCGTTATAAAGCTTCTCAAGAACGCGGTTTTTCTCAACTAGGTTCCGAGCTAACTTTTCCTTAAACTCTTCTTTGTCCATCAAATCAGCGATACGAATACCAATACGCGCTGCTTTATCCATGTAAGCAGGACCGATACCTTTACGAGTAGTACCGATTTTGTTTTGGCCTCTGCTCTCTTCTTCTACTCCATCCAGCTTAATATGGTATGGCAGAATAACATGAGCACGATCGCTAATTTTTAAATTATTCGTAGTAAATCCATGACCATGCAGATATTCTAGCTCTGCTACCAATGCCTTAGGATCAATAACCATGCCGTTTCCAATTACGCAGATTTTATCCTTATAAAAGATCCCGGATGGAATCAAATGGAGCTTATATTTATTCCCATCAAAAATAATGGTATGACCAGCATTGTTACCACCCTGGTAACGTGCTACTACCTCTGCTGTTTCTGCTAAGTAATCTGTAATTTTTCCTTTTCCTTCATCGCCCCATTGGGTTCCTACAACCACGACTGTTGACAATGAACACACCTCCTGATTAATAATCAGAAAAACAAACTCATTTTACTAAAGCAACGAACAGATGTCAACCAAATCACGAACATTTTATAATCCTTATTACTATATGTTCGTAAATACATATTCATTTTATGCCAATAAGATGCAGGCTTCCCTGTCCTTTTACCTATTTTTCTTAGTATATGTCAAAAAAAGAAAAACAGGCGAAAATAAGCTCTTGCTGTACCTAGTAAAAATAAGAAATGCGTATTTTCTGCCCGTCATAACACAAAAAAGCCATCTTCTTGAAATGGAAGATGGCTCGTTTTTGTTAGCCTACATCCCGATAACGATGATCTAAGCTGACGAATTTATTAAATTCCTTTAAGAAAACAAGCTCAACGGTTCCGGTAGGACCATTACGTTGCTTGGCAATGATAATCTCAATAATATTTTTGGCCTCAGTTTCCTTATCGTAGTAATCATCACGATATAGGAAGGCAACAATATCAGCATCCTGCTCAATCGAACCTGATTCACGGATATCTGACATCATTGGACGTTTATCTTGTCGCTGCTCAACAGAACGGCTTAACTGTGACAAAGCAATGATAGGTACATTTAACTCACGGGCTATCCCTTTTAACGTACGTGAGATCTCAGATACCTCCTGCTGTCGGTTGTCACCTTTTCCTCGTCCCTGAATTAACTGTAAGTAGTCAATTAAAATGAGACCTAATCCTTTTTCAGTTTGAAGACGTCGACATTTTGCACGAATATCCTGTACGGTTATACCTGGTGTATCATCAATATAGACGGGGGCCTTCGCTAAAGTACCAATTGCCATCGTTAGCTTTTGCCAATCATCCTCTTCCAACCCACCAGAGCGCATACGGGAAGCATCTAGATTCCCTTCCGCACAAATCATACGTTGTACAAGCTGAGACGCTGACATCTCAAGAGAAAAGATAGCTACTGTTTCATTCGCCCTCGCGGCAACGTTCTGCGCTACGTTCAAAGCAAACGCTGTTTTACCTACAGAAGGACGAGCAGCTAAAATAATCAGGTCAGATCGTTGAAAACCTGCCGTCATTTTATCTAAATCAGGATAACCAGATGGAATACCTGTTATATCGCCTTTTCTTTGGCTTAAAAATTCAATACGCTCATAGGTTTCCATCAAAGCATCACGAATAGGAATAAATCCTCCGCTATTGCGGTTTTGTGCGATCTCTAGGATATATTTTTCCGCATCCGCAATGATTTCGCCTACTTCATCCTCACGTGAGTAGCCATCATTAGCAATTTTAGTTGCTGTACGAATTAATCGACGAAGCAATGATTTCTCTTCTACGATCTTGGCATAATACTCAATATTCGCCGCTGTAGGAACAGAGCTAGCGAGGGATGTTAAATAGACAACACCACCCGTTTCTTCCAAGACCTTTTGATCCTGTAAATCTGCCGTAACGGTTACAAGATCAACAGGCTCTCCTCTTTCATAAAGAGCAAGCATGGTATTGAAGATACGCTGGTGAGAAGTTTTATAGAAGTCTTCTGGGCGAAGGAGTTCCATCGCAGTAATAAGCGCTTCTTTGGATAAGAAAATCGCACCCAACACCGATTCTTCCGCCTCTATATTTTGCGGCGGCACTCGGTCCAAATATAAATCGCTCACTTCACACCCCTCAACTTCTGTTCAAATTTTACTCTTCTACTACATGTACTTTCAAAATCGCTACAACATCATGATGGAGCTTTGTTTTTACTTGTGTAACACCTAAAGAACGAATAGGCTCCATATCTAATTTGCGTTTATCCACTTTTACGTTAAATTGCTCTTCCAACGCTTCTACTACCTGCTTGCTGGAAATCGCACCAAAAAGACGTCCGCCCTCACCGGCTTTCCCTTTTATTTTAACGGTCATTTCATTCATTTTCTCAGCCAATTGTTGGGCTTCTAATTTTTCTTGCTCTTTTCTTTTATCTTCGCTCTTTTTTTGTGCCTCTAAATTCTTAACGTTTCCCTCTGTTGCTTCTTTTACTAAGCCTCTAGGAAGTAAGAAATTGCGTACGTAGCCCTCAGACAATTCCTTGATTTCACCTTTTTTTCCTTGTCCTTTTACATCCTTCAAAAAGATTACTTTCATTTGAAACGTCCTCCTTTACAATTCTGTGTCTATAACATCTTTTAACAATCGTACAGCGTCAGGTATGGCAATATCTTTCATTTGAGTAGCGGCTCCATTTAAATGACCGCCTCCACCCATTTTTTCCATGATGGACTGTACATTTATATCGCCTAAGGAACGGGCACTTATTAAAACTACTTCATCAGCTCGCATAGCAATGACAAACGAAGCCTGAACTCCCTCAAGTGTTAATAGAGCCTCTGCTGCTTGTGCTACCTGTACCTGAGTGTAGGTTTCCTTAGGATCACCCACAGCGATTGCCATCTTGTCACGATACACCTCTGTATTCATAACTACGCGTGCGCGTTTGACAAACTGTTGGATATCCTCTTTCAAGAAACGCTGCACCATTGCAGTATCGGCACCATTCCTCCGCAAGAAGGAGGCTGCCTCAAAGGTACGTGAACCTGTACGGAATGCAAAGCTTTTGGTATCAACTACAATCCCGGCTAATAGCCCTGTAGCAGTCACGCTATCTAGGCTAACACGATCAGTCTGGTACTGTAGAAGCTCCGTAACTAGCTCGGCTGTAGAGGAAGCGTATGGCTCCAAATACAACAGAACTGGATCATTAATAAATTCCTCAGAGCGACGATGGTGATCAATAACCACAATGCGGCTGGTTTCTTGCAACAGACGGGATTCAACCACAAGTGACGGACGATGTGTATCTACAATCACTAATAAAGTTCTTGAAGATACAATCTGTAGGGCTTGATCTGGTGAAATGAATGCTTCCGCTAGCGGGGATTGATTCACTTCCTTCATAAGTCGTTCAATCGCTGGATTTACCTCGTCCAACACAATAAAGCCTGGTTTGTTGTGTATTTGTACGGTTTTTATCACACCAAGACAAGCACCGATAGAATCCATATCGGCATTCTTATGTCCCATGACAATAACTTGCTCAGCTTCGTGGATTAAATCACGTAGCGCATGAGCAATAACTCGCGCACGAACACGCGTCCGTTTTTCAACGGCATTCGACTTGCCACCATAGAAGGTTAATTTATTTCCAACCTTCACCGCTGCTTGGTCACCACCGCGTCCAAGAGCAATATCTAGACTGGACTGAGCATTTTTGCCCACTTCCACTAGGCTTGGCATTGCTGCACCTACCCCAATGGATAACGTAATAGGAATCTTGTTGTCAGCCGTCATTTCGCGCACGACATCCAAGATATCAAAACGTGTTTCTTCTAACCGATCCAAGGTAGCGCGATCCATAACCGCTAAAAACTTATCAGAACTCATGCGACGAAGTAAAATCCCATGCTTCTGTGCCCATTCGAGTATCACACCAGATACACTGGTCGTAAGTAATGTACGGCTTTGGTCATCCATTACCTGACTCAGTTCATCAAGGTTATCGAGATGAATGATACCCACAATGGTTTTTTCTTGCTGATACCGAATTGCTAGCTCTTTATATTCGGTTACATCGGTAAAATACAGCAAACGTTCCTCGGGGCGAATTAAAACCTCATAAATCCGCTCGCCAAAGGTGAAATCAAGCTTTTTCTGTTCTGCTTTCCATTCAAGGGCAGGAAATAGTTCAGCTAGTTCTTTTCCGATCAAATTCTCCATATTGGTCATTTGTTGCATATAAGGATTCGTCCACTCAACCTCTCGATCCTCATTAAACAGCAGTATCCCAATCGGCATTTCCTGCAATACGCCTTCACTTGCCTTCTTAACTCGATGATTAATAGTGGCAATATACATTTTTAAGTCTTGCTGAAATCTCTTTTCAATTTGAAGCGTGGCTAATATGAGACCGATAATGCACACTATCCCTATCGCGCCATATATCCAGTGATATAACGTTAAGATGGCGACAAGCACTAAGCTAAAACTTAAAGCTAAAACCATATGTAAGCCATACCAACGTTTAAACAGGAACTTGGGCATTTACTCAGCTCCTCTTCACTTTCTACTCTCAAGTCTAGTACGTAATCGTATGCCCAAATCAAGCAATCCCACGAATCCTAATACGGTAGTCAACAATAATACTACCCCGCCTATATTAAGTATAGTAGCTAGGATGAGAAAAATAAATACTCCAGCAAAGACATATGGAAAACGCCATTTGCTCTTATATTTATCAACAACGAATGCAACAAACCCTACTCCCTGAATAAAAAACAGGAATTGCAGTGCATAAAACAAGTTAAATAACAAAGAACCAGTCGTTGTTTGACCCATTGTATTCCTATTGAAGAACATAAACAGCAACGTAACCACATAAAAAAACAGAAGTGATCTCGGTAATTGCCATTGTCGTATAGGTGGCAAAGCTGGAATTTGAATGGACAGTCTTTTACTGATCAGCCGTGCCATCCAATGAATGAACGTGGTAGATACAAAGCTACCAAACATAATGATAAACGGCAACAGCATGGTCAACATCTCAAATATGTCAATTAAAAATTTTTTCCATGCCTCTACAGTAAACTCTGGGGGTCTTAACTCCAAAAGCTGCGGATTATTTAAAACTAATTCTTTTCCTTCATGGAATTGCTGAACAATATCAATGCCCATCAGCTTCGATGATACATACACTAAAAATACATAAGACAGCGCTTTAACAATAGAACCTGCAAAAATACTTGGAAATGCCCGATTGGTATTCCTATACGCAAAGCCCATCACCCAGCCCAGCAATACGGCAGATATCGCAAAAATAACACCAGCAATCGAGCTAATGATCAGCCCAAGTACAGCATATGCTATTGCTATGATAATCATTTGTTTGCCAGTACGTCTCATGGCTAAAATAATGAACGGAATAGGCAACAAGAAAGAGAATACGCCAGATAGAGGAGTTGCAAGGCTTACAAAGAGAAACACGCCTGCAATTCCCAGTAACAAAGCACTTTCTGCTAGTTGTTTTGTTCGATTAGGCAAACAGGAGCGACTCCCCTCTTATAAATATGGAAAAAGAGGGGCCACGCTCTGTGCCCCCCTTTGACTTTATTGATTCTATTCAGCCGTATATGGCAGCAACGCTACTTGACGAGCGCGTTTAATAGCGATTGTCAATCTACGTTGATATTTAGCAGAAGTACCAGTTACACGACGAGGTAAGATTTTACCACGCTCACTGATGAACTTCTTAAGAAGATCAATATCTTTATAATCGATCTTTTTAATCTTATTAACAGTAAAGTAGCAAACTTTACGGCGTTTATTAGGACGTCCTTTACGTGCCATGAGAGTCCCTCCTTTTCAAGTTATGATAGTTTACATACGATCTAGAACTTAACTAGAAAGGCAGATCATCATCTGAGATGTTAATCGGCTTTCCAGAATCGGCGAAGGGGTCATTAAATGAATCGTTATTACCTTTGGAAGCCGGACGCGTGCCACCATAGCTTGGACCAGGGTCATAGCCGGTGTTTCCTTCACTCGCTTCACGTGAGCTTAGGAATTGCACGTTATCTGCGACAACTTCTGTTACGTATACTCTTTTACCTTCTTTATTATCATAGCTTCTGGTTTGTAAACGGCCTTCTACAGCAGCTTTTCTACCTTTACGAAGATAGTTTGCACATAGATCAGCCAATTGACGCCATGCTACAATATTGATAAAGTCCGTTTCTTTTTCGCCACCGGCTCCAGAATAAGGACGATTTATCGCCAAGGTAAAGGTCGTTACCGCAACACCATTGGGCGTATAACGTAATTCAGGGTCCTTTGTTAAGTTTCCAATTAAAATAACACGATTTAGCATAAGACTCCCTCCCCGCGACAACGATTACTGATCTTCTCTTACGAAAAGGAAACGAATAACGTCGTCGTTAATTTTCATCAAACGCTCAGTTTCAGAAACAACCTCAGCGTTAGCTTTAAAGTTCATCAAAACGTAGAAACCATCCTTGAACTTTTGGATTTCATAAGCAAGACGACGCTTACCCATTTCTTGAAGCTTGGTGATTTCTCCACCATTGTTAGTAACGATTTCGCTATAACGAGCTACATTCGCTTTCACTTTCTCTTCTTCAAGGTCTGGACGCAATACGTACATTACTTCATATTGACGCATACCTTCTTCACCTCCTTTTGGACTAGCGGCCCTTTAAAAAAGGGCAAGGAGCGAGTGCTAATGAAACCTACTAGAGGCACCCATTTCCATACTCGCATTTAAGAATTATAACAAACCATTAAGGACAAATCAAGAGATTACACGTTGAAACGGAAATGAATAACGTCGCCATCTTTTACCACGTATTCTTTACCTTCCAAGCGGTATTTCCCTTTTTCACGAGCAGCATTCACATTGCCCGCCGCTACCAAATCATCATAAGCTACCACTTCGGCACGAATAAATCCACGCTCAAAGTCTGTATGAATAACACCAGCAGCCTGAGGAGCCTTGGTTTCGCGACGAACTGTCCATGCACGCACCTCTTGAACCCCAGCCGTGAAGTACGTAATCAAACCAAGCAAGGAATAAGCAGCTCGGATCAAGCGGTCAAGACCTGATTCTTGCAGTCCTAGCTCTTCTAGGAACATTTCCTTGTCTTCGCCTTCTAATTCAGCAATTTCGGATTCTACTTTTGCACTGATAATAACTACCTCAGCGCCTTCAGATTCAGCATGCTTGCGAACTGCTTGCACATGCGGATTCTCATCAGCATTGTGGATGCCGTCTTCCGCTACATTACAAACATACAGCATTGGTTTAATGGTTAACAGGTGCAGGTCACGAATGATTTTAAGCTCATCTTCTGTTAGCTCAACACCACGTGCTGCTTGACCTTCTTCAAAAGCGGCCTTTAGTTTTTCTAATACCTCAAGCTCTACCTTTGCCTCTTTATCACCTGATTTCGCTTTACGCCCCATACGATCAATACGGCGAGTAACGGAATCTAAATCAGCAAATACCAATTCCAGGTTAATGGTTTCGATATCGCTTAGAGGGTCTACTTTACCTGCAACGTGTACAATGTTCTGATCTTCAAAGCAACGTACCACCTGTGCAATCGCATCTACTTCACGAATATGGGCCAAAAATTGGTTCCCCAATCCTTCCCCTTTGCTCGCTCCTTTAACCAAACCAGCGATATCCACGAATTCAAAAGCGGTAGGTACAACTTTGTTTGGAACAACGATCTCTGTTAATTTGTTTAGACGTGGATCAGGTACTTCAACGATACCCACGTTAGGATCAATGGTACAGAAAGGATAGTTTGCGGATTCTGCTCCCGCTTGCGTAATTGCATTAAATAGGGTAGATTTCCCAACATTCGGAAGACCTACAATCCCACAAGACATTCCCATTTATATATACACTCCTTATTTTCCGAAATAGAACATGCTCTTTAGTATAAAGACTTACTGGTTATAATACAATCACACAGTTTCCAATCTTTAATAGAAATGGTTCCCACAATTAGACCTAAAATTGCTTTTTCATATTTGTTTCATATCTTATAAAAAGTCGTCGTTTTTAAATCAAGTTCAGCCTTAATTTTACAGTCAGTTATAATACCGCTTTTCCTTTTGGGATATAGAGTTTCAAATTTCATACAAAATATAGCGCCTATCTTGTCAATAAACTCATTGTTTCATTTCTTAATGCCTATTGCAATTTTATATCGCTTCCCTGACTGTAAGGTTTTATTGTATACAGTACATTTTGTTGCGTAAAAATTATACATATCCTACAAGGTTTAGGTATGGAGTAAATAAAAAAACGTAGATGCTGGCGCACCTACGATTCTATACAATAGGCTATCTCTCAATGGGATTGACTAGCATAGGGTAAGATCGTCAGACTTTGGAAGGTTTAATGGCGGTCTTACTTTTTGGGGCCGGGGGAACGGTGACTCTTGTCACGACTAATCCCGGAAAGCTCACAAGGAAGCTACCAAACTGGAACAATAGAGAAGGGGCTTCGTGAGTGATTGCTATATGTTCTTTTTATTTTCTAGGAGGTTTGCCATGAGGATCTCTAAAGTCTGTAACGACGATACTATTACCAAAATAATTGGTTACTAGAGTGGCGGTGAAATTGACTGTACTGAACGTTCCAATTTCTTTAAATTTATACACCCTAGCATTATTCCATGTCCAAATTTCCCCTTGTTTTTTGGGAGGAATTTTCACGGTGAATGTATCTTTATATTTGGCTTCCTCAACCCATTCTTTTCCTACCTCAGCATTAAAAACCTTTTCAAATCCCCCACCCACATTTATCGAAGTTTTGGAGTATGACTCTCTCTCCACTGTACGTACCCATTCAAAATCCTTTTTTGTCCTATTTTCTGTATAGTCCACTCGATAATCGTATTTCATAGGTCCAACGTAATCAACATATTCATAAGTATCAAAAAGAGCTGGCTGGATACCTTTTCTTTTTTCACTGTCTTTAGCAATTTGATCATTGTTGGCGGATTCTTTTTTAAATCCATTCTGTTCCATGAATTTTTGGGCCTTATCAGGATCAGCGATGTAAATAACAGGTACTCTATGTCCATTTTCACTTGTAATGTATTCTACCTTATCTGGTACAATGCTGCTTTCGCTTAATGCGGCTGGTAACTCATTGGCTTGAACATTGGTACTTGTCCAAGGAATGCTGACTCCGATAGATAGTGCAGCCACTATAGATAACGCTATTAGCTTTTTCACAACACACATTCCTCCATTATTGTAAAATTTAAACATTTTTATATTAGCATACAATAATTGGATATTCCATACTATTTGTAGTATTTTAAATATATTCCGTATTTAGGAGGGATTCAGATTTTATGTTTAAAATAGGTGTTGCTTTTCTTTTTGGAGCGTTTTTTCAGTTGTTTTTGGCGATGGTTTGGGGTGAATGGTTCGCATTAGAAAAATATAAATTTACTAAAACATACTACAATCACCCTTTAGATTCTTTCTATACGCTTTTCTATTGGGAATTAGCAATAAGTGCGGTAATAATTCTGCTCTCTTTTTTCATCAAAAAGGAGCCAAAGTAATAAGATGCTACGAACTGTAAATCGACGTAATTTTTTATAACGAAGATCGCCATAACGATATCGTAGGCGGTCTTTTTTTTATTCATCCCAAATTGAATTAATAGTCTATTTCCTGTAAGCTATTTATAGAAACAAACCTTTATTATTAGGGGTTTGCTTCGTTTTCTTTACGAGATGTTTCCTTTACAAGACATTTGCCGGTCCTACAATTCCAACTTTCGAACCTACGTATACATCTACTCCTTATCAAAGTAATAAAAAAGAAAACCCAGCTTACCTAGGTTTTCTTCTTAGCTTCCTTCAGCAATCCTTCCAATTCATCTAGTCTCTCTTCAAATACCTTCATCGCATCCTCTATTGGTTTAGCTGTGGTCATATCTACCCCCGCCTCCTTCAAAACAGTAAGCGGCGGCTTAGAGCTGCCCAATGAAAGTAACGTCTTGATAAAACGTTCAGCTTCTGGTTTCCCGCCCTCTTCTACTTGTTTCGCAAGAGCTACGGATGCCGCAAAGCTTGTAGCATATTGATAGACATAAAAGTTATAAAAAAAATGAGGGACGCGGGCCCATTCCATGGCGATCTCCTGATCCATAACTACCTGCTTGCCATAATATTTTTTATTGATATCCAGATACATTTTCTTAAGGGAGTCCGCTTGTAGTGCTTCACCGCGTTGATCAGCTTCATACATGGCTTTCTCAAATTCGGCAAATTGAGTTTGACGGAATAAGGTGGTACGGAAATTTTCTAAGTTTTGCACGAGTAATGCCATTTTCTCTTTATTTGTCTTTGCCTTTTTATATTGGCTCGTAAATAGTAGATTTTCATTCATAGTGGAAGCAACCTCGGCCGTAAAAATCGGATAACCCGAAGTTATATAAGGCTGTGCCTTGTTTGTGTAATACGATTGCATAGCATGTCCCAATTCATGGGCAATAGTTGAAACATCTCCTTTTAAGCCTTGATAATTTAATAAAACATAAGGATGGGTATCGTAAGCCCCCCATTGGTAAGCCCCTGTTCTTTTATCAGGTGTAGAATATACATCTATCCATCGATTATCCAACGCTCTTTTAATCACAGATACATACTCCTCACCAAGTGGTGCAAGCCCGTTTATAACCAAGTCCTTTGCTTGTTCATAGGGGATATAATCATTTTTTTGATCTACAAGGGGTACATATAAGTCATACATATGAAGCTCTGGTAATGAAAGCATCTCTTTACGGAGCTTAAGATAACGCTCCAAGAGCGGTATGTTCTTATTTACAGTGGAAATGAGTTGATCGTATACCTCTACAGGCACCTGATTTGGTGTAAGACTAGCTTCCAAAGCATTCTTATACTTTCTACTTGATGCATATAGGTTATTTGCTTTAATTTGTCCTGCCAGCGTCTGAGCCAAGGTATCCTGATATTTCTCTAGTGTCCGATACATAGCTTGATAGGCGGCTTTTCTTACTTGCCGATCCTTGCTTTCCAAATAAGTGGCATAGTTTGTTCTGGTTAACGGCACCATCTTACCTGTTTCATCTTTTATTAGAGGCAGTGGGATGTCTTTGGAAATCATCTTATAAATATTTTCTGGCGTTCCCCCCAACGAAGAAAAGGAAGCCAACAATTGCTCCTGTTCTCTTGGGAGCATGTGCTGTTTTACACGTATTGTTTCTTGAATAAATGGTTTATAAGGGGCTAATTCTGGTGCCTGTAAAAACTGTTTCATCTTTTGATCGGGAATAGAAACAAGCTCTGGACCTACCCAAGAGGTTCGTTCCTTAACATATACTCGGATTTTTTCGGCTTGGTTGACAATTGCCTGAGCACTTGGGTTAGCCGTTTGTATATCAAAATTCAATGTAGCATACACATTCACCTTATCGAGTAACCGCATCAATTGACTATACGCTTCCATCCCCTGAGCAAGCGCCTTGGCTGATTTCCCCCATTTGCCCTGTTGAGCTGCAAAAGCGTCGGCTAATCGCTTTGTCTCCTGCTTATCTTTTTCCCACGCTGATACATTTGGATAAATATCTGATAAATTCCATGTAAAAATGGTTGGAATTTCTTTGCGATTTTGATATGATGTTCGTTGTGTCTCTTTGTTACCCACTTGTGGATAGGCAAAAGAAATAGACATGAAGCTGCTGTGGATAAAAAATGTGCATGCAACAACTGCCCATACCAGACTTTTTCCTTTGAGAAAAATCATAGCAACTTGCTCCTTTCTACTAACGTAACAGTTCCATCATCATTTCTAAACAGGCTAGATTCGTTATTTTTTATGTAAGAAAATTGGATGGGATCGTGTTCATCTCTTTTATTGTGATAAATTGTCACAAAATTATTCAATTCTATCCTGGATAAGCCTGTGGATATCTTTGTGGATAGTTTTTTCAAAAAAAGTTATATACAAGTGAAAGCCTTGCTATATATGGGTTTTCACTTTTTGGGTTATCCACATTTTTTTATTTATTTTTGTGGAAAGTTTTTTCTATACACAAAAAGATGCCCCTATAATCGAGGCATCTTTTTTGCATTCAGCATCTCTACAGCTATTCTTCTGCGGACTCTTTTGGCGCTGCTGGCACCAATACTTTTTTCATCTTCTTTTCAAATTCCAATCTCGGAATCATCACACTGTGATCGCATCCCGTACATTTAATTCGAATATCCATCCCCATACGAATAATCTTCCATGCATTTGTGCCGCATGGATGCTGTTTTTTCATCTGGACAATATCCCCCAGATCAAATTGCTTTCTTTCCATGAATTCACCCACCTGGATTTATCACTTTATTATCTTTTCCCATCATAACAGTTTTAGGGTATGGGATTTCAATACCTCTACGAACAAATTCTTGTTTAATTCGTGCTCTCATCTTACGCATAATACCAAAATGCGTATTAGGCTTACACTCTGCTGTCACACGAATAATGACCTCTGACGGTCCCAACGCTTGAACACCCAATACCTGTGGTTGATTGACAATATCCTCTTCTTCTTTCCCCATTTTCTCTACGACTTCCTTTAAAATCTCTTCTACATGTGTCAAATCCTCCTCATAAGCGACAGACACATCAACAAAAGCCACTGAATTCTGAACCGAGAAATTAGTCACTTGATTAATCGTACCATTCGGAAAGATATGCACTTCTCCCGTCCAGCTTTTAATTTTGGAGATACGCAAACCAATAACCATGACGGTCCCTGTCACTCCATTGATCGTTACCATATCTCCTACAGCAAATTGATCTTCAAAAATAATGAAAAATCCTGTAATTACGTCTTTTACTAAGCTCTGCGCTCCAAAACCTACAGCAAGACTCAATACACCCGCACTTACTAATACCGGCTGCAAATCTAGTCCTACCTGTCTTAGTACCACCAATAGAGTAACGAAATAGATTGTGTATCTAGCCACATTTTTAACCAGTATGCGCATCGTATCTACTCGACGTCTGTCAAATTGAATCATACTTTTCTCTCGATTACTAAAAATGCGATCAACTGATTTTCCAATAATGGTTACTAAAATCCGGGCTAACACAATAATGAGAATAATCCCAATCAAAGCAAACCCTTTATCCACCCAAAAATCTGGATTTGATAGTACTCCATACACCTGATTCCACATCTTTTGAAATGCAGTCAAGTTAGCATTCAAGTCCTGTTGTATTTCCTCCAAGTCTCTTTAACCCCTTTCTTTTTACAAACCTATCTCTACGTAAGTTCCATTTTCATAATGAAAAAACCCACGTATGACTACGTGCTGTGAAGTGATGATAGCCAGTGCGCGTTCAAATGATTCGCTGGGAAATTCAATAGATAGTGCACATCCAGCCGTAATTTCCTTAGGCGTCGGTCGGGTATCAATTTCGATATCCTCATATTCTAATAACATTTCTGCCCGTAATGCTTGCTGTGTTGAATCAAAAGCGATCAAGACGGTATTTTCCATCTTTGTGCCCTCTCCTTTTCCTCCAGCCTCTATCACACTTACTCACCAGCTTATTCGTAAAGCATTATCTATTTTACCCGGAGACGACTCTCTCTTCTACTTTCTCTTGCAGTTTTTAATCAATTTCTAATCTCAATCCCCCCCTCAGGTATAAAACATCCTAAATCTCCATATACTAGGAATACTTTTATTTCGTGGAGGTATCTATGAAACGATTTGAAGAGAATCGGGATGTTTCTTATCCTCCCTTTAGGGTTGACCACACGCATGAGTCAGCTACGAGAAACTTGTCTGAGCATCTTTATGAACGCTTCCTCCAAAAGTCAGCAGATCAGGATCTAGTAGTCCTATGCATCGGAACAGATCGCTCTACCGGTGATGCTTTAGGTCCTTTGGTTGGCTCTCGACTACACACATATTTTCTTGACGATATTTTCGTATATGGGACACTTGAATCACCTGTGCATGCCGTTAATCTTGCGGATCAGATCGCGCTGATAACAGAAAAGCATCCTAATGCTCTCATCGTAGCCATTGATGCTTGTCTAGGGCAATACCAGCATGTAGGATATATTAACGTCGTTGATGGTCCAGTGAAACCAGGAGCTGGAGTAAAAAAAGAGTTACCCGCTGTTGGGCACTTCCATATCACCGGAATTGTCAACGTAGGTGGCTTTATGGAGTATTTCGTCCTACAAAACACTCGGCTACATGTTGTAGTCAGTATGGCTGATATTATTGCCTCAGCTATTCACAAAGCAACAGCTCAATTGTTTTCCCCGTTTGATTACACATATAAGGATATACCGTTTATACGAGACGGTAGTTGATAGTAAAAAAGGCGACCTCACACGCTAGTAAGGTTGCCTTTTTCATCTTCATCCTCTTTTATCCGACATAAAATGCCTCGGAAATCTCCCTGATTGCCGAAATCAGTCGTCTCACGTCATTTTCGTCGTTAAATACCCCAAAGCTGGCTCTCACAGCGCCTCTTTTTTCAGTACCAACTGTCTCATGGCCAAGCGGAGTGCAATGATAACCAGCCCTCACAGCGATTTGGTATTGTTGGTCTAAAATGAAGGCAATCTCAGAAGCATCTGCTCCCATTATATTAAACGCAACCAGCCCAACCCGTTCGATTGACAGGTCTGGTCCATATACCTTTACCCCGTCTATCTTCATTAATTCCTCAAGGGTCATTTTTGCTAATGCCCATTCCTGTTGATGAATTTTCTCAATCCCAGTTTCCAGGACGAACGATACACCGGCACCTAGCCCCGCAATACCAACCGTATTAGCTGTTCCGCTTTCATAGCGGTCTGGTCTGGTCGTTGGCTGCTCAATAGCCTCGGATTGGCTTCCGGTCCCACCATGTAGTAATGGCTCCAGATTAATCTCATCTCTGACAAATAAGCATCCTGTTCCTTGTGGTCCGTATAGCCCCTTATGCCCAGGAAAAGCTAACATATCAATCTTCATATCGGCAACATCTATAGGTAGAACACCTGCTGTCTGCGAAGCATCCACCAAGAAGGTAAGCCGATGATGCTCACACAATTCTCCAAGCTCCTTAATCGGTAAGATCATACCTGTTAAATTAGAAGCGTGGCTAACCACAAGCAATTTGGTCTCTTTCCGAAATGCTTGGGCAAAATCTTCAGCATAAAAGAACTGATCTTCACGCGGCCTGACATATGTAATTTCAATTCCAAGCTTCGTGCGCAAATATTCAAGTGGCCTGCGTACAGAATTGTGTTCAATCGATGAGGTTACTACATGATCCCCCGGCTGTAGGAAGCCTTTTATCGCCTGATTGAGCGCTTGAGTTGCATTTTGGTAAAAAAAGAGGTTATTCGGGTTCTCGATCCCGAACAACCTAGCAAGTTGTACACGCGTCCGAAACAACGCTTTACTGGCCTTCATCGCCAGTGCATGTCCTCCACGACCAGGATTGGCTGCGTAATCGTCTATTACTTCTATCATTGCTTCTTTTACCTGGGGTGGCTTTGGCCAAGAAGATGCGGCATTATCCAAATAAGTCACTGACATAGGAAAATCCCCTTTACTCTTCTATTTGCAAAATATCAAGAATGCGTTGCAGATCGTCATCGGAGTAAAATTCTATTTCTATCTTTCCCTTTTTATTCGTTTTATTGATTTGAACACCCGTTCCAAAACGATTCTGTAGACGTTGCTCCCATTGAACGTATACCTTTTCCTTTGTAGCAGGCTTTTTCTTTTTGGTTTCACGTGAAACATGCAGTTGTTTCACCGTTTCCTCCAATTGGCGTACCGTCCATTCGTACTTAATCACATCACGAGCCAATTTCCATTGTAAATCTGCATCTTCTACAGGAATCAACGCTCTCGCATGTCCCATGGATAAGGAAGACGTAGCGACTAGCTCTTTTATTTTATCAGGCAACTGTAACAATCGCATGATATTGGTTACATGGGGGCGACTTTTCCCTACTTTTTGTGCTAATTCCTCTTGGGTATAGGAACAATGCTCCATTAATTTAAAATATGCCTCGGCTTCTTCCATCGGATTTAAGTTTTCCCGCTGCAAATTTTCAATGAGAGCAAGCTCCATAATCTGTTGGTCTGTATAGTTTTTGATAACGACAGGAACTTTCTTTAAGCCTGCCAATTTAGCAGCACGCAGACGTCGTTCTCCCGCCACTAACTCATATCCTTTAATACTCTTTCGGACGATTAAAGGCTGAATGATGCCATGAATCTTGATAGATTCCCCTAGTTCCTGCAGAGCTTTTGGTTCAAATTCTTTACGAGGCTGGTATGGATTGGGACGGATCTCACTGATTTCGACGTCTGTAACTTGCTCGCTCTCTTCAATCAAATTAGAGGTTATTAAGGCGCCTAACCCTTTTCCCAAGCGTTTACTCATATACCGACCACTTCCTTAGCCAATTCAGTATAAACTTCGGCCCCTCTCGAACGTGGATCATAGCTGATAATTGCTTGTCCATGCGATGGTGCTTCACTTAGTCGCACATTGCGTGGAATAATTGTTTGATACACTTTATCTTGGAAATATTTTTTTACCTCATCAATTACTTGAATGCCTAAATTCGTACGCGCATCTAGCATCGTTAACAATACTCCTTCAATAGCTAGATTAGCATTTAAATGCTTTTGAACTAATCGAACTGTATTTAAAAGCTGACTAAGCCCCTCAAGCGCATAATATTCACATTGAATAGGAATGATCACCGAGTCAGAGGCTGTCAGCGAATTGACTGTAAGAATCCCTAAAGACGGAGGGCAATCTATAATAACAAAATCATAGTTATCTTTCACGACCTCTAGTGCCTTTTTTAAGCGAATTTCTCGTGAAATGGTAGGTACTAGCTCTATTTCTGCACCTGCTAATTGTATCGTAGCAGGGATAATAGATAACCCCTCAATCTCAGTGGGCAGAGTTGTTTCAATTGGACTGATGTCATTAATTAGTACATCGTATACGCAATAACGTACATCGGCTTTATTAATACCAACACCACTTGTAGCATTCCCTTGTGGATCGATATCCACTAATAAAACCTTTTTGCCTATACTAGCCAAGCAAGCGCTTAGATTCACAGCAGTGGTTGTTTTACCAACGCCGCCTTTCTGATTGGCTACTGCAATTACTTTCCCCAAAATCTCCACCTCATTTGTACATGTTACTTGTGAGAGCAGCTTGTCGTATTCCTGACGCTGTTCGCGCAAAATTAGCTGTTTGTAAGAACGATTTTGTTGATAAAGTACACATTTTAGATGATGCCCGTATTCCATATATACATAATCATACAGAAAAAGAAAGGCGGCTCATGCCGCTTTATGACTGAGGTTTTTGATTTTTAGGGATACGAATCGTAAATTGATAATATTCATCGTAATCCTCTTCATTGGTTTCCACAGGCAGACCTGTTTGAATCACCATATCAATAGATTGACGCACAGTATTGATAGCAATGCGCGAATCACGTGAAAAGGCCTTAAATCTTCCCCGTTTTTCCTTCTCAGGCTTAGGATTGTCCATCATTTCTAATAATTGCTTCACTCTGGTTTCCGTTTGCTTCACATTAAGCTCCCGCAAAGAAATCTCTTCTAATAGCTTAATCTGTAGCTCTGCATCCTTTAACGGTATCAAAGCACGTGCGTGTCGCTCTGTAATCCGTCTTGCCATGAGAGCTTCCTGAATTTGTTGAGGCAAGTGTAAAAGCCGTAATTTATTAGCGATGGTCGATTGCCCTTTGCCCAATCGTTGCGCTAAGCTCTCCTGCGTTAGATTATGAAGGTCAATCAGTTTTTGATAAGCATAGGCCTCTTCAATGGCCGTTAATCCTTCACGTTGTAAATTCTCGATTAAAGCAATAGAAGCTGTCTGTGTATCATTAAAATCTTTTACAATAGCGGGTATCCGTTCCATACCGATTTTCTTTGATGCACGCCATCTGCGCTCTCCCGCAATGATCTCAAACTGGTTATTACGAACACGAACCACAATCGGTTGAATAATACCATGTGTCTTAATGGTTTGGCACAATTCTTCAATTTTCCCATCGTCAAACACAGTTCTAGGCTGATAAGGATTGGGGACAATCTCATCAACTGGGATTTGCTTAATCTCCTCGTTTTCCGCTTTATCCGAGAGACCAAACAAACGTGAAAATTGATTTTTTACTGTCATTCTGAAATCCCCCACTTCTTTACACACTGTTAGAAAAACTCTTGGTGGCCAATTCTTTATTGATGGCCAAAATTCAGCGATGATAGTGCCTTAGGTTTATCATTTCCCCAACATTTATCGCTTTACAAGCAAAGAGAGAAGAATATGAACATCTCTTCTCTGGCTTAAGGCTTTTGTTACTATACATTTCGCACAGGACGATGTCGGATAGAACCGGCACCTCTATGCTTCAAAGTATTCTTCATCATAAGCTTAAAGTCCTGCCGACGAAACAGATAATCTTTGTGTTTCACGTGAAACATGGCGATGTCTTATTTCTCTTCATTACGGCTTTTTCTCTTCCAGCTTGTTACCTTTGATACAAATATTTTCTCTTCTTTTTCTACTTCATCTTTTTCCGTTCGACCTTCTCCGCCCTCTTCTACAGACACTGGAATTTGGTTGACATTGAGGGGTAACAAAATCTGGATGAAATATCTCTCTTTGTATAACGGCTAATTGGGCTAAAACTTTTCCTGTTTTCTTTTATTTTTATGTGAAAAATGGAGTCATTTATCCTTCCTATGCTCACATATAAAAAGAAGTTAGCCCCATTTGGGACCAACTTCTCCGTGATATACATGCTTTAACTAGCTACTATAGCAATGGCTTTTTAGCCGGAATGCCTGGACGACGCGGATATGTTTTGGGAGTTGTCTCTATTTTGTTGATAAGAATGATATTTCTCTCCCCCGCTTCGTCAGGTAGCTCAAAGCTCTCTACCTTACGGGTTTTACCACCAAGTAGCTTAATAGCCCGTTTCGCCTCATTTAGTTCAAGCGTAACGTCCGGGCCCTTCATGGAAGCGAACAAGCCGTTTTGCTTAACCAACGGCAGACAAAACTCTGCTAATAAATTCAATCGTGCCACTGCTCTGGCTGATACGATATCGAACTGTTCACGGTACTTTTTATCCTGTCCAATCTCTTCTGCTCTTCCATGCACAGGATACAAATCCGTCAGGCCTAGTTCTGTACCCACATGACTTAGGAAATTCATACGTTTTTGCAAGGAATCAATGATGGTCATCTGTAAATGAGGGAAGCAAATCTTCAGCGGAATGCTTGGAAAACCAGCACCTCCTCCTACATCGGCCATTTTCTTCATATCCTGCAACGGAACATAAAACGCTAAAGAAATGGAGTCATAAAAGTGCTTATTATATACCTCATCCTCTTCGGTAATGCCCGTTAAATTCATTTTTTCGTTCCATTCGACCAATAGACGATAATATTGATCAAACTGGTCCAATTGTTCGGAAGTAAGCACAATCCCTTTTTCTTGTAGGCGTGCAGAAAAATCCTGTTTGCTCATTCCAGTCTCCTCTATTCAGCGGCTTGGTTTAGCATGCGATGAAATTGCTCCATATAAATCATCAATACAGAGATATCAGCTGGTGTTACACCGGAAATACGTGATGCTTGACCAATGTTTAGTGGACGAATTTTTTGTAGCTTTTCACGCGCTTCCTTCGACATACCGGAAATAGCGGTATAGTCGATCCTTTTCGGAATGAGCTTTTCCTCCACCTTTTTCATTTTTTCTACTTGAGCTAACGATTTACGAATATATCCGTCGTATTTGACTTGAATTTCTACTTGCTCACGAACATCTACATCTAACTCTTCTGGAGCAGGAGAAATGCGGTGGATATGCTCATACGTTACCTCTGGACGACGTAATAATTGAGCTAGATCAATCACCTCTGTCAGTTCAGGAGTACCTGCTTCTCGAAGTACCTCCTGAGCCAATTCGTTTTCTGGACGAATCCGAGTTGAATGCAGACGTTCCTTTTCCTTTGCTACTAGCTCGCGTTTTTGTTGAAATTTGTTGTGGCGTTCTTTACTGATTAAACCAATTTCGTAACCAATGTCAGTTAAACGCATATCTGCATTATCATGACGAAGCAAGAGACGGTATTCCGCACGAGAGGTTAACAGACGATAAGGTTCATTCGTTCCCTTGGTAACTAGATCATCAATAAGAACACCCATATATGCTTCCTCGCGACCTAAGATCACTGGAGGTTTTCCCTGTACCTTACGAGCTGCATTTATCCCTGCCATTAGACCTTGTCCTGCTGCCTCTTCATAGCCTGATGTACCATTAATCTGTCCTGCTGTAAACAGACCTTCTATCAATTTGGTTTCCAATGAAGGCCACAATTGTGTAGGCACAATGGAATCATACTCAATGGCATAACCAGGACGCATCATTTTAGCATTTTCCATACCGTCCATAGAACGAAGCATGCTTAACTGAACATCCTCTGGCAGACTGGTTGACAAACCTTGTACGTACATCTCTTCTGTATGACGACCCTCTGGCTCCAGGAAGATTTGATGACGCGGTTTGTCATTGAAACGTACTACTTTATCCTCTATAGATGGACAATAACGTGGCCCGGTTCCTTCAATTGCACCAGAATACATCGGAGCACGATGCAGATTGTCCTGAATCACTTCATGAGTTTCCAGATTCGTATATGTTAACCAACATGGTAATTGCTCAGGAATCGAAGCTGTTGTTTCGTATGAAAATGCACGTGGTTCCTCATCACCTGGCTGAATTTCCATCTTGGAGAAATCAACGCTACTTTTATGCACGCGAGGCGGTGTCCCGGTTTTAAAACGAACGAGCTCAAAGCCCAATTCTTTTAAATGCTCAGCCAAACGCACGGAAGGACGCATGTTATTTGGTCCACTTTCATACTGAAGATCACCAATAATAATCTTTCCACGTAAGTATGTTCCTGTGGTAACGACGACTGCCTTCGCTTTATACTGTGCCCCAGTGTTGGTAATAACCCCTTCGCACACGCCGTTATTTACAATTAGCTCCTCAACCATCGCTTGACGCAAAATGAGATTTGGCGTATTTTCAATCGTTTTCTTCATTTCATGCTGGTATGCAAACTTATCCGCTTGCGCACGCAACGCATGAACAGCCGGGCCTTTTCCTGTATTAAGCATCCGCATTTGGATATAGGTTTTATCTGTATTTTTACCCATCTCGCCGCCTAAAGCGTCAATTTCACGAACTACGTGTCCTTTTGCAGGGCCACCTACTGACGGGTTACAAGGCATATAGGCTACAGCGTCTAGATTGATCGTGATAAGCAGTGTTTGACATCCCATGCGAGCAGCTGCCAACGCAGATTCACACCCTGCATGACCCGCTCCGATAACAATTACGTCAAACTCCCCGCCGTTGTATGTTGTGCTCATGTTTCTACCTCCTATTTACCGAGACAGAATTGGGAGAAAATCTGATCAATTAAGTCCTCGCCAACACTCTCTCCGATTACTTCTCCTAATAACTCCCACGCCTTTTTAATATCTATCTGCACCATATCTACCGGCATTTGTTGATGAACGCCGTCAATAGCATCTGCCATAGCCTGTTCGGCTTGACGCAGCAAATTAATATGGCGGGCGTTGCTGACATATGTCATATCTTCCTGTTGGACACGACCTGTAAAGAATAGATGGGCGATAGCTTGCTCTAACTGATCGATTCCCTTCTCTTCCTTGATGGACGTTAAAATCAAAGGTGCACTCGGAAAAGCCTCTTTTATCTTATCTATATCCAGCTTTTGCTCTAAATCAGTTTTATTGACGATAATGATGACCTGCAAGCCTTTAGCAGCCTCAAAAATAGCGAGATCATCATCGTTTAAAAACTCATTATAGTTTACCATAAGCAGCACTAAATCGACTTGTTGAAGAATTTGGCGAGACTTTTCTACCCCGATTTTTTCAACAATGTCATCTGTCTCCCGAATTCCAGCTGTATCAATTAGACGAAGAGGAACCCCTCTTACATTTACATATTCCTCGATAACGTCGCGAGTCGTCCCAGCAATCTCTGTTACAATCGCCTTATCTTCCTGTACAAAGCTATTTAATAATGACGATTTTCCAACGTTAGGCCTTCCGATAATCGCAGTAGATAATCCCTCGCGCAGGATTTTACCTTGTTTAGCCGTTTGTAGTAAACGAGCCACTTGTTGTTTTACCTCCTCACACTTACCTAGGAGGAAATTCTGGGTGAACTCTTCTACATCATGCTCAGGATAATCAAGCGTTACCTCAATATGAGCCATTGCTTCTATTAATTCCTGACGCAGGCCCTTAATTAGCTTGGACAGCTTTCCCTCTACTTGTGATAAGGCTACCTTTAAAGCTTTATCCGTTTTAGCCCGAATCAGGTCAATAACGGCTTCCGCTTGTGATAAATCAATACGGCCGTTTAAGAAGGCCCTTTTCGTAAATTCCCCCGGTTCTGCCAATCTTGCTCCATGCTCCAGCACCAGATCGAGGACCTTCTCTACAGAAATCAAACCTCCATGGCAATTGATTTCCACTACATCCTCCCGTGTAAAAGTACGTGGTGCCTTCATAACAGAAACTAGTACTTCCTCTACTTGCTCATTAGCAACGGGATCTACCAGCGCACCATAATGTATCGTATGACTATCCACAGTGGATAACTTATTTTTACCTCGATAGATTTTATCCACAATCGAAATTGCATCATCGCCACTCACGCGAATGACTGCAATTCCACCTTCCCCCATGGGCGTGGCCACACCTGCAATCGTATCCATATTCACTATATTTCACCTCAAAACTATGAAGTAGGCATTCTTTTCCTAACGCCTTAGCATATCATATTTTTTCCACAATGAATAGAGCGCCTGCCATTGAGACTTATCCACAGTATTAGCAAAATCAAATCAGGTAAAACGCACAAAAAAAAAGAAGCCTAACGTGAGGCTTCTTTTTCCTTTGTTTTCGGTGCAACAACAATATAACGATGCGGTTCTTCACCTTCACTAAATGTAATGACATCAGTACGTGTTTGCAAAAAGGCGTGAATCACTTTTCGTTCTGCCGCTGTCATTGGTTCCAAACGTACATTTCGTTTGGTGTGAATCGCTTTTTGAGCAAGACGATAAGCTAATTTCTCTAGTGCCTCTCTGCGCTTTGCTCGATAATTTTCTGCATCTAAAATAATGCGAACGTGCTTTTCTGCATGTTTATTGGCTACAACGTTAACCAAATATTGCAAGGAATCCAATGTCTGACCACGTCGACCAATCACCATGCCCAGATCTTCACCAATCATGTGGAAAACGGTACCTTCTGATTGTTTTTGGGAATCGATTTTCACATTGAGGTTCATTTGCTTTAACACATCAGCTAAAAATCCGCGTCCCTCTTCAATCGGATCATACTGTACTTCCACTTCTACTTTTGCATCTCTCGTACCTATCAAACCAAGAAATCCTTTACTTGGCTCTTCTAGTACGCGAACATTTACTCTGTCTCTTGATACTCCAAGTTCTCGCAGTGCCTTTTCAACAGCTTCATCAATCGTTTTGGCTGAAGCTAGCGCTTTTTTCACTTGGAAGCTCCCCCCTTGGGACTTTTCTGAGTAGTACGGTTATCTTTGTATAAGAAATACGTTTGGATAATCATATAGATGTTACCGTATACCCAATACAAAGCAAGGGCAGAAGGTAACGTCATAGAAATTACCAAAATCATGATAGGCATCATGTACAACATCATTTGCATTTGAGGGTTGTTTTGCATCGCAGAACCCATCATTTTTTGTTGCAGGAATGTTGTCAGAGCAGCTAATACTGGCAAGATAAAGAACGGGTCCTTTTCACCTAGCTGCATCCATAAAAACGATTGCTCTCGAATTTCGCTCGTGCGAATAATCGCATTATAAAAAGCAATAAGAATAGGCATTTGTACCAATAACGGTAAACATCCTGCCAGTGGGTTAATGTTATTTTTTTGGAATAATAACATGGTCTCTTGCTGTACTCTTTGTGGATCATTCTTGTACTTATCTCGGATTTTTTGAAGTTCTGGTTGAATGACCTGCATTGCCTTGGAAGATTTAATTTGCTTCACGTTAAGTGGCAATGTCAACGTACGAATTAAAATCGTCGCAACCAAAATTCCAAGCCCGAAGCTACCGCCAAGTAAAAGTGCGGATTCCTTGATCAGCCAAGATAGCGGATAAACGAAGAATTTATCCCAGATTCCAGTTGATTCAGGACCAATTGGCGGAGGATGTGCAATATCAGTCCCACATCCTGCCAGAATTACCATAAGGAATCCAAGCAGAAGGACATAGCGAATACGACTACTCAAAGACATGTTCCTCCTTTAGTTAAGGAAAGTTATATTATTTATGTTTCTCTGGTACTGGATCAATTCCTCCTGGATGAAAGGGATGACATTTAGCAATTCGCACAATAGCTAACCACCCACCCTTCCATACACCAAAACGGCGTATGGCTTCAATCGCATAAAAGGAACACGTAGGCGCAAATCGACAGGTTGGAGGCTTTAATGGTGAAATAAATTTCTGATAAAAGCGGATAAACCCAATCAAAAATTTCTTCATTATCATCTAACCTCTTTTTTCGTTATGTATCTCAACCGCCTTTATTGCTTTTGCTCTTTTTAAAGCATGCATTAAAGAGCCCTGTATGGAAGCAAGCGGCATCTCTTCTACCCCTGGTCTCACAATTACAATGATATCCAAATGAGGCTTGATTCGATCCTCAATCGCAGCAATCGCTTCTTTTAAAAGTCGCTTAACTTTATTACGCGTGACAGCGTTGCCAATTTTTTTACTGGCAGAGATCCCGATTCGAAAAGTGGCTTGTCCCTGATTTTCTAATGTATAAATAACAAATTGTTTGTTAGCAGCTGATTTTCCCTTTTGAAAAACCTTCTGAAACTCTTCATTTTTTCGCAATCGATGCGAGCGATGCATTGGTGGACACCCCTACCATCAACATTATAGTGGAAAAAAAGGGCGCATTCCACTGCTTCTAGTATTACCAAGAAACAAAGGAAGAAGCCAGACAGGGCTGGCTCCTCACATATATTCTCTCACCTTTTTCTATAGAAGTACTCTTACGTATTATCTATAGAAAAAGGCCACTTTAAAATGTGGCCTAAGCGGAAAGCACCTTTCTACCTTTACGACGACGGGCAGCTAAAACCTTACGGCCATTTTTTGTGCTCATACGTTTGCGGAACCCGTGATCTTTCTTACGTTTACGGTTGTTAGGATTAAATGTAGGTCTCATATTGAAGTTACACCTCCGTCCTCCAAGCATTCTTTGGAATTATATAAAGAAATAATCAAAAAGTCAAGTTACTCGTTATCTAATCCCTTTTGCCAAATTAATCCCTCTACTTTTACCTTCTCTTCCTCCTACATCTATCTTTTTTCTTTTCATCGTCTGTTTTCTACTATAAATAACTATCCACAAAAGATTATTTCCCGCCCCTGTGTATATCTTTTTTATCCACAGAAAAGTTTTCTACAAATTTATAAACAGGTTGCACACAAAATATAGGGGTGTTGATGAAATACGGCTACTATTTGTTGTGTTTGTGGATAACTATTAAAAAACCATTGATATCATGGCTTTTATTTGATATCATGTTTTTGTTTTGATCCGTTGATAAGTGAAATCAGATTTTTACTTTTCCACAGCATGTGGATAAGGTTGTGGACAGATATTCTGCATTGTGAATAAGATACTCACAGCTATGCGGATAATTGTCTTATTTTTTTCTCAAAAGGTACGGGAGTCCGTGATGACATATGATTTAGCATTTTTAATTATCCACAATGCCTGTGTAGTGCTGAAAGGAGGGATTTACTAGGTGGACGCAACGATTATAGAATTATGGCGAAAAGTTTTAGCTAAAATCGAGAAAACATTAAGCAAGCCTAGCTTCGACACCTGGTTGAAGGCGACAAAGGCAACTGCATTAGAGGAAGACTCTTTGATTGTAGTCGCTCCAAATGAATTTGCTCGTGATTGGCTCGAATCTCGCTATTCACCACTTATCATAGAAACGCTTTATGAAACGACAGGAATCCATATGAAGGTGAAGTTTGTCGTTCCCCAAAATCCCGACTTCGGTCTTACTGATGAGTTACCTATGGCGAAAGCAAAATTAGTATCTCAACCTCTAGCTGGCGATGATCAACCGCCTAGTATCTTAAATCCGAAGTATACGTTCGACACATTTGTAATTGGTTCGGGGAACCGTTTTGCCCATGCAGCTTCACTAGCCGTAGCTGAAGCACCTGCGAAAGCTTACAATCCACTGTTTATTTATGGTGGTGTAGGTCTTGGTAAAACACACTTAATGCATGCGATTGGCCATTATGTCGTTCAGCATAATCCATCTGCGAAAGTGGTCTATTTATCATCTGAAAAATTTACGAATGAGTTTATTAACTCTATTCGCGATAATAAAGCGGTTGAATTCCGCAATAAATATCGTAGTGTAGATGTTTTGCTTATAGATGATATTCAATTCTTGGCTGGAAAAGAATCAACGCAGGAAGAATTTTTCCATACTTTTAACGCCCTGCATGAAGAAAGCAAACAAATCATCATTTCATCCGATCGACCGCCAAAGGAAATTCCTACTTTGGAGGATCGATTGCGTTCCCGTTTTGAATGGGGCTTGATTACGGATATTTCACCACCTGATCTGGAGACTCGAATTGCCATTCTGCGTAAGAAGGCCAAAGCCGAGAATCTGGATATTCCGAATGAGGTTATGATTTATATTGCCAACCAGATTGATAGCAACATTCGTGAGTTAGAAGGTGCTTTGATTCGCGTTGTTGCTTATTCTTCTCTGATTAATCGCGATATTGATACGCAATTGGCAGCAGAGGCCCTCAAGGACATCATTCCTTCCTCTAAGCCAAAAATCATTACAATTATTGATATTCAACGTGCAGTTGGTGAAGCTTACACGTTAAAATTAGAGGATTTTAAAGCAAAAAAACGCACAAAATCCGTTGCTTTTCCAAGACAAATAGCCATGTATCTATCTCGTGAGCTTACTGATGCCTCACTCCCTAAGATCGGGGACGAATTTGGCGGACGAGATCATACAACGGTTATCCATGCCCATGAAAAAATCTCGAAATCATTAGCAGTTGATCCTCAATTGCAGGCCACCATCCAAAACCTTATTGAAAAATTGAAGGCTGGCCATTAAACTATTATTCCTGTGTACATTTGTGAATAACCTGAAAAGCCTATACACAACTTATCCACATGTGTATAGGCTTTACTTTTCAGCGCTTTTTGCAGATATCCACAAATCCACAGCGCCTATTACTACTACTATTATTTTTTTAATATAAAAGATTACTTACTATATATGCATACGGCATACGGGAATATGCATAATTCTTTTGTAGAACAAATCCTTGTATACGGGGGTAAGGTATAATGAAAATTACAGTCCAACGTGACAAACTATCAACTGCTGTTTCACATGTGGCTAAAGCTGTATCAACTAGAACAACGATTCCCATTTTGACAGGTATTAAGCTAACAGCAAATGAAGAAGGCTTAACATTAACTGGTAGTGATTCAGATATTTCTATTGAGGTGCATGTTCCATTAGAAGAGGGAGAAAATTGGGGAGTTACTGTACACGAACCAGGCAGCATCGTGCTACCATCACGTATTTTTAGTGAAATTGTACGTAAATTGCCAGCTAATGAAATTGATATTAGTGTAGATGATCGTTTACTTACGTTGATTCGTTCAGGTCAAGCCGAGTTTACAATCAATGGTCTAGATGCTAATGAATATCCTCAATTACCTCAATTAGAAGAGGATAAGGTTTTTAGCATTCCAAGCGATTTATTAAAAACAATGATTCGCCAAACATCCTTTGCAGTTGCCACTTCTGAAATGCGTCCCATCTTAACAGGGATTATGTGGACACTAGAAGAGGGAATACTAAAATTTGTAGCGACAGATAGCCATCGTTTTGCTTCTCGCAATGCAAAAGTAGAGTGTTCTGAATCCCTACGATTCTATAATATTGTTGTACCGGGTAAAAGTTGTAATGAATTGGTAAAGATTATAGATGATGATCAGAATTTGGTTGATATCGTTGTAGCCGACAATCAAATTTTAGTAAAATCAAATCATATCTTATTCTATTCCCGACTGTTGGAGGGAACTTATCCAGATACAAATCGTATTATTCCACAAGGCTGTAAAACGGAGATTGTTTTATCAACCAAAGAATTTTTACAATCCATTGAGCGTGCTTCCTTATTAAGTCGTGAAGGAAAAACCAATGTGGTAAAATTGGTAACATTGCCAGATGGAAATGTAGAAATTTCATCGAATGCACCAGAGATCGGAAAAGTAACGGAAACCATTCAGCCAAAACAATGCACTGGGGAGGAGTTAAAAATCTCCTTCAACGCAAAGTTTATGATTGATGCACTTCGTTCCATTGACAGCTCTGAGATTGTAACTAGCTTTACTGGGGCAATGAGCCCATTTATTATTCGACCTACTGATCATGATTGGAGTCTACATCTAATCTTGCCAGTTCGTACGTATTAAGAGGTAGCCACCTAAAGGAGTTTTCCCACATGGCAGATAAAGTTTACATTTCTACAGAATATATTACGCTTGGACAGTTTTTAAAACTAAGTTCAGTAATTGATACGGGTGGAATGGCTAAGCCTTTTTTAGCTGAGGTTCCCATTATGGTAAATGGAGAAAAAGAAAACCGCCGTGGTCGTAAGCTATATCCAGATGATCTAGTGGTTATTGAAGGGTACGGCTCTTATCAAGTGGCTGTACGCTGAGAGGAGTAAGCCCTTTGTTCTTACGTAATCTGTTTTTGACTAACTATCGAAATTACAGAGAGCTTTCACTGGATTTTACAGGACCGATTAATTTATTCGTTGGGAATAATGCGCAGGGCAAGACGAATGCATTAGAATCTATCTATGTACTTGCCCTTGCCAAATCCCACCGAACCTCCAAGGATAAAGAACTGATTAAGTGGAATGCAGATTATGCGGCGATCCGTAGTGAAGTCAATCGACGCTACGGATCTGTTCGTTTAGAGATGCAGTTGACCAATAAAGGTAAAAAGGCTAAAATTAATGGTTTAGAGCAGAAAAAACTGAGTAATTATATCGGTTCTTTAAATGTTGTGTTATTTGCGCCAGAGGATTTAGCAATCGTAAAGGGCGCTCCAGCCCAACGCAGACGCTTTCTAGACATGGAAATTGGTCAGGTTTCTCCAACATATATCTACCACTTGAGCAATTACAATAAAGTGTTAGCACAGAGAAATCAGCTATTGAAAGACCTTGCCATGAAAAAGAGTAGTCAGATTGACCTTATGGCAATTTGGAATACACAATTAGCTGATTTAACTGTAAAATTACTAAGGAAGCGTTTTGAGTTTATCACTAAATTAGAGCAATGGGCTCAAGAAATCCACGCTGGAATTACAGATGGTAAAGAGAAGCTGAGTTTGCATTATGTCAATAGTTCTCCTGTTACCAAAGAGATGAAAGAGGAAGAAGCTCTTCAAGCGCTACTGGCTGCTTATGAAGAGATATTTGAACGGGAAAAGATGAGAGGTAGTACACTAATCGGACCTCATCGTGATGATTTCTCTCTTTTGGTAAACGAGATGGATGTACAATCATTTGGCTCACAAGGGCAGCAGCGAACAACGGCTTTATCTTTGAAATTAGCCGAAATTGAGCTGATTAAGCAAGAAGTTGGGGAATATCCGATTTTGTTGCTTGATGACGTCTTGTCAGAACTGGATGAGCATAGACAAACATTATTACTTGAAACGATACAAGATAAAATTCAAACGTTTGTAACGACAACAGGTGTGGAAGGATTAAAGCATCAGGTCTTACAGCAAGCAACTCGCTTTAATGTGCAAGAGGGGTCCATTTCCAAAGAAGGGTAAGGTGAAGTGTATGTTTCTGCACGTGGGAGGAGATACGGTTGTTAGTATGAAGGAGGTTATCTCTATCATCGATCATCAAACGGTCAAGCACTCGAAGATATCCCTCACATTTATGGGAGATCAGAAGAAAGAAAAACGCATGATTGATCAGCAGTCGGAAGAGATTAAATCCTACGTAATTACGGATCGTGCTATTTACTGTTCGCCCATTTCTTCGCTTACCTTGAAAAAACGTGCGCAGTTTATACAGCACAGTGAGCTGTTTCCCTCTGTACAAACTGATAGTAAGGAGTTGACTGAGTAGTGGATGTAACAACTAAAGATCAAAACTATGATGCTAGTCAGATACAGGTACTGGAAGGGTTAGAAGCGGTACGTAAACGCCCAGGTATGTACATTGGCTCAACTAGCAGTCGAGGTCTACATCACTTGGTATGGGAGATCGTAGACAACTCTATCGACGAATCACTGGCAGGTTATTGTACGGAAATTAACGTATTGATTCATAAAGATAATACGATCACCGTTATTGATAATGGGCGTGGTATTCCTACAGGGATTCATGAAAAAACGGGGAAATCCACAGTAGAAACAGTTCTTACCGTTCTACATGCCGGAGGTAAATTCGGCGGTGGCGGATATAAGGTTTCTGGGGGATTGCACGGGGTAGGTAGCTCTGTTGTTAATGCTCTTTCAGAATGGATGACTGTTACTGTTAAACAAAACGGAAACATTTATTCCATGCGCTTTCATGTTGGTGCGCCGGAGGAAGAACTGAAAATCACTGGTGAAACAGATACAACTGGTACCACCATTACCTTTAAACCAGATCCAACTATCTTTACGGAAACAACCGTATTTGAATATGAATTGCTACAAAAGCGGATACGTGAATTAGCTTTCCTAAATAAAGGCTTGCGGATTACGTTAGAGGATCAACGTGAGGGTCAAGAACGCCGGGATGATTTTTATTACGAGGGCGGAATTAAATCTTACGTGGAGTTTCTGAATAAAAACCGTGAAAGCCTGCATGATGAAGTGATCTACTGTGAAGGCGAAAAAGATGGATTGCAGGTAGAGGTAGCCATTCAATACAATGATAGCTATGTAAGCAATATCTATTCTTTCGCCAATAATATTAATACGCATGAGGGTGGAACACACGAGGCTGGTTTTAAAGCAGGCTTAACTCGTGTAATTAATGATTACAGCCGTAAATTTAATTTCTTGAAGGAAAAAGATCAAAACTTGTCTGGTGATGATGTACGTGAGGGAATTACAGCGATTATTTCCGTTAAGATTCCTGAACCGCAGTTTGAAGGACAAACTAAAACCAAGCTAGGGAACTCTGAAGCTCGTAGCATCACAGAATCGGTCTTTGTTGAGCGATTCCAGGAATTTATGGAACAGAACCCTGCTGTAGCCAAAAAGGTTGTAGAGAAGTCCCTGATGGCTGCTAGAGCGCGTGAAGCGGCTCGTAAGGCACGTGAGCTGACTCGCCGTAAAAATGCCTTGGAAGTAAGTGCCCTGCCGGGTAAGCTAGCGGACTGTTCCTCCAAGGATGCAGCCGAGAGCGAATTGTTTATTGTAGAGGGTGACTCTGCGGGTGGTTCTGCCAAAATGGGACGCGATCGTCATTTCCAGGCGATCTTACCGTTGCGTGGTAAAGTATTGAACGTAGAGAAATCACGACTAGATAAAATTTTAGGTAACAACGAGATTCGGACGATCATCACTGCACTTGGAACCGGTATTGGTGAGGATTTTGATATCAGCAAAGCGCGTTATCATAAAATCGTCATCATGACAGATGCCGACGTCGATGGTGCTCACATCCGTACGCTCTTGTTAACCTTCTTCTATCGCTATATGCGTCAACTAATTGAAGCTGGATTTGTGTATATTGCACAGCCGCCGCTCTTTAGTATTAAGCAAGGAAAAACGATTCAGTATGCCTTTAATGATCGTCAACGCGACCAAATCTTAAGCCAGCTAAAAGAGACTCCTAAGCCTAACATTCAGCGTTACAAAGGGCTAGGGGAAATGAATGCAGAGCAATTGTGGGAAACAACAATGGACCCTTCCGTTCGTACTTTGCTACAGGTAGACCTAGAAGATGCTATTGATGCAGATATGGTTTTCCAAACTCTAATGGGTGATGAAGTAGAGCCGCGTCGTGACTTTATTGAAAGCTACTCTCGTAACGTACGCAATTTGGATATTTAAGGTGGGCTCCGACTATCTCGGAGTGAAGCACCAGAATTCAAATTCATTCAATAAGAAGACAAAAAGCTTGTCCTTTACGGGGCAAGCTTTTTTTTGCAGGAAAAAGGAATTTGATCCATCTCTATTTGCTTTTGTACTTATTGGTTAAGCTTCCCCTTTTCCTGATTATTTACCCTTAAGCATGGTGTTCTCATTATTTGATACGGTTTTATAGCACTTCCTCCATCAGCTTCCTTAACTTAGCTTCCGTCGTAGACTGTGGCACAGGGGTGTAAATACTACAGCGTAAGTCCCCACTGCCCTGAACCTGCAAGGAGGTAAGATGGAATAACATCTTTCCCGCTTTAGCATGTCTAAATTCAATGTAAACCTCCGGCGCAGAGCTGACCTCGCTCTGTTCCCACAACCGCTGAAAATCAGGATGGACGGTTTTCATTTTTTCTACGAATTGACTATACCATTCATCCTCGACATATTGCCCATAAGAGGCCCGGAAGATAGCTAAAAAGCCACTAGCAAAATGCTCCCAATTAACAGCTAACCGTTGCAATTCCTTTCTGGTAAATATCAGGCCTAGTAGGTTACGCTCCTCGTAGGGAATCTGGTTAAAATCCAAAAATACATGGGAAGCTGCTGCATTCCAGCCCAAAATATGACTTCTGCTGTTCGAGACGATCGTGGGGCAAAAACGTAGCTCTTGTAAAATTTTTTGCAAAGAAGGCGGAATTTCCGTTATTTCCCCCGTATTTTTTGAGATAACGGGTCCAGCTCCAAGTGCTAACGAATGTAGGTATTTCTGCTCATCCACTGTTAGCTGTAAGGCAGTAGCGATAGCATCGACTACGGATTTGGAAACGGTGATGTCACGTCCTTGCTCCAGCCAGGTGTACCAGGTGGTGCTAACGCCAGCTAGCTGGGCTACTTCTTCTCTGCGTAACCCTGGCGTTCTTCTGCGGACACCAGCGACGAGGCCAACTGACTCGGGAGAAATCTTTGCTCTTTGATTTTTTAAAAAGGTAGAAAGTGCTTGAAGTCGGGCATTTTTATTCATTCTATGAACCCTCCTTACTGTTTTGTTTATACTGGTACTAATTATACTAGGATAAATAACAACTTGTAATAGGATAGAGGCTTTGCCAAGATAGAAAGTAAGAAGAAACTGAAATATTTCCAAATATGCAAGTAAAGGAGAGTGCCTATGGAAAGAGTAGTAATTACTGGTATGGGTGTTGTATCACCAATGGGAAATCAAGTAGAGAGCTTTTGGAGTAATTTAGTACAAGGTACATCCGGAATTTCATATATAGATACATTTGATACTAGCAAGTATAAAACCAAGTTTGCTGGGGTAGTTAAGGACTTTGATGCAGATTCCATTTTTGGACGTAAAGAGGCACGGCGCATGGATCGCTTCAGTCAGTTTGCTTTGGTAGCTGCTGAGCAGGCCCTAATAGATTCTGGCCTTGTACTTGATGAAATTGATTTAGAGCGTTTAGGCGTATATGTTGGATCTGGCATTGGCGGCATTCAAACCATGATGGGACAAGAGCAAATACGAAAGGAGAGAGGCCCAGACCGTGTGAGTCCATTATTAGTTCCCATGATGATTGCCAATATGGCGTCCTCTATGATTAGCATTACATATGGAGCGATGGGGCCAAGTATGTCTCCTGTAACAGCTTGTTCAATCGGAAATACAGCAATTGGCGAAGCGATGCGCCTGATCAAATCTGGTGGCGCTGATGTAGTTTTTGCGGGAGGGACAGAAGCGGCGATTACAGAATTAGCTGTCGCTAGTTTTGGAAATGCAACGGCACTATCTACTCGAAATGATCAGCCAGAATTGGCAAGCAGGCCATTTGATGCTGATCGTGATGGGTTTGTTATGGCTGAAGGGGCAGGTATCCTGATTCTTGAATCCTTAGCGCATGCGAAAAAAAGAAAGGCTCACATTTATGCTGAGGTGTTGGGCTATGGAGCAAGTTCGGACGCGTATCATATTGTAGCTACTCATCCAGAAGGAAAAGGTGCTTATCAGGCTATGAAGCTAGCTTTACAAGAGGCTGGAGTACAACCGGAGCAGGTCGATGTGATTAGCGCACACGCTACCAGTACCGAGGTTGGGGATCGATCAGAAACAGCGGCAATCAAACGGCTTTTTGGAGAAAAAGCATATCAAATTCCTGTGACAGCAAATAAATCTATGACCGGCCACATGCTAGGGGCAGCCAGTGCTGTTGAGGCTATCGCCTTGGTAAAGACTCTGCAAGAAGGAATTATCCCACCTACCATTAATCAGGATAACCAAGACCCTATTTGTGACTTAGACTATATTCCGAATAAAGCTCGCAAGGCAGAAATGAGAATAGGAATGTCCAATTCATTTGGATTTGGTGGACATAATGCAGTTATTGTCCTTCGAGCTTGGGATTCTAACGAGTCCTAGCCTATTATCTTGGCTTGAAAGAATAAGTAGTATCTTGATGCTATTTGGTGTTAAACCAAGACACAACTATCGGAAGAAAACCCTCTCATGCTATAATTTATGTAAAGAAAAACGAAAATAAAGTCAGGATAAGATTTATTTCTGTCAAAAGTAGAGAGGTGGATACATTGAAACGTTTTTTTTCAGGAGTGCAACCATCTGGTAACCTAACAATAGGTAACTATTTAGGTGCAATTAAGCAATTTGTAGAATTACAGCATGAGCCAGATGCAGAAGCCTTTTATTGCGTAGTAGATATGCATGCGATTACAGTTGCTCAAGATCCAGAAGAGCTGCGCAGACGTACACGTGAAATTGCTCAAATCTATCTAGCATGCGGTGTTGATCCTAAGCAAGCTACTGTATTTATTCAATCACATGTAAAAGAACATGCTGAGCTTGGCTGGTTATTGCAATGCGCTAGCTACATGGGCGAACTAAATCGTATGACACAATTTAAGGATAAAGCAGAAGGAAAAGCGAACGTCAATGTTGGTCTGTTTACGTATCCAATCCTAATGGCTGCTGATATCTTATTGTATGATACGACCCACGTACCTGTAGGGAACGACCAAAAGCAACATATTGAGTTAACTCGTGATATTGCAGAACGATTTAATAATAAATATGGCGATACCTTTGTCATTCCAGAGCCAAAAATCCAAGAATTTGGGGCACGTATCATGGCTCTCGACGAACCAACGAAAAAAATGTCCAAATCAGCAGAGAGTGAAGCGAGTCGCATTGCGATTTTGGAAACCCCAGATGTATTTAAGAAAAAGATTATGCGAGCAGTAACCGATACCGAGAATTCCATTGCTTTTGATGAAACGAATAAGCCTGGCATCTCGAATTTGCTAACAATCTATAGTATGTTTGCTGATGAATCGATTGAATCGCTAGTAGAACGTTATCATGGGCAAGGATACGGTACATTGAAAAAAGACCTAGTAGAGGTTGTAACTGAGCAGCTTAGTAAGATTCAACAACGTTTTAATGAGTATAACGACGTAGCAGAGCTGGACAAAATTCTACGGGCTGGTGCTGAAAAAGCCAGTGTGATTGCAGAACAGACGTGCAATCGTGTAAAAGATGCGATGGGATTATTGCGTATATAACTGAAAATACAGGAGAAGAGCCATTACTCTTAATTGAGAATGGCTCTTTTTCATGTTTGTCGAAGTATGACATTTCGTGAAAGCTTGAAGGAGATAAAGTAAGTTTCACGTGAAACAATTTAATTAAAATGAAAAAAAGCAATAAAAAGCGCAATTTATCCTAGCCCTCGACGACATTCGATTTTGCCTATGCGAATCCGAATCGGGTTGATCTCTTACAAAAATGTAAGATTGATGAAAGCTAAACCGATGGGAATGAAATCAAGTGATTTATAAAATAAACCTATGATCGCGAAGTAATCATTCGCATTCACCTATGAGCTTATGAAAGGAAGCGAGGGTGAGACATAATGAGACAAGAACACAGAAAGAGAAGGATGGGTCTTATATCCATTGTTTTTTTTGTTGTACTTGCTGCAATCATTGGTTCAGGTGCTAGCTTTTATAAGTATCAGACTGTGAAATACAATGTTCCTTATGAAAAAGAGGTACTAGCCTATTCCAAACAATATGGCATTGATCCAGCATTACTAGCTGCTTTAATCTCTTATGAAACAAATTTTAAACATAAAGAATACCAGCCAAACAAGTTAAATGGATTGATCCTTTTGAAAGATACTACGGCTCAGGTATTCGCTGAGATTATGGATTGGAAAGGATTCACACCAGATATGCTAGCCAACCCTGAGCATGCGATCCATATGGGGGCTTTTATGATAAGCCATTGGGAAAAGGCAGGTAAAACACAGAAAGAGATTATTCGTGCTTTTTTATTACGAAACAAAGATGGCCAGTTTAAACAAGATAGAACATTTCAAACAGCATATGAAGCGATTCAGAAAAAGTATGAGCAATACCAACGACTATTCACATAATCATTGGAAAGGGACGATATGACATGCAAAAAGTGTTGCAAGTAAAGAATGCTTCCAAAATATACGGAGGAAAGACAAATAGCTATACAGCATTAGACCATGTTAGTTTCGATGTACAGCAGGGTGAATTTGTTGGAATCATGGGACCATCAGGCGCAGGTAAAACTACGCTGCTTAATATTATTTCTACGATTGATTCGCCTACATCTGGGGAAATCCTGATTGATGGAAGTGATGTTGTCAAAATGAAGGAAGATAAATTGGCAATGTTCCGTCGCACGAAGCTAGGCTTTATTTTTCAAGACTACAATCTACTAGACTCGTTAACAGTCCGTGAGAATATAGCACTACCATTAGCCCTGACAAAGGTGAAGGCGAAGGAGATTGATAAACGCGTAGAGGATATTGCTAAAAGATTTGGAATTGAACACATTTTAGAGCAGTATCCATACCAAATTTCCGGGGGACAAAAACAGCGTTGTGCAGCTTCTCGGGCGATTGTCACGAATCCAAGTCTGATTTTTGGAGACGAACCTACCGGAGCTCTTGATTCCAAATCCTCGGCTGACCTATTGCAATGCTTACAGACATTAAATCAAGAGGAACAAGCGACGATTTTAATGGTTACTCATGATGCAAATGCAGGAAGCTACTGTGAACGCATTTTGTTTATTACAGACGGAAAAATTTCAATGGAATTAAAAAAGGGTACACAAACTCGAAAAGAGTTCTTCCAACGCATTATGGATGTGCTGGCTGAGCTTGGGGGTGATATGAGTGACGCTATTTAATCTCGTTTTACGCAATATGAGACGAAACATGAAAAGCTATCTGATCTATTTCGTCTCCATGATCTTTAGTATTGTTATTTACTATACGTTTATGTCCTTGCAATTTAATACGCAAATTGCTGAAGTAAGCGGTGGAGACCCATATGTAAAAAAAGCATTCGAATTTTCTAGTGGTTTGCTCTTATTGTTTGTAGCTATATTTATGGTGTATTCAAATAGCTTTTTTACTCGTAAACGGAAAAAGGAAGTTGGTCTTTATTCGTTACTTGGGGTTAGAAAAAGACAAGTTGGAATGATGCTCTTTTTTGAGAACCTCTTCCTAGGAGTTGGAGCTTTAATCGTAGGAATTATTCTGGGTGGTTTTTTATCGAAAGCTTTCTTGTCCTTACTCGTTTATCTCATGAATATTGATATGCAGGTAAACTTCGAAATTCCGTTAGAAGCAATCAAGCAAACAGCTACCGTGTTTTTTGTTCTGATTCTCTTTACATCGCTACAGGGCTATATATTAATTTACCGTTTTAAATTAATTGAGCTATTCCGTGCTGAACAGGAAGGAGAAACCGTTCCAAAGGGTTCAGTTATTTTAGCACTCTTCTCTGTATTTCTGATTGGTTCTGCCTATTTCCTAGCGGCGACCTTCATGAATTACTTTGATGTTTTCGTAGCCTTTTATATTATTGGTGGTACTGTGCTAGGAACCTATATCTTGTTCCATTACTTCATGATCTTTTACTTTAAACGGGCACGTAAAAATAAGCGGTCCTTCTACAATGGATTAAGCATGGTAAGTAAAGGTCAATTGCTATATCGCATTAAAGGAAATGCCACTGCGCTTGCTACTATTACTGTGGTAAGTACGATTACGATCTGTGCAGTTGGAACGGCAGCGACCTTCTATTTCAATGTCAATGATGTAACGGCACAGGGTAATCCGTATAGTTATTCCTATCATAAGGATGGTAAGGAGTGGAATAACGAAGTAGAAAAAGCCTTCGCAAATGCTAAGGATAAGAACCCAATCCAATTGGAAACAGAAGTACCTTATATCGTTGTAAAGACACAGGATGAGAAGAAGGCAGGCTTCTCCCTACAATATTTCACCTCCGAGGGAATGTACTTATTAGGTCAATCGAAATATAATGAATTGGCCAAAGCTATGAATCGGGAGTCTGTAGAGGTTAAACCCGGTGAAATGGTAATAATGGACGGTTTTTACGACAAAATGTTTCAAAGCGATATCCTTAACAAGCAGGTGTCTTACAAGCTAGGAGATCAAGTAAAAACCTTGACCTTAGTAGATGCTAAGAAAGTGGCAGTAAGCAATTTAGGGAAAACGACCTTTGTAGTATCTGACGCTGACTATCAAGCAGCTCAGGAGTTTGGAAAGCCTTACGTGATTAAAAACATAAATGTTGAAAATCAGTATAAAGCAAGTGAGTTGTCTGCAAACCTGCATAAAGTGATGCCGAAGGGTGAGAAGCTAAAGGATTTTTATACCCAATACCAAGCTCTGATGGAAACAACAGGGGTTATGGTTTTTATTGGTGGATTCATTGGGTTAGTCTTCATGCTTGCGACAGGCTCAATCATTTATTTCAAACAACTTACAGAGGCTCATAACGATAAGAAATACTATACAATTCTACACAAGATTGGTGCTACGAAACGTGAGAGCAAAGAGGCCATTAGTAAACAGATAGCTTTTATTTTTGGAGGGCCACTTCTCTTGGGAATTAGTCATAGCTTGTTTGCACTTAATACGATGTCGGCAATGTTTAGAATGAACATCTTGACGCCTGTATTGGTGAGTATGGGAGTGTATCTGGTTATCTATGTTGGATACTACTTTATGACTGTTCGTTCCTACAGTAAAATTGTCTTAGATCACAATAATTCGTAACAATAAGCTATTTTTCATGCGAAAAGCAGAACTTCAGGGGGATGATCCTGAGGTTCTGCTTTTTTACTTGTATGCCGGATATGATAGTGTTGCGTATTATTTTTGAGCCGTAAATAAGAAAATCTCATAGGTAGCCGGTATCCCCTGGTCCTTTTGAAACATATCTTTGTAATAATTCATCATCGGTAATAGAAATCGTCTGTCTCCTAAGCCATGTGTAGGGGAAGAAACAGTGGCTCCTATTTCTTTAATAGAGCGTAAAAAATCAAGAACGGTGGAGTAATAAAGTGTAATGGAATAAGCGTGAACCTTTATATTTTGAAAACCAGCGTTCTTTAAAAAAGAAGTCCATGCGGAACAACTTTCAAAACGAAGAATATGCCGGCGAGCTTTTTCTCCCAGATTAGCATACGTTGCAGCATAGGATTCGTGTAGCTCATGGAAAGTAAGAGGACCAAATGTTGAGAATAACAGATGTCCCTCAGGCTGCAAAATTCTGTGCAAGAAAGAGAGGGTTTTCTGTGGATAGTGGAGCCACTGAAAGCAAGCATTCGATAGAATCAGGTCATGGCTTGATTCAGATGCAGTCTTAGCCCATTCTTCAATATCAGCACATATGAATTGAAGAGCTGTTGGAATCATGAATTGCTGGCTTTCTCGAATGGCTTGCTCTGTTTGCGTTAGCATTTTATCTGCCAGATCGAGAGCAGTATAGCTTTGTAACGAGGGGGAGTGAGCCAGCATTTTCTGAGTGAGATACCCTGTTCCACAACCAATTTCAAGTGCTTGGGAGAAGGAAAATTCACTTTGAAACGATTGAAGGAGTTGATCGGCCATCTGCTTTTGCACAATTGCATGCTGGTTATAGGAGCTGGCTTTTCGATTAAATCGCTGTTGGATGTGCAGTTTATTTGGCACGAAGAAACCTCCTTATTTCGTTACTTAGATAAGAAGAATCTGCTACAAATGGATAATGACCTTGGTAGTCAGGGGAAAGAGTTGTAGCATTTGGTAAAGACTCTGCTAGTTCCAGACCTGCTGCATAGGGAATAACCGGGTCATGCAAGGAATGGAAGAGTAGACAAGGACAATGTATGTCAGCTAAAAGTGGACGGCAGTCTGCTGAGAGTAAAATTTCCAGCCCAGCTACCAAAGCTTCTTCTGTCCAATTACATTGCTGAAGCAAAATAGGACTTTTTTCAAGGGCAAGCCTTTTCTCTGATGAGGGAAACATGCTTTGATAAAAGCGTTCTAGCACCTCATGTCGATTTTTTCTAACCAATCGTTTCATACGAACAAGAGAAGTCGCTGGCCAGCCTAGCTGGTTCTCTGTTTGATGACGGACAAAACGCGCTGTTGTATTTATGAGGACAAGACTTTGTACAGGGAAGGTAGTAGCTAGATGCTGTGCTAACATTCCGCCTAATGACCAGCCAACAACTGAGACAGGAGTAGAGCGTTTTCGTTGATTTTCAAAATAGGCTTCTTCCACCTTTTGATAAAAAGCAGAGGGAGAGTCCGATTGAGAGAAGTCGACGGAAACATGATGATACTCGGGTAAGCTTTGTTGCCAGTTATCCCAGATGAAAGACGGCATTCCCCAACCTGGTACCCAAAGAATCGTTTCATTGGTTCTCATGTAATCACTCCAAGTTCTATTGCTGTCCGAATGATTTTGCGCGTTGCCCAAGCTAAATCTTCATCTGAATGCGTTGCCATAAGGGAAAAACGGATGCGAGCTGAATTTTCGGGAACAGTTGGAGGACGTATGGCTACAGCTAAAATTCCCTCTTGCTCTAAACGCTTGCTAAATTGAATGGCTGTCTGATTATCGCCAAGCAGCAGAGGCACAATGGGAGAATCTCCGGCAGGGACATGCAAACCAGCCTGTTGTAGCTTCATGCGGAATTGTTTGCTCTTTCGGTAAAGCTCCTTTCTGCGCCAATCCTCTTGTTGAACAATGGCAACAGATTGGCCAATGGCTGAGACTAGAGCAGGTGGTAGCGAGGTTGAATAAATGAGCGGACGGCAGGTATGGACCAGGTAATCAATTACTACTTGATCAGCACATACATATGCCCCATATAAACCAAGAGCTTTACTGCATGTTCCCATCAGGATATCTACCTCTTGATGAACGCCGTATTGATGACATAAACCAGCACCTGATTCCCCGTAAACACCGCCTGCATGTGCTTCATCCACCATTAAAAATACATCATGATCATGTTTGATTCTTACCAGCTCTTCTACATCAGCCTTATCGCCGTCCATCGAAAAGACGGTATCAGTAACAATTACATTTCGTCGGTGGTTTCCCTTATGTTTTTGCAGAAGATACTGTAGGTGTTCATAATCGTTATGACGGTAACGATAATGGTCGGCACGGCTTAAAATCGTACCATCTACTATGCTGGCATGGTTAAGACGATCGCTATAAACAGCTCCATGACGATCTAGCAGTGCAGTGATACAGCCCAAATTAGCCATGTAGCCATTCCCAAATAACAGGGTTGCCTCCCGTTCCTTCCAACGGCTGATCATTTTCTCCGTATGTTCATAACATGAAAAGTTACCAACGACCAAACGGGACGAGGTGCCTCCTGCTCCAAAGGATTGCGATGTCATTTCCCATGAATGTAGTACCCGAGGATCATATGATATTCCTAAGTAATTGTTAGAAGAGAGGTTCAGTAATTTTTGACCGTTTGCTACAATCCATGTTCCTTGGCTTTGAGCCACATATTCGGTTTGACGAAGACTGCGTGTAAGCCCCAAACGATGCAACTCCTCTAATTCATGCCGCAACTGGGGATATCTATTCATGTACGTGGTCGTTAGCAAATGCATTTTCTTCAATTTCAAAGCCCATGTCTACTATCATTTGATGGTCGGCATGTATCGATTGTCCAGCAGTGGTTAAATAATCACCAACAAATACAGAATTAGCGGCGTATAATGCTAGAGGCTGTAGGTGTCCAAGGTTTAGCTCACGCCCACCCGCGATCCGAACTTCTTTGGTCGGACAAATAAAACGGAACAAGGCGATTACTTTCAGACAAAAACGTGGTGTATTTCGTTCCATATGAGCTAATGGAGTTCCCAATATCGGATTTAAAAAATTAATGGGAATAGAATCAGCATTGATTGCTCGCAGAGTGTAAGCCATCTCTACAATTTCCTCCAGTGTTTCTCCCATCCCAATGATGACTCCTGAGCAAGGAGACATTCCGGCTGTTTTTGCATGTTCGATTGTTTCAGTCCGTTGATCGTAGGTATGAGTAGTAGTGATGGCAGCATAATTCTCTTTGCTTGTATTGATGTTGTGGTTGTAGCGATCTACCCCAGCGGCCGCTAAACGACTCGCTTGTTCTGATGTTAACAATCCTAAACAGGCACAAATTTTTAATGATGAGGTTTGTTTAATCTCTGTTACTGCATCGATTACTTGTTGTAATTCTCTCTCGGTTGGTCCACGACCAGAGGCCACGATACAATAAGTTCCCGCTTTTCGCGTAATCGCTTCCTGTGCCCCTTTTAACAGAGTTTCTTTATCTAATATTGTGTATTTTTCAATAGGTGCTGACGAACGACTTGATTGAGAGCAATATCCGCAATCCTCCCGACAATGCCCGCTTTTCGCATTCATGATCATGTTTAACTTCACTCGTTTGGCAAAAAAGCGATAGCGTACCTGATAGGCGGCTTGCAGGATAGGCAATAATTCATCATCGGTCGCTTGTAAAACGCTTAGAGCTTCTTCCTTGGTGAGAAGCTCGCCAGCTATAGATTTTTGAGCCAAAATAGACCAATCATATGTAGAGCCAATAGCTGATGTACTCATAGCACAAATCCCCCTCAAGAGTATTACTTCATCATTTTCATAAAGCAGGAACTAATCTTGAAATTCGCGTAGAATGGGTGTTAGCTGAATATGCTTTTCTATCACTTCGATAAGTTGATTTTTAGTGATTGGCTCCGCAAGGTAGGGAAACAGCCCCAGAACGGGAACTTTACCAAAATCCTCAATGTAGTCAGCATTTTTTCTGATTGCTGTCAGAGAGAGTGCGGCTTCTGTTTGATTTAGAATGACGCCTAAGATAGGAATTGCTCTTGTGCGCAGGGCTTCTATGGAGAGAAGAGTATGATTAATCGTTCCTAAGCCCCCACGCGCAACCAGTAGAACAGAGAAACCAAGCTGTTTAATGAGATCAATCCCTAGCTTTGTGTCTGTCAAGGGAGCTAATAATCCACCAGCACCTTCTACCAGCAGATTTTTATGTTTAGCAAAAAGAAGCTCGCCAGCCTGTATAATGCCAGGAAGTGTTAAGATGGTACCTTCTCGAATTGCCGCTAGGTGTGGTGTAACTGGTTCTACAAAGGACAGCGGAGCAATTTCATGTGGAGCATCCTCTAAGCCAGCCAGAGCTTTTATGCGTGAGGCGTCACTTTCTATGTCAATTGCACGCGCTCCTGATTGCACAGGCTTCCATACTCCAATGTCCAAATTTTTCTGAAGAAGTGTTGCGGCTAAACTAGCTGTAATAATGGTTTTCCCTATCTCTGTATCAGTTCCCGCAATAAAAATGCCGTTGGTATGTCTCATGCTTCTCTACCCTCTGTAACTTCGACAATCGCTTGATATAAAATTTGAATCATTTCAGTTAGTTCATCGCGTGTACTTGAGAGGGGAGGCATAAATACAAGTACATTTCCGAGTGGACGTGTTAATAAGCCTAGTTCTCTACAGCGTTGGCTTACTTTTACCCCCATTCTGTCATTCCAGTGATAAGGAGTTCGCTTCTGTTTATCTACCACCAGCTCTATACCAATCATCAGACCTTTCTGGCGAATGTCGCCTACATGCTTTCTCTCTAAAAATGCAGGCCATTTTTGTTTGAGCCACTGTGCATCAGCCGCTACTTTGTCTACCAGTCCTTTTGATTTAAATAGCTCTAAATTGGCAAGAGCAACAGCACAGCCTAGCGGATTCCCGGTATAGGAATGTCCATGGAAAAATGTTTTTTGTTCCTCGTAATTCGCATAAAAACCCCGATAGATTTCATCTGTTGTAAGAGTGGTCGCCAAGGGGAGATATCCGCCGGTAATCCCTTTAGCAATGACCATGATGTCAGGCGTAACCTCCTCGTGTTCACAAGCGAACATCTTACCTGTGCGCCCAAAACCAGTAGCCACCTCGTCAGCAATAAAAAGAACCTGGTGTGCAGAAGCTAGCTCAGCGATCTTTTTTAGACAACCTTCTGGCATGACAATCATGCCACTAGCGCCCTGCACGATTGGCTCAACAATAATCGCAGCGACTTCACTCGATTTTTCTTGTAGCAGCTTCTCCAAAGCTTGAAGTGTTTGCTCCAGTGCCGCTCCATCTTTTTCTTCCCTGTATGTATTTGGGTAAGGAATGGTATAGGGAGAGAATAACAGTGGTTTGTACACCTGATGATAAAGGGGGATTGCGCCTACACTAACGGCACCAATTGTATCGCCATGGTATGCATGATTCATCGTAATAAAGCGGTTTTTTCCGCTGATCCCTTTATTTTGCCAATATTGAAAGGCCATTTTTAGAGCAATTTCTACACCTGTAGCCCCACAGTCTGAATAGAAAACCTTCGTAAGCCCCTCTGGGGTGATCTCGACTAGTTTTTCTGCTAATTGAATCGCTGGTACATTGGCCATACCCAGTAAGGTTGAATGGGCGATGAGTTCTAATTGTTTGGTTATGGCTTGATTTAATTCAGGTACGCAGTGTCCGTGGACATTGAGCCAGACAGAGGAAAACCCATCGTAGTATTTTTTGTTGTTCACATCGATTAATGTAACGCCCTCTCCTCGCTCGATGATTAAAGGATCATTCTCACAGTAGTCTTTCATTTGAGTAAAGGGATGCCACAAATATTTTTTATTTTTACTGGCTAATTCAGCATAGCTGGGTGTTGAAATCATGTAGGATCTCCTTTCTTCTTTTTTGTAAACTAAAATTATTATATGGTTTACAAATATAGTTAGAAATATAGCATAGCTTTTTTTTCCTGTAAATGAGTAAGGATGCACATTAAAATTTGACAAATATAACAGAATAGCTAGAAGATGAAAAATGAGAATGAATAAAGTAAGGATAGAATAGAGAAAATATTTCTATTGTGTAGTGGGAGGGAAATGTATGCTAACACGTAAGGTTTCACGGGTGGCGCTGATCGGTTCTGGATTTGTTGGGTCCAGCTATGCTTATGCGCTACTCAATCAGGGTATTGTTAACGAGTTAGTTATTATTGACGTTAATAAGGACAAAGCAGAAGGCGATGCCATGGATTTAAGTCATGGTCTACCGTTTACTTCTCCAATGAAGATTTGGGCGGGTGACTACTCAGATTGTAAGGATGCTGATCTTGTGGTCATTACAGCAGGGGCAAATCAATTGCCTGGCGAGACACGTTTAGATTTGATTGAAAAGAATGTTAGGATTTTTAATAAGATCGTAACGAGCATCATGGAGAGTGGATTTCAGGGTATTTTTGTCGTAGCTAGTAACCCAGTAGATGTTCTGACCTATGCAACGTGGAAAATTTCAGGGTTACCTCATGAAAAAGTAATCGGCTCTGGCACATTGCTTGATACAGCACGTTTTCGTTACTTGCTTAGCAGAGCTTTTGAGGTGGATTCCCGCAGTGTCCATGCTTATATCATGGGAGAGCACGGGGATACGGAATTGCCTGTTTGGAGCCAGGCCAGTATTGGAGGCAAGACGATTACAGAATGCTTAAAGCAAGGGGTAGGGCCTAACAAAGAGGAATTAGACCAGATTTTTATTAATGTCCGTGATGCGGCTTATCACATTATCGAGAAAAAGGGTGCGACATACTACGGAATTGGAATGAGCTTGGCTCGTTTAACCAAAGCGATTTTATATAATCAAAATTCGATTTTGACCATCTCCACTCTTTTACAGGGGGAGTTTGGTTTGCATGATACATATTTAGGTGTTCCAGCTGTAGTAAATCGCAGCGGTGTTCGTGAGGTTGTTGAGATCACGTTAAATGAGGAAGAAAAGGCTAAACTAAAGCATTCTGCGGACGTGTTGAAGCAGGCATTGTCTACGATCTCCTTTACGTAGCAATATCAAGGAAAAACGCAGGAAAAAGAAACTTCATCAGCTAACAAATGTAGGGGAAACGGGAAGGCTACTGATTAGCGAAGTAGCACTTTCTGTTCCCCTGTTTTTTTGCTCATTTATGTTTTTTTCTGGGTTCTTCGATCACATCCCAGGTTTCCTGGTCTTGAATTTGGTTCATAATAAGCATATATTCAGAAATAGCCTCTTGAATGGATCTAGCAATTTGTTTTTGCGTTTTTTCATTTACTAGAAAACGGCGGTCACGCGAGTTACTTAGATAGCCCATCTCTACAATAACTGTCGGACATATAGATTGCTTAAGTAGATAATAGGTCTTGCCAGGCAATGGCTCACCTTTGGTTTTATACAAGTGATCCAAGTGGTGCTGGATGATATCAGCGAGAATATAGCTTTGATTATTTTTTTGATAAAGGACTAACGGGCCTCGGCTAGATTTACTATTTGACCAATTAACGTGAAGGCTAACTAGCATTTGTGGATGAATTTCCTTAGCTAAATGTCGTCTCTGAGCTAAATCACGAATATGACGTGAAGGAGAACGCAGCCATTTATTCTCATCGCTAAGAGCATAATCACCTGTGCGATTTAGCAAAACCTGATAACCTTTTATCAATAATTCTTTATACAATAGCTTGGCAATTTGTAAATTAATATCCTTTTCTAAAATTCCTTGATAAGAGGTTCCTCCATCTATGCCGCCGTGTCCCGCATCAATAATGATTTCTATTGGTATATGCTCGGAGCTAATTGCTCTGGCATCAGTAGGGAGAAGGCCCATCAACAGCAAGCCTACCAAGGCTACCTTCAACCACCGCATACACTTCTCCTCCTTAGGTTATGGAACAAGATGTACGTATCGTGTGAGAAATTTTGATATGTAAAAGTATCCCCCTACCTGCAAAAACTCATGAAGAACTTTCAGAGGGAAACAGAGGGATTTATATAATAAATCGCCTTTTCACTCTAGCCGTTTGGACGTAAATCGCACTTATATGTTATAATAAAGCGTTGTAATTTCGAGTTGGAGGGTAACCTAAAATGGCAGAACAAACATCTCGGTTTCCAAAAATTGACATTAGCCAAGAGATGCGTGACTCGTTCATTGATTACGCGATGAGTGTCATCGTTAGTCGCGCTTTACCTGATGTAAGGGACGGACTAAAGCCAGTTCATCGCCGTATCTTATATGCCATGCATGATATGGGGCTTACTCCTGATAAGGCTTTCCGTAAATCCGCAAACGTTGTCGGTCAAGTAATGGCTAAGTATCATCCTCATGGTGACACGGCGATTTATGAGACCATGGTTCGGTTGGCACAAGATTTCAATATGAGATATATGCTCGTTGAAGGCCAAGGGAACTTTGGTTCTGTGGACGGCGATCGGGCGGCAGCTATGCGTTATACTGAGTCCCGTTTTTCAAAAATTGCTTTAGAAATGCTTCGGGATATTGATAAAGATACAGTTGACTTTATACCAAACTACGATGGACATGAGGAAGAACCTACCGTTCTCCCTTCTCGTTTTCCGAATTTGTTAGTAAATGGTTCAGCAGGTATCGCGGTTGGGATGGCGACTAATATACCACCGCATAATCTGAGGGAGGTCATTGATGGTGTTAGTGCCATGATTGATAATCCTGAGATTACTGTTGCAGAACTGATGAAAATCATTAAGGGGCCGGATTTCCCAACAGCTGGTGAAATTTTAGGCTACTCTGGTATTCGACGTGCTTATGAAACAGGACGCGGTTCCATTATTATGCGTGCCAAAACCAATATTGAAGAGAATAATGGGAAAGCCCGCATTATTGTAACGGAAATTCCGTATCAGGTGAACAAAGCTAGACTTGTTGAAAAAATTGCAGAATTAGTACGTGAGAAAAAGATTGATGGCATAACTGATTTGCGTGATGAATCTGACCGCAAAGGAATGCGTATTGTCATTGAACTTCGTCGAGATATTGTTCCAAAAGTAGTGTTAAATAATTTGTTTAAGCATACCCAAATGCAATCAACCTTTGGGGTTAATATGCTGGCGCTTGTTAATTCACGTCCCAAAACATTGAATTTACGCGAAATGATCTACCATTACTTGGAGCATCAACGCGTCATTGTTCGTAGACGCACTGAATATGAATTGCGTCAGGCTGAAGCGCGTGCGCATATCTTAGAGGGATTACGCATTGCACTTGATCATATTGACGAGATCATCAGTCTCATTCGTGCATCTCGCATGGCAGAAGAAGCACGCAATGCTTTGATCGAGCGATTTGGGTTGAGTCATGAACAGGCTCAAGCGATTTTGGACATGCGTCTCCAACGCCTTACTGGTCTGGAACGCGAAAAAATTGAAGCGGAATACCAAGAGCTTTTAATTAAGATTGCTGAATTAAAATCCATTCTTGCTGATGATAATAAAATTTACTCGATCATTCGTGAAGAGATGAATGCCATCAAAGAGAAATTCGGAGATGACCGTCGCACGGCAATCACGATTGGCGAAGATATGATTGAGGATGCAGATCTGATTCCAGAAGAGGAAGTTGTTATTTCCTTAACTCATAGCGGTTACGTGAAACGTTTGCCAGTAACCACCTATCGCAGCCAGAAGCGCGGAGGTCGTGGTATTCAAGGAATTGGAACCAAAGACGACGATTTCGTCGAGCATCTTTGCATCACGAACTCTCACGATACGCTCTTGTTCTTTACAAGTAAGGGAAAAGTGTATCGCTTAAGAGGATTCGAAATTCCTGATCTGAGTCGTACAGCTAAAGGCACACCAATTATCAATTTGATTCAAATTGAAAAGGGTGAGACAGTCAGTGCTGTAATTCCAGTGAAGGAATTTAGAGAAGATCAGTTTATCTTCTTTGCCACTAAACAGGGTATTGTTAAGAAGACGGACTTAAAATCGTTCGAGAATATTCGACGCGGCGGTCTCTTTGCTGTAAATCTACGGGAAGATGATGAGCTGATTAATGTTCGTTTGACAGATGGCAACCAACAAATCATCATGGGTACAAAACAAGGAATGTCCGTTCGTTTTAATGAAGGCGACGTACGAACCATGGGACGTACTGCTACAGGCGTTAAGGGGATAACCCTTGATTCTAACGACGTCGTTATTGGCATGGATGTCATCCGTGATGATGCTGAGGTATTGATTGTAACTGCAAAAGGCTACGGTAAACGCACACCTGTGTCTGAATATCGTATTCAGACACGTGGAGGTAAAGGAATTAAAACCCATAATGTTACAGAGCGAAGCGGTCAGGTTGTTGGTTTAAAAGTTGTGCAGGCCGATGAAGACTTAATGATTGTCACAATAACTGGCATCATTATTCGCATGGAGATTAAAGGGATTTCCGTTATGGGACGCTATACGCAGGGTGTAAAATTAATTCGTCTAGGTGATGAAGAGGAAGTTGTTTCAATTGCAACGGTAGAAGCTTCCGAGGAGGACTCTGAGAATAATCTTTGTACAGAAGCCGCAGAGCTTGAGACGGACAACGTTAACGAGGATACAGAAGTAGAGGATACAGAAGCAGATGCCGATGTAGCTGATGATACATCTGAAGAATAAGTAATAAGGAAAAGGGTGATTCCATGATGGGATCACCTTTTTACATAAACTCCTTTGGAAATATAATCAAGTTTCCCCTATCCTTTTGTGTGCATCGCTTTTATAATAGAAGATAATTCTAAAGATATAGGTCTAATTTCTTAGTGATATATAGGGGGATCGATATGCCTGTTTGTCAGATTAAACACATACCGGTAGGATCTCGCTTAACGGAAGATGTTTATACACCGTTAGGAGGATTGCTTTTTACAAAAGGAACCGTTGTAGAGGATAGAGAAATAGAAATTTTGGATGCTTTTATGATTGAAGAGGTTTCTGTTGAAGCTATAGTAGATGGAACTGTTATTACAGAAGGATTTGCCGATGGGAAAAAACAGGTATCCACAGAAGGAAAAGGGGCAAGTAAACCAATAAGAAAGCGACAATCAGAGCCGGGAATAATGGAGCATTTAGAGAAGGCAGTCTCTTCTTTTAAAAACCTTTTCCAACATGTACAAGGGGGACAAAGCATTCCTGTATTAGAGGTTCGGAATGTTATGACTTCACTTATTAAAGAAGTAGAGGAGCAATCTAATCTTCTATTTATCCTGAAAAAAGCAGATAATCCAAATAACTATTTGTATGAGCACTGTGTAGGTGTGGGGCTACTTAGCTATATTATGGCAAAGTGGATGAAGCTTCCGGAAAAAGAATGGATGCAGGTAGCTTTAGCAGGGATGCTTATGGATATAGGAAAAACAAAAATTGACCCTAAAATTTTGTGGAAGCCAGACAAGTTAACTTCTAGTGAATTTGAAGAGATGAAAAAACATACTGTTTATGGCTATGAGTTAATTAAATCAGCAAAGGGCGTCACACAGGGTGTTGGATTAGCAGCACTACAGCATCATGAACGAGAAGATGGAAGTGGGTACCCATTTGGTATAAAAGGTGATAAAATACATACCTATAGTAAAATAATAGCTGTGGCTGATATGTATCATGCGATGTGCTCTGACCGTTTACATCAAAAGGCAACTTCTCCATTTCTAGTAGTAGAGCAATTGTTGCAGGATAGTTTCGGTAAGTTAGATCCAAAGGTAGTTCGTGTATTTGTTAATGGAATTACGCAGTTCTCTATAGGAAGTAAAGTAGAATTAAGTGATGGAACAGTCGGGAAAGTGGTATTTATAAATCAAAACTATCCAACCCGACCGATGGTAGAAATCAATCAAAACATCATTAATCTAGCTGACAAGAGAAATGTTTGGATTGTAAAAGCGCTGGTTTAAGATCATCTTTTATGAAGCCAAGATATTTATAACGATTAGGTTATAAGTATCTTTTTTATTTGAGACTGAAAAAAATTTAATTTTATTTAAAAAAACTATTGATTTTTATTGTGACTGTGTGTTAGACTAAGTCCATAAGGTTGAGACAGCGGTTACTGAGTAAAGAAAACAACTGCTTAAAGAAAATATCTTTAAAAGGTTGTTGACAAGAAAAGTTAAAGCTGATATGATTAAAAAGTTGCTTCTGAAAAACTTAACAAAAAACTTCTTGACAAACAAAGAAGAAAATGTTATAATAATGAAGCTGATTATGATCTTTGAAAACTGAACAGTAAAATGTTTGATAGAAACACTAGCCAAGCAAG